>ERZ1108170.1877-NODE-1877-length-12096-cov-5.590649_pt1 | contig 12096 bp, 14 predicted proteins | sample MGYA00403705_ERZ1108170 | MGnify/ENA primary metagenome ERZ1108170 (study PRJEB35170, sample SAMEA104062422) | human gut metagenome | biome: human gut; feature: human-associated habitat; material: faeces | place: Denmark | collected 2012-06-15 ...
GTGGTGGTCTTTGACAAAATTTACTCTTGACAAAGGTCATTACATATCAGTTTTACGTAAAAATAAGATTTTTGTGAGTTCAAGGTTTTGACTTGAAGTGTGCCCGTCATATCATTTTGCTCCTTTCAAAAACGGGCAGGATATAAGTTTTTTTAATTATATCATACCCGTTTCAGAAATACATTATGTTTCTTGTAGATATTGAATTACTGCATCCTTTCGGATTTTATAGTTACGTCCAATCCTACGGAATGGAATAGTACCAGACTGCAATAAATGGTAAGCGGTTTTACGTCCGATATGTAATATGAGACAAAGATCTTTTATCTCAATAACGTCAGGATAATTTTCTAACATGTTATTGATCCTCATGGGAAATGTCTTTTCTTTCCCGACTGGTATCTGAATGCATACGGAGATATCTGTCTAAAGGGTAAGATATTTTATCTTCGCCCTGAAAAACTTCTACCGTATGGATTCGACGTAAAAAAGCCTGCCATGTCGTAGGTTCTGTAAGCTGTTCGGTTTGATATTGGCTCCATAAGTCAATATTTGAAATGATGTAAACCGTTGTGTAGCAGGCAATCCGATCATAGAATCGGCAAGGAAGAGGAGTTGGATAGCCGTCAAGATAAATCAGCATATCCGACAGAGAAAGTGAACTTCGAAACTCTTCAAAGATGATTACCGGCTGACCGTGATACATATCGAATGGATGTGTATAGTTTGTGATACGGTATACATTTTCATAGCCGTATGTGTTCATGACGCTACTTGTTTTACCAGTACCCGTATCTCCGAAGAGGTAAGTAACATCAAGATCACGGAAGTGATTTTTAAATTTTGCTTCATTGATAATCTGACGGACTTTATCAATACGTTCTACCTGTGGCATAAATTCCGGACTTAAATCCAGAATTTCAAAGTCTGATAACCCCTGTTTGATAAGATCGTAGAGTTCTACAATATCATTTCTGGCACCGGGACGTTCAACTGGTAATTCGCCGGATTCTTCGTGTGTGTCAGCAAGATTTGTCTCATGCTTTTTGTCTTTTTCCCATTTTCCCTGTTTAAAGATATAATCTCTGTTTTGGGAAGCTGTACCATGTGCCTGTTCAATGTGTGCGTTTGGAAAGTTATTTTTCAAGGTACTAAAACGCATGGGGGATGTGCAGTGAATATATATGTGTGTGTGATGAGTATTTGTTTCGCCACCGATTTCATCACTCATGCAATAATATTGGATAGGTTTAGAGTGAGATAATATTTCTTTTAACTTGTCGTGGTCGAGTCCTTTGGCAAGTGGGTTGTTGATTGTGATGTTCCATTTTCGACATTGAATATCAATGCTATTAGTCATTAATTTTTCCTCCATTTCTGCTACATGAGACAGAGGTTGTCTAGGGTAATACTTACCCTAGACAACCTGCCCACACTACATCCTGACGGACAGGTGGGCAATTATGAGTTAATTTCTGCCCATGAGAATTAGTTTTATATGTTTTTTCCAATCCACGATATTGCGTATACGGGGAAATACAACTTCCGTTAACGAATAACCGTCTGCTAATAGAACACCTTCGCCTTGATGATAGATTTTATTTGGAATTTCTTCATCAGCAAACAGCATATGTTTCTGTTCATTGCTTAATCTTCCCAGTGCAAGAACAATCATAAAATTATCTCTTGCACCGTTTTGGAAAAAAATGCTGTCGGCGCGTTGTGTTACTGTCCAGATTCCAAAGTTAAGTGATCTTCCTAACATAAGGATTTCAGACATGATATTAAGTATAACAGGACTCTTTTTTTCTTTATTGATTTTATCCTTACCGTTTAAATAGAGAATAAAGGCTGGGTATTCATCAAAAATAAGAAGATGCCGTTCGGAACTTGTCCCTGCTATACGTGCTTTACAAAAGCTGTCATAATAATCAAGAATACCTTGATAACAATTATCACTTGTGTAATAATTTGAGTAACCGGATAAAAAGTTAAAATCTGTTGAGTTTTTAAAATCACAAAAATATATTTTTGTATCTGAAAATTCTTTTAGCAGATTTCCCATTAAATATAGGAGTGAATAACTTTTACCACTTCCGCTGGAACCAACAATTAAAGCATGAATATGACTTTTCGTGTCAAGTTCCAGTGGTTGAAGCTGATGAGACTGGGAAATTTTATACCCCCATCTCATTTGTGATTATCCCATGATTCATCCGGATGTGTATTATTTTTATCTGGAGAGATATTAAGTTCTCTTTCATGATAAAAATTAGCATATGCACCGGATGTAAATACAGATTGTATAACCAAAGCTGTACCGACATCTTCGATTGTGTCAATCACAACTGGAGAAAACCAGTTACCATATTGATCGCGGTATTTTTCCATTTTCACATAAGGAAAATTACCAGAATCAATGGCATGAGATAAAGCGGTTTGAAGAATCTCCTGAAATATAGTGAGATCTTCATCTGAATACTGCATTTGCAAATCTTGTTTTATCAGTTGAAACTGGTAAAAGCAGATATCGTTTGCAATATTGTAGTGTGCTTCCGGTATCTCTATTTCTGATAAGAGACGTGGAACTTTTCCACCTATATCGGGTGCACTTTTCCTTAAAAGCTGAAAGATGATTTTTCTCATAGTAAGATATTCATCTTCTGCTTGTTTGGATATATCAGATTTATCCGGAAGAGCAGGTTGCTCTTCGTCAGATAATTGATATTTGTTTTTTACATAGAGATATACCCAGATAATCAAGCCGATTAAAACGAGTATATCCATATGGTAGTTAAGCATATAAGACAGTAACCATATACTTGCCCCAATTAATAATGCAAAACTTCCAAGAGATATGGCGAGCAAACCGAATGTTTTTAATAATTCGGATGTGGTTTTGACTTTTTTGTAGTTTATCCAAAACCATTTGATTGGGTAAATTACAAAATCTACTAATTTTTCTAATAGTTTCAAGATATCACCTCAATTCCATCAGCAGTAACAGACAGTGCATATTCGCCTGATTTACTGCGGTAAAAACGACCAGACAGATTTGTGAACTGAATTTTTACAGTTCCACCGTTCTTCTTGATCTCTTCGTTTGTAATAACAGGTTTGCTACCTTTAATCCTGACAGATATCTTTTCAAACAGATTATCTGGGAACACTGTTTCATATAAAATTTCAACAATGTTTTCTGTGGGTTTTCCGTCAACATATTCGTGGCGAAGTGCCGTAGAAAGTAGTAAACCGGATGCTTGTTTGTTTCCAGAAATTTGTTCTGGAATTAATATGAGGGATATGATGTTAATTCCCATATAGAAACCTCCTTTTTAAGCTTATTTTTTTATCTATTGCATGCAACACGTTCAGTATAAAGCAGATACCATGTTTTTTTCATGCCAAGTTGATGTGAGACGCGACTAAAAAAATAGTTTAATACATAAACAGTTAAATTTAATAAATGATGAAGTAAATAATTCAATCTGAAAAAAAAGAAGGAAAAAATATGCTTGAAAAAAAATTACAATTTTCAGAAAAAGAAAGGGAACAGTTAGAGGAAGCATTTAAGAAATGTGAATTAACAGATGAAACGAGAGAACAAATAGATGATTGTCTGGCTCTTTGTATTTTAGACGATATGGAAGGGGGTAAAATTAATGATAAAATACTAAGTAAATGGACTTTTCGTATGCTTATGGACGTATACAATGTTAAAGCAGTAGAATTGTATCAATATGCTATGAAGGAAACAAATAATACAAAGAATACGAGTAATGATGATGAAATTAGGCATATGCGTTCAAAGCGTGAAAAGAGAAAACCAGATTCGATTTTTAGTGAACTGTTAATAAAGTTTTGTCGTAAGGAGAGGAAGGCTCATCTGCAATATAAACGGATTAGCGGAATGCAGATGATTAGGGCAAAGCATTTTATGCAGGATAATGGAATATACCATTTCGAAGATGAAAATAATGTTGAAGATATACAAGATTATCAAGCAGATATACTTAATAGCGTATTAACATATGAACAAGTTAGTATATTGGATAATTATAGTTGGCTTTTTTTTCAATTTTCTCCAATTATGTGGATTACAATTCTAAGAGTTGAAACTGCAACAGAAGTGCAAAGACAAAGGATAAGAGAGAAGTTTGTTGATAAAAGTCTGAAAATGAAAAAAGAAAACCCTGAATTGATTAAAAATTTGGAAAATTTTAGGTGGGAAAATACAATTTCCTGTAAAGAAGAAAAAATGAGAAAAATATATAATATTACCTCAAAAATAAGAGTAACAGAAGATGTTTTTGAAATGTATTTAATGATTTATGCTATGTTAACAAAAGAAGACTGGGAATTAGTATGTATGATTATTCTTAATCAGTGCAGTCCAGATATAAAATATAATTTTTCAACATATACAAATAGAAAACTGGAAGAGTGTTTTGCGGATTAATTAAGAATCTGTAAAGAGATACTAATGAAAAAGGTAAATGATCTAATTTGTTAGTATCTCTTTTTTTAAAACGGAATACTATATATGTAGTAACTTGAAAAGCAACTACATATATTGCATATCAACACATAAAGGAGTAAAATTATTTATATTGATAAAGCTATTACATGATACAGATGATGAAACGTTTGAATCATAAACAAAATCAATGGAGGGAGAATGAGATGAAAAAATTATTAACAGCTTTATTTACAATGGTAGCAGCAATTATGTTGATTACAAGCGTTCCAGTTGAGGCAGCCCAGCCGAAATTGAACAAGACAAAAATGACAATATATGAGGGTCAGAAAAAGACTCTTAAAGTAAATAATAAATCGAAAGTAAAATGGTCTTCTTCAAATAAGAAAGTAGCAACAGTTAACAGGAATGGTCAAGTCTTTGCAAAGAGGGAAGGATCAACGATCATCAAAGCCAAGATCGGTAAGAGAGTAATCAAGTGCAAAGTCACAGTAAAGAAACCACATCTTTCAAAGTCCATTTCATTCACCTATCAGGAATGCCAGTTCCCTGTAAAACTTGTAGGTGCTAAACCTGCAAAATGGTGGGTTTCTGATAGGAATTGTTTCGAATTCACGTCAGGATTTGTTACAACGCATAAAGTACCTAAGGGTGGTAAGAGAGTTTACTTATATTGTAAGGATACATTAGGAAGAAAATATAAATGTAAAATTTATATAATGGATAATCATAGATTAGTAAATGGTCATCATTTTACAGAATATAAAGATTGGTTTCGTATCTGTCCAGATTACGATTACGAGAGTGAATGGTTCGCGTATTGGCCGGACTGGTGGACGCCAGATATGATGAATAAGCTTGATTAAGAGGAGAAAATATACAAATGAGGATTACGCTGTATGCACCAACACGATATGAGACTCTTGCGAGTCTCAATCGTGTTTAGGTGCAACAGCGTGGAAACATTAGTACTGCTCCACCATATGGGAAAATTTTGAGTGTTTGACTTGTAAAAAATCCGGTTAATTGCAAAAACAAAGAAAAACAGAACTGCCTGATATGCTCTTCGATCATATCAGGCAATTCTGTTTGAAAAAACTTATATCTGCCCTGTTGTGTGTAATAAAAAAGTTAAAACGTTACCCAAAACGTTACCCAAAATACGAAAATAAATTTGTTTTGTAATATGGCTACTGGCATGTATGAAATCTGCGCTGAATGCCGTAAATATCATGTTTCTGGGGATATACAGAAACATTTATAAACAAAAGAAAACATGGCAACTAAGAGTTCGGGACGCAGAGGTCGCAGGTTCAAATCCTGTCGCGCCGACTATGAGATGGGAAACCGTCAATCCTTGAGAGATCAGGGGTTGGCGGTTTTTGTATAATTCATCTTTTTCAGGTCGTGGAAAATGACTTGCAAAACATCTGCTATACAGGTATAATTCATGACAATGGATTTATTGCATTTAACAATAGAAAATAAACCAGATAGGATGAAGCAGGAGGAAGATATGGGAAGAGACGTTATTATTGCATGCGATTTTAACAGCAAAGAAGAAGTGATCAATTTTCTTGGAAAATTTAAAGAAGAAAAACCTTTCGTAAAGATTGGTATGGAACTGTTTTATGCAGAGGGACCGGAGATTGTCCGTACAATTAAACAGATGGGACACAAAATTTTCCTTGATTTAAAATTACATGATATTCCAAATACTGTTAAAAAAGCAATGTCAGTATTATCAGGATTAGATGTTGACATGTGTAATGTACATGCAGCAGGTACCAAGGCGATGATGCAGGCTGCTATCGAGGGCCTTACGAGAGAGGATGGTACAAGACCACTCCTGATTGCAGTCACACAGCTTACTTCTACTAGTGAGGAGGTAATGCAGCAGGAGCTGTGGATCGATAAACCAATCGACCAGACCGTTATGCATTATGCAAAAAATACCATGGAAGCCGGATTAGACGGCGTGGTATGTTCTCCACTCGAAGCTGGAAAAGTACATGAGGTATGTGGAGACAAATTCCTCACCATCACACCAGGGGTACGTTTTGCAGATGGCGATGTCGGCGATCAGAAACGTGTGACAACACCGGCAAAGGCAAAAGAACTTGGTTCTGACTACATCGTAGTTGGAAGACCGATCACACAGGCAGATGATCCGGTAGCGGCATACCGCAGATGTGTAGAAGAATTTGTAGGTTAGATGAAAACAGGAAAAGGAGAAAGATGAATGTGTCTTTCTCTTTTTTCGGTTAAAAGAGAACGTTAAGACAGATAGGGGATTTCATGGAAAGAAAAGGATTCAGCGGAAGTGCGTTAAAGATGATTGCAATTGTTACCATGTTGATCGATCATATCGCAGCAACCGTGATCATTCGTATATTAAAATTCGGAGGCTATAATGACAGCCTGTATCAGATTTATCATGTTATGCGGAATATTGGAAGGATTGCTTTCCCAATTTTTTGTTTTCTCTTAGTGGAAGGATTTATGCATACAAGGGATCGGGAAAAGTATGCGCTTCGTCTTGGATGTTTTGCGGCAATATCTGAAATACCGTTTGATCTTGCATTTAACGGAAAAGTTTTGGAAGTCGGATACCAGAATGTATTTTTTACACTGTTGCTTGGTCTGCTTACCGTGATGGCATATGATGCTGTGATGAATCAGAGCCGGTGGAGTGTCTGGAAGAGAACCGGTCTGTCTACGATTGCAATCCTTGTAGGAATGTTTGCAGCTGAATTTTTATCGACAGATTATGGCGCACTTGGAGTGCTTTGCATTATGGTATTTTACCTGTTTCGAAGAAGCAGATTACAGCAGGTCGTGTTTGGATGTCTGGCTTTTGTATGGTGGGAATGGGCTGCAGTGTTTGCATTTATTCCAATTTTCTTTTACAATGGAAAACGTGGCTTTGGCATGAAATATTTCTTTTACGCATTTTATCCTGTGCACCTGCTCATCCTGTATCTGATCGTATATAAAATGGGATATGGAGCCGTGTCGGCAATATAGTGAATTTAGAAAAGGACTTTCGAAAACGGAGGGGTGTTTTCGAAAGTCCTTTTTATATGTAAACCTGCCGGAAAAATCCGGCAAGATTGTTTTTTGACGGAACTGACAGAACCCCAACCACCGAGTCGAAACTCAACAGCTCCTTTTGATGTTATTAATGATACGGGACAATTGTGACCATTTCTTGACTGGAAAATGAAGGAAATCTTAAAAACAGATAAGAAATTCATAAAGTCGCATAGGCGGGAAGGGGGAAATGAGGTATAATCAGTGGAGTTGATCATGTAGGAAAAGAGGGATTCTATGAAAACCTGTCTGGAAAATGTGCGGTGTATGGCACCGCTGATCCACAATATAACAAATTATGTAACGGCGAATGATGTTGCAAATGTTCTTCTGGCGTGTGGGGCAAGCCCGATCATGGCGGATGAGGAGGCAGAGGTAGAGGAAATCACGGCACACTGTCAGGGGTTAAATCTGAACCTTGGAACATTGCATCAAAAGAAAATCCCTGCTATGGTAAAGGCTGGGAAGATGGCAAATAACCTTGGCCATGTGGTGGTGTTAGATCCGGTTGGAGTCGGGGCGAGCAGCTTTCGTAAACAGACGGTAGAACAGCTTTTAAAAGAGGTTCAGTTTGATGCGATCCGGGGAAATATTTCTGAGATCAAGACATTGGCATCTTTAAAAAGTTCGGGAAAAGGTGTGGATGCAGACAATACAGATACAGTGACAGAGGAAAATTTAGCGCAGCATATTAGAAATGCAAAAATGTTGTCAAACAAACTGGAAACAATCGTTGCTATTACCGGAGCCATTGATCTTGTGACGGACGGCAGCAGTTGTTATGTAATAAAAAATGGCAATCCGCAGATGCGTCATGTGACCGGAGCCGGGTGTCAGTTGTCCGGCATTTTAACGGCATTTCTCGCAGCAAATCGGGATAATAAGTTACAGGCGGCGGGAGCGGCAGTGTGTATGATGGGGTATGCAGGAGAGATTGCCGCAGAAAAAAGTGGGCAGTCTGGCAGCGGGACTTACCGGGTGAGCCTGATGGATGCCATATCATGTATGGATGGAGATATGTTAGAGAGAGGAGCACGCTATGAGATTCGATAGAAAACAGTTATTATTATATGGGGTAACAGACAGGAGCTGGTTAAATGGCCAGACATTATATGAGCAGGTCAGACAGGCATTAGAGGGTGGCGTTTCTTTTTTACAGCTTCGTGAGAAAAATCTGTCCGAACAGGCATTTTTAGAGGAAGCAAAAGAGATACAAAAACTGTGCAGGGAGTACAAAGTACCATTTATCATCAATGATAATGTGGATCTTGCATTAGAGATTGATGCGGACGGCGTGCATGTCGGACAGGATGATATGGAGGCAGGAGAAGTGCGAAGAAGACTTGGAGCGGATAAGATTATCGGTGTCTCGGCACACTCGGTGGAGGAGGCGCTGCGCGCCGAAAAATGCGGGGCGACTTACCTTGGCTCCGGTGCTGTATTTGGAAGTGGCACGAAAAAAGATGTCGGAACCTTAGATCATGAAGTGTTAAAAGAAATCTGCGCATCGGTGCAGATTCCTGTGGTTGCAATCGGTGGTATCAGCCGGGATAATATTTTACAGTTAAAAGGTACGGGGATTGATGGCGTGGCTGTGATCAGTGCTATCTTTGCACAGAAAGATATCCGGGCAGCTGCGCAGGAAATGAGGAAGTTATCCGCGGAAGTGTGTAAGTAAGCCAAAATGCATGAGCCGGGGGGAATGATAAACAGGTTTTTGAGATGCATGAACCTGGTATTGAGGAAAAGAAATTTATGAATGCAAGAATGGGAATGAAGATGAAAACAGACCTGATACAGGGCGCGATTTTTGATATGGATGGAACACTGCTTGATTCCATGCCGGTCTGGGAACATGCCAGCGAGCGGTATCTGCAGAACAAAGGAATCAAGGTGCGGGAAAAACTTTCAGAGATTTTGTTTTCCATGAGTATGCAAAAGGGTGCGGAATATGTGAAAGAAAATTATCATCTCACGGAGTCGACCGATGAGATCGTGGCAGGTGTAAATAATATCGTCTATACTGCGTATGAAAAGAAAGTGCAGCCCAAAGAGGGCGTGAGGGAGTTTTTGGATAAGCTGCAGGCAGAAGGAATAAAAATGGTTGTGGCAACTTCGACAGACCGCCCTATGGTGGAGGCAGCATTAAAGCGCACAGGTCTGCTTTCTTATTTTGAACGGATCTTTACCTGCACAGAAATCGGCAAGGGAAAGGTGGAGCCGGACATTTATCATGCGGCTTCTGATTTCCTTGGAACAAAACCGGAACACACGCTGGTGTTCGAGGATGCACTTTATGCGATTGAGACAGCAAAGAATGCCGGATTTTTGACGGTTGGGGTTTATGATGCGGCAAGTGAGAAGGAGCAGGAGAAGATCAGGGAGCAGGCAGATATTTATCTGGAAGAATTTATGGAAGCTGCAGAGTTTGTGTGAAAATATCAAATGGCAGAATAATAACGAAAAGTCTCATTTACACGAAATTTACAAATTTATCATGGCGTCGTCTAAAAAACTGTGCTATGATAAATAATATTGAGGTATTATTATGATTCGCAGAGCAGAGTTAAAAGACATTCCGGCATTGATGGATATATACAACGATGCCATTTTACATACAACAGCAACATTTGATACGGAAATCGAGGATTACGAAGACCGTCTGGCGTGGTTTCAGGCGCACACAGGACAGTATGTGATCTTTGTATATGAAGAGGCAGGAACAGTCGCGGGTTATGCCTCTCTTTCGCGTTACAGGGAAAGAAAGGCTTTTGACCCTGCAGTTGAGATTTCTATCTATATTCATGCGGGTTATCGAGGGCGTGGCATTGGCCGCAGTCTCATGGAGAGAACATTGCAATATGCCAAAGAGTGTCCGCAGATTGGAACGGTCGTTTCATTGATCACCAGTGAAAACGAAGTCAGTATCCGTCTGCATGAGCGCTTTGGGTTTTCTTACTGTGGTCAGATCAGACAGGCAGGCGTTAAGTTTGGAAAAAAACTGGGCTTAAACGCATATCAGATCGTTTATGACAGAGAAATTGAATAGAAAGATTCCCGGAAAAATGTAATGTGCAAAAATCTGGCATGATACATGGCAGTATCCCGGGAAATTGAGGAAAATGCCATGATAAGATATTTTAAGACGGATAACCAGCGGATCCAGGAGGAGGAGAAGATTGGGGACGGCGTATGGGTGCAGATGCTCCAGCCGACGCATCAGGAATGTGCCGAGATTGCAGAAGTATTAAATGTAGATATCGAAGATATTCAGGCCGCACTCGATGAGGAGGAGAGCTCCCGTATTGAGCTTCAGGATGGATATACCCTGATTTTAGTCGATATCCCAACCGTTGAGATACGTCACGAGAAACAGAGTTACACGACAATCCCGCTTGGTATTATTTTGACGCAGGATGTGATCGTGACTGTCTGTACAGATGATACACCGGTATTGCAGAACTTTGTAAACAACCGTGTGAAGGAGTTCAGCACGAAGAAAAAAATGCGTTTTGTGTATCAGATCTTGTTCCGCACAGCGACAAATTATCAGATGAATCTGCGTGTCATCGACAAAAAGAGAACGGAGATTGAGGAGCGGATCGGCAAACATACAGAGGATATCGATCTGATCGACCTTCACGAATTAGAGTCCACGCTGGTTTACTTTGCAACATCCCTGCGTGCCAACGGTGTTGTATTAGACCGTCTGACCAGATATAAACGTTTAGAGCAGTACCCGGAGGATAAGGAACTGCTCGGTGATGTCATTGTCGAGAACAGGCAGGCAATCGAAATGACATCCATCTACCGTGATATCATCAATGGTACCAGAGAGCTGATGTCATCTGTCATTGACAACCGGCTGAACAACGTCATGAAATACCTGACATCCATTACGATCGTCATGGCGATTCCGACCGTTATTTCCGGTATCTATGGAATGAATGTCAATGAAAAATGGATGCCATTTGCAAATACGCCACACGGATTTCTGATCATCTGTGTTCTGACACTGCTGATCTGCATTGTGACGATGCTGGTGCTACGGAAGAAGAAGATGCTGTAAAATGTTTCTGAATAACATATACTGATTATTAGAAAAAATCCATGTAGTCTTTATTTCCCTTCAAATCGTCCGCTTGCCCCACAAGGCAGTACCAGCCCATTGGAGGACACCGGCAGACCAATTTCATCTGCAGTGACGGTTCCGTCGTATTTTTCTAATGCAGTTGCGATCATATAGCGCAGCACTGCAGGCTGAAGTCCGGTTGTGTAAGAATTTACAAGGAAAAACAGAGGCTTGTCGGTCAACAGCTGTGCGCAGAGCTTGATCAGCGGATAAACGGATTCCTCGATCTTCCAGATCTCACCTTTCGGTCCTCTGCCGTAGGAAGGAGGATCCATGATGATGGCATCATAGTGATTGCCACGGCGGATCTCACGTTCTACGAATTTTACACAGTCGTCTACGATCCAGCGGATCGGTGCATCTGAGAGACCGGAGGATGCAGCATTTTCTTTTG
>ERZ1108170.1883-NODE-1883-length-12066-cov-6.276746_pt1 | contig 12066 bp, 12 predicted proteins | sample MGYA00403705_ERZ1108170 | MGnify/ENA primary metagenome ERZ1108170 (study PRJEB35170, sample SAMEA104062422) | human gut metagenome | biome: human gut; feature: human-associated habitat; material: faeces | place: Denmark | collected 2012-06-15 ...
ATATTAGAATCTTCCGGGTCATTTCCATAAGGATAAGCTGCACCTGCTCCAGTAAGTACAAGACCTGCCTCTTTACATTTAGCTACGATTGCTTTCGCACATCCCTTTTCTGCGTTAAAGGAAATGAAATATCCTCCAACTGGTTTACTCCAGGATGCGATTCCTAACTCGCCAAGTTCTTTTTCTAATGTCTCTAATACTGCCTCAAACTTTGGACGGATGATTGCTGCATGTTTTGCCATATGTGCTTTTACGCCATCGATATCCTTTAAGAATTTCACATGACGCAGCTGGTTGATCTTATCATAGCCGATGGTCTGCACGCCGATGAGGGACAGCATATGGGCCATATTGGCCTCGCTGCACGCAAAGCACGCAATGCCCGCGCCGGGGAGCGTCACCTTGCTCGTGGAAGCGAACTCGAAGACCATGTCGGCGTTGCCGTACTTCTCGCACTCGCTCAGAATATCCTTGAACGGGACGAACTCGCCGTCAAACTCGTGGATGCAGTAGGCGTTGTCCCACATGAGCAGGAAGTCGGGAGCCGCGGGCTTCATCTTCGCAATGCGCTCGATGGTCTCGTCGGAGTAGATGATGCCGTCGGGGTTCGAGTACTTCGGCACGTTCCACATGCCCTTGACGCTCGGGTCCTTGATGAGGTTTTCGACAATGTCCATGTCGGGGCCGTTTTCGGTCATCGGGATGGTGATGAGCTCAAAGCCGAAGCTCTCGGTCACCTTGAAGTGGCGGTCATAGCCCGGCGCGGGGCAGAGCCATTTGACGCTCTCTTCCTTGCACCACGGCTTTTCGCTGTGCAGCAGGCCGTGGGTGTAGGCCTTGGAGACCGTGTCGTACATGAGCTGGAGGCTCGAATTGCCGCCGGCGAAGACCTGAGAGGTCTTGCAGCCGAGGATATCGGCGAACAGCTTACGCGCGCTCTCAAGGCCCTTGAGCTCGCCGTAGTTGCGGGCGTCCACGCCGCTGTCCACGCACTCCTCGGCGCTGGTCAGCGCGGTCAGGATGCCGCTGACAAGGTCGAGCTGCTTTTTGCTCGGCTTGCCGCGCGCCATGTTGAGCTTGAGGCTCTTGGCCTTCCAGCTCTCGTATTCGGCGGACACCTTGTCGTATTCCTGCTGCCACTCGGCAGCGGAAAGAGCCATATAATCCATGATGATTCTCCTTTACAGGTAATTTATCCGATTAAAGTAACTGCATTATAGCACAGGGAAAAATCAGGCGCAAGTGTCCACATGTAACAATCATTTGTTTTGCTTGCGGCAACAAGTTGACTCATTGAACAGATTGTACCGCCCCTAGCCGCAATAGAGAGGGGCGCTGCTTTTTGGCGAAAGCGTGAAAGAAAACGCGTTAGCACTAAACATAGTGCTGACAGTGCGTCCAAATCAGGCAAAAAGTAAGGCCGCGGAAAGCACATCGCTTCCCACGGCCTTGATCGTTTTTATAGAATTGGTCTTGTCACAGCTCGGTAAAGGTGCGAATTTCGTCGAGCTGGGCGTAACGCCGTGCGTGTGTTGTGCTCACCTTTCCAGCGCAGACGGGGCAGCCGCACTGCTGCGCGCCGGTGCGCGGATAGACGACCGATTTCCACACGTGTCCCTCGGGACACTGCCACCAGACCTTTTTGTTGCTACCGGGCGTGACCATTTCCGGCGTCAGCGCGCCGTTGAGAGACGGGTGCCACTGCGCGGCAATGTCGGGGCAGAGCGTCTTGAGATCATTGAAGCCCTTGAGCACCTTGCGCCCCGCGCAATAGGGACATCCGGTCTTGCGCTGTGTGCGCGAGGCGACCGTCGCGCGGTAGGAATGCCCCAGCTCGCAGTGCCACCATGCGGGACGGTTAGAGCTGACGGCGACCTCGCTCGGCTTTAAGCGCCCGTTTTTACGCTTGTCCCACTGTGCGGCGATCTCGGGCTGGAGGTGGGCAAGGTCATTTTCGCCCGTGACGATCGTCTTGCCCGCGCACACGGGGCATCCGTGCCCCCAAGCCGTGCGCGAGGCGACGGGCGACTGCCACGAGTGCCCCTCCGGACAGCGCCACCAGATGCGGATCTTCGAGCCCGTGGAGACATCGCGCGGCGAAAGTGGGCCGTTTTTCTCACGGTCCCACTGCGCGGCCACGTCGGGATAGAGCGTTTCCAAATCGTTGAAGCCGGGCAGGACCTTTCGCCCCGTGCAGTACGGACAGCCGCTCCCCTCGGAGCGCACATGCACCGTCGTCTGCCACGAATGGCCGTTTTCACACGTCCACCAGACTTTTTTCTTGCTGCCGTAGGAAACGGTGTCCGGCGTGAGCGGAAAATTGCGCGATTCGTCCCATTCTTTCAGTAAGTTTGTCCTTTCGTGCAGCATGCAGAACTCATAAAATGTTTGTCGCATGTTCATTCCCCCCCCTCTTTTCGGCAAAAAGGTTTCCCGCCTGTACCTTGCTTTCAGAGAGGGCCGGGCGGTGCAGGAAGGGCGCTGCCCTTCCGAATGATTTGCAACCGGCTGTCATAACCGCACACGGCGGCCTTAGACCCCTCTGGCTTTGCGTCCCTGCTTTTCAGCAGGTTTGCCAAACATCGTTTGATTTGCTTGTCAGATCAGTACAGGCGCTTTCGCGCCGGAAACGGGGAAGAAAAAACTTCCGTTTTGACAGAACCAATGAAAAAAGGTTCGCCGATCCTGTCGTATCTGTATTCTATCACGAACTTTCCGTAAAAACAAGGCAGGTGACAAGACAGAATTCGGAAAAGTGATATAAAATTTGAAAGAAATTAGCAGAAAGTTAGCATTTTCATACCGCTTCTCTATGTTTTCGACGTGATGGAGAGGACTGAAACCGCGTACGGCGATGCGACCGCAAACGCGCTTTCTTGACATCTTCCGCCGTTTCGGTATGATAGAACCATCCCGTTTTTTGGAGGCAACTATGCATTCAGTGACAACTAAGAAGGCCGCGCTCGCGGCGCTTCTCGTTCTGGCGGCGCTCCTTTCCATCTTCGCAGTGGGGAAGAGAGCGTCCGACCCTGCGTACCATCAATCATCCATCGACGCGCTCGCGGAAAAGCAGGAGACGGTGCTTGAGCTGACAGCGGCGTCCACCGCCGCGAGCGCAGCCATCACGCTCCTGCCGGGCGACACCGCGACGCCCATCGCCGAAAAGCTCGCCGACCTGAGCGGCTATTTCCTCATCGTGCTCTGCGCCATCTTTTTGGAAAAGTATCTGCTGACGATCACATCCTACGTGTCGTTCACGATCCTGATCCCCGCAGCCTGTGCGCTTGGCATCGCTGCGCTCTTTTCCGAAAAGCTGCGTGCCGCGCTGGGGAAGCTCGCATGGCACGTGCTGCTCTTCGCGCTCGCTATCGCGTTCGTCATCCCCGCGGGCGTCAAAGTCTCGAGCATGATCGAGGACACATACCGCGCCTCGATCGAAGAGACCATCGCAAACGCCGAGCAGACGACCGAGGACATCCAGTCTGCCACCTCGGGCGAGGCGGACGAGAGCGAAAAAAGCGGCCTTTCCGGCCTCTTTTCCAAGGTGACTGAGGGCATCACCGGAGCGGCGACCGCCGCGGTCGGGCAGCTCAAAACGGTCCTGAACCGCTTTATCGAGGCCCTCGCCGTCATGCTCGTCACGTCGTGCCTGATCCCGATTTTAGTGCTGCTGTTTTTCGCCTGGCTCGTCAAACTGATGCTCGGCATCGAACTGCCGAATCTATACTCTGGACGTAATCGTGACCGTATATCATCAGCAGAAAAGTAGATGAGGTGTTTGGCGGAGTCAGTTGCGAGCATTTTTTCTATATACAAGTGGCTTTCTTAAGGCGTATACTATAACTTGATATCCGTTGTTTGCACACTGTATATGACCGCTTTTTGCTATGATCCGTCAGGAGAAAACAGACATGAAAAAAGAACTTCTTCTTATACACGAAAGCGGTAATGTGGCGTTGCGCTCGCTGATTTGCTGCGCGGCGAAGTTTATGACGTTGAAAAGCTTCGCGTTTCCGATCATGGCGCAGAAACAGCGCTGCCATGATACACGGTAACTTTGACAAGCAAAGTTGATGGTACAGCTCATAGCGTGCCGATGTATTAAAGCACATTCATTCACTTTAAATATCCGCATATCTTCGCCGGATCAGGCTGAAGATGTGCGGATATTTTACTTGAACTTTCTATTTTGGGCACTGCCGACCTTCGTGGTCGATGGTATAGTCACAGGTGAGCAAGATCTTCGAAATCGGTACGATCTTATACCCCTCGGCGAGCAGGTAGTCGAGAATATCCGGCAGCGCCTCGGGCGTGTGCTCACCCGCGTTGTGGAACAGCACGATCGACCCGCTCTGCACCTTGCTTGTCACGCGCTTCGTGATCTCACCCGCCGAGATGCCCTTCCAGTCGAGGGAATCCACGTCCCACTGGATCGGCTCCATGCCTATCGAGCGGATGGTGGAGATGACGTGGTCGTCATACTCGCCGAACGGGCAGCGGATGAGCGTCGGGCGGACGCCGGTCAACGCCTCGATCTTATCGTTGCAGGTGTTCACGTCTGCGATGATCTGGTCGGCGGTGAGGGAATTATAATGATCATGCGCGTTGGAGTGGTTCATGAGCTCATTGCCGCTGTCCACGATGGCCTTGGCCTGTTCGGGATACTGATCCGCCCAGTTGCCCACGACAAAAAAGGTACAGGTGACACCGTACTTCTTGAGCACGTCGAGGATCTTCTGTGTGTTGTCCGCCCCCCACGCCGCGTCGAACGAGATGGAGCACACCTTCTGGTCGCGCTGGACACAGTAGATCGGCAGCTGGCGCGCCGCGGCCGACGCACTGACGGCGGCGGGATAATTGACGGCGGCAAAGATCGCCGCGGCGGCCAGCACCGCCGCGCCCAGCGTCAGCCATTTGCGCCGGAGCACCAGAAAGCGCGGCGGCTTCTTTTCCTTTTCAGACTTCTTCCTGCGGTCAAAATGAAACAGCATCAGCATATCCTCCCCAATTCTCTTGGTAGAGGGTATGCTGATGCTGTTCATATCATGCAAGGGGGACGGGCTTTACTCGATGCCCGCCAGCGTCTGGGCTTCGGCGACGTACTGGTCGATGAGGCCCTGCTCCTGCATCTCGGCGATCTTTTCGTTCAGGTAGGCGACAAAGTCCTCGTTGCCCTTCTGCACGCCGATGCACTGGCCCTCGCTGTCGCTTTCGATGCCGATGTCCTTGACCGTCAGGTCATCGTTCGCCGCGGCGAATGCGAGAGCCGCGGTGTAGTCGATGTACACAACATCGAGCTTGCCGCTCTTGAGCTCCATGATGAGATCCTGCGCCTTGACGAGGCCGACGACGTTCTCTTCGCCCACCAGCTCGTTGGCGATGGGCACCTGAATGGTACCGTTCTGCACGCCGACCTTGTGACCACTCAGGTCTTCGGGCTTGTTGTAGAGCGCGTCATCCTCCGCGCGGATCAGAATGGCCTGCTGCTGCTTAAAGTACGGGTCAGAGAAATCGACGGACTTCAAGCGCTCCTCGGTCGAGGCCATACCGGCGATGACAATGTCAAAATCACCCTTGGCGAGGTTGATGCACAGGTTGTCGAACGACATGTCGACGACCTTGAGTTCGACGCCGAGGTCATCGGCGATGTACTGCGCGATAGCAACGTCAAAGCCGACGATGGTGTCCTTGCCGTCCACTTCCGTGTGGAATTCGTTCGGGGGATAGTCGGCAGAGGTTCCCATCACGAGCACGCCCGCCTCCTTGATCTGCTCGATCTTGGACTTGGCGGTGTCATCGGACGATGCGTTGCCGTCCGAGCTGCCCTGCACACTGTCGTCGCTCTTGCTGCCGCAGGCGGCAAGAGACAGGATCATCATAAGCGCCAGAAGCAGCGCCGCAAATTTCTTGAATGCGTTCATCTTTGTTCCCTCCTGCGTGTCTTATTCCCACAGGGGCTTGTCCCAAAGGTTCACCTTGGTGCCGATGCCCATTTCCGTCGCGTTCAGGTAGAGCTGATAGGCGATCATGATGTCCAGCGCGCCGAGGCCCATGGACGCGGCGGCGACGAACTGATCGTCCGAGGTGCGCAGCTTCTTCGTGCCGAGCACCAGCTCGCTCAGGTCCATGATCTGGCTCTCATCGAGCTTGCCCGCCTTCGTGAGCTTGGACAGTGGGTTCGTGTGCTGCTTGAGCTGTGTCCAGTAGTCGGCGACGATGCCGTCGGCCTTGAGGAAGACGTCCTCCATCACCTCATTGGAGTGCATGGAGACGAGGCCGCAGCCGGGCGTGAGCCAGGAGGTGTCCATGAACGGCTTGGGCGCGGTGGTCTCGCCGACAACGAGCTGGGACTTGAGCGCCGCGGCCTTGCTGTCGCTCGTCGGGATGATCTCAACGCCGAGGCTGTCGCCGTACTCCTTCGCGATGCCCTCGGCCTTGGCGACATCAATGTCGCAGAGGTACATGGTCTTGATCTGGGGCAGCGCCTCGTGCACGGCGGAGATCATCGTGCGGCCGATAACGCCCGCGCCGACAAGGCACGCGGTGTCCGCATTGGAGGGGGCGGCATATTTGGCCATCAGGCCGCCGACGGCGGAGGTGCGCATCGCGGTGATGAGCGTACCGTCCAGGATGCAGAACGGCAGCACCGTCTCGGGGTCACTCAGAATGGAAATGTCGATGCCGTAGGGGATGCCAGGGATCGTGGCGTTCTTTTTGGACTCCGCCGCCCACTTGATGCCGCCGATGTTGATGTCGCCGCCGATGTAGCAGGGCATGGCGTTGAAGAACGACTGCCAGTTTTCCTTGTCAGGGATGCTGGTGTTGGTCTTGGGCGGGTTCTTGATGAGGCCCTGACCGAGCATCGCGTAGGTCTTTTCCGTAACGGCCAAGATCTGTTTCATATCGAGAAGGCCGGCCTTGATAACATCTTCCTGCTTGAGGAACAGAATTTCGGGATTGATCGTGTGAAGCATTTTTGTTTCCTCCAATAATATCGTAAATTTTATTTTTTGTTTGTTAAATGACGTTGATGACCTTGGATAAGAACTCTTTGGTTCGTGCGTTCTGCGGGTGCTCGAAGATCTCCTCGGGCGTGCCCTGCTCGGCGATCTGTCCGCCGTCCATGAAGAGCACGCGCGTGCCGACCTTTCGGGCAAAGCCCATTTCGTGCGTGACGACGACCATCGTGATGCCGTCGCGGGCGAGGTCGGAGATGACCTGCAGCACCTCGCCGACCATCTCGGGGTCGAGCGCGGAGGTCGGCTCATCGAAGAGCAGCACATCGGGCTCCATCGCCAGCGCCCGCACGATGGCGATACGCTGCTTCTGTCCGCCGGAGAGCTGGGAGGGATAGGCGTTCGCCTTGTCCTCAAGTCCCACGCGCTTTAGAAGCTTGAGGGCCTTTTCCTTGCTCTCCTCTTCCGACTGCTTTTTGACCTTCGTGAGCGAGATCGTGATGTTTTCAAGCACCGTCAGGTTGTTGAAGAGGTTGAACTGCTGGAACACCATGCCGACCTTCTGTCGGTGCTTGTTCACATCAAATCCCTTGGCCGTGATGTCCTCGCCCTCGAAGTAAATTTTGCCGTCGGTGGGCTGCTCCAGAAGGTTCAGGCATCGGATAAAGGTGGACTTACCGCCGCCCGAGGGACCGATGATGACGACCACGTCGCCCTTGCAGATGGTCTCGCTCAGCCCGTCGAAGACGGTCAGGTTGCCGAACTTTTTCTGCAAGTCCTTGATCTCGAACAATACGTTACCGTTCACTCTTTCTCAGCCTCCCTTCAAAGATGTTCAGGCCCTTGCCGAGGATGATATTCAGCGCCAGGTAGATGATGGCGGAGATGTAGTAGCAAGGAAGCGGGTTATAGGTAGAGGTGACCACGATGCCGTTGTTGTACATCAGATCGCCGATGCCGAGGTACTGGATGATCGAGGTCTCCTTGACCATCGTGACAAATTCATTGCCGATGGCGGGGAGAATATTTTTGACCGCCTGCGGCATCACCACGTAGCGCATGGCCTGCGCATTCGTCATGCCGCACGAGCGTGCGCCTTCCATCTGGCCCTTGTCCACCGCCTGAATGCCCGCGCGGATGATCTCGGCGACGTAGGCGGAGGAGTTGATCGACAGAGCGATGATACACGGCAGCGCCCGCTCCAGATCGACGCCGAAGAGGGTTCCGGTGGGATAGCTGATAAAGTCGAGCTGGTAGTAAACGATGTAGAGCTGCACGAGCATTGGCGTACCGCGGATGACGGTGATATAGATGCTGGCGAACTTTTCCAGCGGCTTAAACTTGGATAGCCGCATGAAAGCGATCAGGCAGCCGAGGATCGAGCCGCAGAACACGGTGAGCAGAGAGATGAGGATGGTCGTTTGCGTCCCTCGCAGGAAGTATTGATAATAATTCGTTGCAATTTCCCAAATGTTCATGTGCTGTGGTTTCCTCCTTCGTAGGACTGACTGCGATGCTGATTGTATATTTATGTTCGTAAAATGTCAATAGTGAGAATAACAATTCATATCAAGATTGTAGCACTGAATAAAGAGACGAAATAGAGCGGAAAACGATTTGGTAAAAATATACACAAAAGTCAGCATAACTATGACGGTCGAACATCCGCTGCGGCACAATACGGCGTGTTTATAAGCAAGCAAAAAGATTTTGCTGCATGAAAACACGCAAAAAAAGAAAGGTGCCGGGCTGAAACGTGCACTGTTTCAGTCCGACACCTTTTTCATAAAAGTGCAAAATGTGCAAATGACCCCTGCCATCCCCAAATGGCAGGAGCCGTCTGCGTGATCGTGTGGGGCGCGCACGCGCCCTGGTATCATAAAGCCGCGAACGGCTCTATCATCATGCGTCGTTTTCGAGCATCCGGTAGCCCACGCCGATCTCGGTGAAGATATACTCGGGCGAGGCGGGATTCTTCTCGATCTTGCGGCGGATGTTCGCCATATTCACGCGCAAAATCTGATTGTCGGCCTTGGCCTTCGGCCCCCAGATCTGCTTGATGAGATAGTCATACGTCAGCACCTTGCCAGCGTACTTGCCGAGCAGCGCCACGATCTTGAACTCGTTGAGCGTCAGGTGCACATCCTGATCGCCGATGAGCACGTGGTGCTTGTCATAGTCGATGGTCAGGTCCTTGACGGTGAACTTGCCCGACTGCGCGATCTCGTTGTTGTCGAGCGGCGTACGCGTGTGCCGGATGGCCGTGCGGATGCGCGCGAGCAGCTCGCTCGTACCGAACGGCTTTTCGATGTAGTCGTCCGCGCCGAGGTCGAGCGCCATGACCTTGTCATGCTCGTGCGTGCGCGCCGAAACGACGATGATCGGCAGGCTCGACCACGAACGGACCTCCTTGAGGATGTTCATCCCGTCCATGTCGGGAAGTCCCAGATCGAGAATAATGAGATCGGGGCAATGCGAGGTGATCATTGAGACCGCCTCGGCGCCCGTCTGCGCCACCAGCACGTCGAAGTCGTTCGCGGTGAGAACCGTCGAAATAAAGTTGCTGATGTTCTGCTCGTCTTCCACCACGAGCACTTTATCCTTCAATTTCACTGTTGATACCCTCCTCCAGCGGCAGATAGAAGCGGAAGCACGCTCCGCCCAAATCTAAATTTTCTGCGGTCATCGTGCCGCCGTGCGCCTTGACGATGGTATAGCACACGGAAAGGCCGATGCCCATGTTTTTCTTCATATCAAAGTTGTTGTGCGACACGCCGGAAAGCCCGCCGTTAAAGATAGTCGTGAGCTTCTCTTTCGGGATGCCGACGCCGTTGTCACTGATGGCAAAGCAGGCGTTCGTCCCCTCGCGTGAGAGGCAGACACGGATCTGTGTGACGTTTCCGCCGTGGATGGCGGCGTTTTCCAGCAGATTCATAATGACCTGACGGATCAGCGTCGCGTCCATCGGCACCATCAGCACCTCGTCCGGCACCTCGATTGAGACATGGATCGCCGGGAATCGCTTGGTGAACTTGCTGACCGAGACGCCGACGATCTCCTCGGCCGCCTCACAGTCCTTTTCGATCTTTGCCTGTCCGCCGCTCATGCGCGTAATGGACAGGAGATTTTCGACCATGCGGATGAGCCACTGCGCGTCCTCGTTCACGTCTTCCAAAAGGCGGCGCTTCTGCTCGGGAGAAAACGAATCCTCGTTTTCGAGGATCGCGGCGGTGTTGCCGACGATGCTCGTCAGCGGCGTGCGGATATCGTGCGACATCGCGCGCAGGAGATTCGCGCGCACGGCTTCCTTCTCCGTCTCGATGCGCAGCCGCTCCTGCTTTTTGATCTGCGTGTTCATCGCGCTGATCATCATGGACACCGTCAGCATCGCAAGGAAGGTAAACGGGTAGCCGGTGATCGTGAAGTTGAATTCCCAGTAGGGATATGTAAACACATAGTTGACGAACAGCACGCCGGAAACAGCGCTGAATATCCCCCAGAAATAGCCCTCCGTCCAGCGCGAGATGGTCGCGACCGCCAGCACGAAGATGAGGTTCACGTAGCCGCTGCCGTCGTCGATCCTTCGCAGCAGCGTGCAGAGCACCGTCGCCATAGCCAGGATCGCCGCCGTCAGCAAAAGGTCGTAGATCCAACGCATTTTTTCGGGGATTTTTGCCATGTCGCCGCCTTCTCTCGCTTGATCGTTGGCGCGGAGAAAGACTCCGCATGCTTTCCGTCCCCATTATAGCATACAGCCTGCTAATTTTGTGCTAAATCGAATATTTTTTTCATGGTAGCAAAAAGGACGGCGCGATGCCGTCCCTTTCGCTGATAAAGGAAGAAGTGGAATTCAAAATTAAATCTTGCGAATGCTGACATTCGCCATGTTGAAGCCGGGCTGCTGGGCGATCGCCGCCATGATGGCGACCTTGACCTCGTCGGTCAGACCGTCAGCGGGAACGGCGGACGCTGCCGGCGCGGCAACTGCTGCGGCGGGCTTCGGAGCCTCAGGCTTCGAGAGGATCTTGCCCATCAGGATCGTCAGGAAGATGATGCAGGTAAGGCCCACGAATGTGACGCCCATACCCATGATAACAACAAATGCGCTGGAAACTTGCATCGGCGGATACGCTCCTTTTATGTATTCTGGCGCTATTATAGCGCGCAGAATTTGCATATCAACCGTTTGGAAGCCCTCTTAGCATTGGCTTAACGCGAAGAGTTTTTCCCTTAACAGCGTTTTTATTGATGTTCAGTTTCCGCTAAAGATAAAACAGTCAGCACGCCGTCCTTTACGCGGAACTTAACGTCCCAGCCGCCAAAGTTCATGCCGTACACGCGTTCAGGGTCGTTCTGATACTGCGGGCGCGGGTCCTGCGCGAGCACGCCGAGCAGCGCCTCGCGCTGCCCCTCCGGCAGCTTTTGCAGGAGCTCCGGCGGGCACTCCACTTCGATCGTCTCCTTCGGCGACGGGGCAAAGCCGCCCAGCGCCTCGGGGTGCGCGTCGGCGTAAGGAAGGTAGGGCTTGATGTCATAGATCGGCGTACCGTCCATCAAATCTGCGCCCGAGACGATCAAAACGTCACCGAAGCCATCCTCATGCTGCACGCTTTCGAGCTTCACGCAGGAAAGTCCGATGGCGTTCGGGCGGAACGGCGAGCGCGTCGCAAAAACGCCCACGCGCTCGTTGCCGCCAAGGCGCGGCGGGCGCACCGTCGGCGACCATGTGTCGCGCACGGCGGCAGAGAACTGCCAGATGAGCCACAGGTGCGAAAAGCCCTCGATGCCGCGCAGCGCGTCGGGATTCCGGTACTCCGGTTCGAAGACGATCTTCGCGCGAAGCGCGGGGACGAGCCCGCTCTGGCGCGGGATGCCGAATTTTTCCGGAAAGTCAGAGTGGATTCTGGCAATGACTTTCATTGTATGTTCCATAGAGTGCTCCTTTCTCCGCACAGGTGCAGAGGGGATCGCGGCACTTGTGCCGCGGGGAAGCAGCGCCGTAGGCGCTGCACGAATGCGACCCCCATTTTCTTTCCGTGGAAAGAAAACGGGCGTCGCCCGTCCAAAAGAAAGGCGTTTGCATTGGCAGTCTCAATCTTGAAGAGCTGCA
>ERZ1108170.1889-NODE-1889-length-12040-cov-10.161202_pt1 | contig 12040 bp, 10 predicted proteins | sample MGYA00403705_ERZ1108170 | MGnify/ENA primary metagenome ERZ1108170 (study PRJEB35170, sample SAMEA104062422) | human gut metagenome | biome: human gut; feature: human-associated habitat; material: faeces | place: Denmark | collected 2012-06-15 ...
TAGTATACAGGTAAATCCACGTTGCTACAAATGTGGGGTCACTTCATATTATCTATACATAAGTGCTCACCATGCACTTCTTCCACTTCAGCAAACAACTTATGTTCTACACCATTTTCAATTATATCCACACGATACCTAGCCCCCTAATTTTCACATATGGAGATTTTATAATAATTTCGTTTTCCATATATTTCATCCCCTTCATATTCATTTACTGTATCTGAATCTTTAAGTTTTTGTAGTCACTATACAGAGCGACACTTCCGTCGAAATAAAAAGCCTTCGCTCTAAATTCGTGTTTTAATTCACGATTTTTATTTTCTAGTCGTGCCCTTTTTTCATTATTATCGCCAATTCGAGCAATGCGAATCCACTCTCCATTTATACGTTCCTCTATAATGAGCCCTCCATAATGATTATTATCTATAACCTCCCATACGAGCTCTATGCTATCCTTATCTATTGATTCAATTTCGAATTTCGATAATCCATCAATTTTAAGCGATAGTGCATTCTGTGCAGCAACTGAAAACGCGTTTACCTTTATATCATTCATAAATTTGTTTCTTCTTAAAGAAGATTTCCATCCTCTTTTGTCCAAAAATGCCAAAATATTGTATTTTTTCACGTCTGCTAATGATATTATCTTTAAAATACCGATATTCTCTTTATCTATTACATCAACTAAATCCTGTCCTTTTTCATTGTTAACAATAATTGCTGATACTCCATACTTATGATTCAATGTCGAATCAAATCTATCTACCCCCCAGCAATCACCTATAGTTATATCTCCATATCTTTTATTGCCTTGATATTTACAGTCCATACATTGTGATGACAGGGCAAGGGAGCATGTGTGATATACTTTTAAGTACATATCATTATCAATATCTTCGACTATTTTCTCACCATTTTTCATCTCCAACAATACAGCTTTTGCGTCCCAAACCTCATTAGTCTCTTTCTTGTATCTAAAATTATATTGTTTTATATCCGATGAACGATCCTTTTCGCATATATATTTATTAAATATTTCTGCACTAGGACAATTCGCACACAACAAATCCACTAATATTAAATTTGAATAGTATCTTCCTAAATACTTTTTTAATCCGACTATCTGGCAAGGAGTACCTGTAAATAAAACTCTTCTTCCATCTTCAAGATAGTCCTTAACAAATTTATATGTCTTACCCATATAACTTTGAAAATATTTTGATCTTCTGAGCTTATATAAATCATCCATATTATCAATAGCTATATGTTCTACTCTAAAATCATCCCTCCATGCTGCACCAACAACTACCCCATTATTTTTTAAAATAATTTGTGCCAACGCTGAAAACGCACCACCTGATGAACTTTCTTTTAGCAGACTGCAATCGTTATGTATGAATGCATATGACGTTGGATTATCGCTATTTAAATTTTTAGGTTGCTCTAAAGCCGGACAAACCGCCACACATTTGCCGCATTTAATACAATTATCTTCATCAACATATGAACGATATATCCCATACTCATCTCCACTAAGCTTAATCGCATTTGCCGGGCACACAGAAAAACATGCCCCACACCCTACACATTTTTCAATAGACAATAAATTATTTACTGAAACCTTCGCTCTCCCTACCTTATTTATAATTTCAGACTTTGGTGTCTTCAATTTGTTTTCCAACCATACTCTGCCCTCATTTGCTTTTTTCCCAATGATAGCATTAACATGATCGTAATTAATATTTTGGGTCAATGTATCGAAAGATAATTTTTCTATATTATTAATATCAATCAAGCGATCACTAAGCATACACATATCTAAAATCGACTTAAATCTATCTATTCCTCTCCCATCATTGGCAATAGCAATAAATGGTTTATTAAAAATCATTGCAAAACACATTCCGTGGAAACTATCCGTTATTACAAATTTCGATTTTGCAAAGCACTTTAAGAAATCAGCCGCCCATATATTAGGCAACGTATTTTCCAGATTAAGCTTTTCTTTGTTATAATTATAGTGTGCAGAGAATCCATCCAACGCATTAATTGATTTAGAATTCATTTTTGTTGAAAAATCCTTAATCAACTGTCTTTTCTTCTCCGTAGGATCCAAAATATATGAAAAAATGTAATCGTCCTCTAATGCTAAATCTGATTTTTCTATAAGATTTTCCCATAATTTTCTCTGTACAATCATAACTGGTTCGATGATCTGTGTTGCATTAATTCCATAATATTTTTTTAGATAATCTACACCATTTTCTTCTCTTAATGAAATTGCATCATATCTCTCTAATAACCGTCTTATCTTCGTGTAATACTCATCTTTTTCAGGTATAAGATTTCCATATGATGTTGAAAAACTAATCTTTTTCTTATCATCTTTCACAAAATCCAAATGAAAAAAATAATCATACAATCTTTCTTTTTCGTTTCTGTTGGGATGGTTATGCCATATCTGATCTGATCCCGTAACAAATGTCTCACACATATTATTAAATTCATTTACACGTTCAAATGGTAGACATTCTGAGATATCTTCACTGTCATACACTGCCTCAAAAAATTTTTTTGCATGTGGCTCAAAACCATTGTATGGCGTTACTATATTCAGTGGTCTCAATCCCATTTCCTTAATCAAAGAAAACGTAGCATATCCATTAAGTAGAGAACCATAATTTCCCCAGTACCAACATCCTACTATTCCTACATCATATAGTGTCATTTACTTAACCTCTCTTATTTTTCTTGGAATCGCGGTTATAGCTCTCCCAATTTTATAAGTCTTGGATTTCCGGGTTTCACTTAATCGCCATCCCAAATCATCTCTCTGCTTACGTACTTCTTCCAGTTCCGTGCTCAACCTCTCGATTTCCTTTCTATATACATCAACATCATCTTCAACAAAATGCTGATATAAAAAGTCTTTTTCTCCCAAAATCTCCGACACTTCTTTTCCAGAAAGAGAAATATTATTCACCTTGCCTAAAGCATAGACTTTTTCTATTTGCTCGTAATGTTCCTGGTTCGTACACAAACCACTATGATTTTTCCAGAACTCATCCAGTGAAACCTCCTGATCAACAATCGCATATATTTTTTTCAGAAAATCCTCTGTGTCTCCGACATTAAACCGAAATGCGTCTGATCGGGTTAATTCAGAGGCTCCTCCTGCACTACTTGACAGAATTGGCACACCAAATGCCACCATTTCAATGGCCACCTGCGGCAAATTATCCTCCCAAAGTGCCGGTATCACTCCAAGGTTTACTCCAGTAAGAATATTATGTAAATCAGCGTGGCTATAGCCATGAATAATCTTTACGTTATGGAACTTTTTTAATTTCTTTTGAATATATGCATCTTTATCACGAGTTGTCGTTGTCAATACCAATTCGATTTTTGCAGCATATGACGAATCCATCTCCTCTAACGCATCCAATAAAAACGGATATCCTTTTTCTTCATATTCAAGATTGGAGCCCAAATAACCAATTTTGAAATAATCTCCAATTTCACAATTTGAATGTCCGATCTGGAATTCAGCAACTCTCGTACCTATGTAACTAAGTATCAGTTTTTCTTTCTCAATATGATTTTCAACTGCAAGATCCAACACTCGCTGCGAAACGGCTAAAATGCTGTCCATATTTTTATTTAATGCTTCCACGGCTCTGTTCTTAAATTCTATGAATTGTTTTGCATCTTTTTTGATACTCAGTCGATCAAAGCCAAATTTATCACTCCATTCATATTCATCAGCTTTTTCGAATCCCCCTTCCTGATTGACCCGTCCACGCTCTAACATTTCGTTTGCATAATTCCTCATATGTGACCGATCAATACATTTATCACAATCTTCCGCCGTACATTCTGGAACACAATTGACATGCTGATAGCGATTATAATAAAATCCTGTCATGCAGATTGGCACATAATTGTGCAGCGAAAAGATAAACTTTGTATTCGGATACTCTTCTTTCAAGTCAAACACATCCAATGATAATCCTTCCATATTATTGAAATGGATCACCTGGAATTCACCATATTTCTTCAAAAATTCATCAAAAGTATTTTTTAACATTTTATTTTCAAATGCTACTGATGGATTTCCAAACAACATATCCTGTGGAGCCGGAACCGGAGAATTCACTATCTCATAAGTTTTACAACGTTCTCCAAATATATTGTCTATTCTACGCACATAACATTCCTTTTTTGAAATGTCATATGCCCAACCACAGCTCAAAAAATAAACATCCACATCTGGGCGGTTATCGATGATCGACTGAATCAAATTTTTACAATATATCGTAACTCCTCCGCCAACCTTGTTGGGATTATCAAATGGAACCCAGTTATAAATTAAAACTTTTTTTCTATTTTCATATAAATTATTCAACGGTGATTTATACTGTAAATAGTTCTTCCTGTCACGAGCATTGAAATCATCTTTGATTACTGCAGGATTAATCTTGTCGAGCATTTCCTTAGCTTTTTTATAAAATAGCTGTTCTTTTCCGGCATAATCAGACTCTACAATAGCACCACATAAATACATCAGCGCTCTCGCATAAGCAAATTTGAGTGTCTCCTCGTCCTGACAATTGCATTTCTCTAATACATTTAAATTGTCGATCATTCGATCAAATGGAATATTAAAATCATATCCTTTAGATGAAGACCCTTCTACTTCCGTTCGATAATTATAAAATGGTCTTGCGGTCCAAATAATACTTTTTGCACAGCACATTGTTTCGAAAAAGAACGGATTATCGACCCATCCACCTCCTTTTGCTTCTTTGAACTTAATACCATTGTCTTCGATCAAACTTCTCTTATAAATGCCTGACCAGATCGATGGATGTCCCCACAAAATTTGTGGGTACTCTTTAATGGTAAAAGGTGTAGCAACCTCTGGCATATTTGAGCGTTCTTCATTGACTACTTTTTTGATTGAGCCATCCTCGTTCTCATAACAATTCCAAAAATTACTTTTAACTATGTCAACGGTTCCGTTATTGGTATACATATACAATTTTTCAAACATATTGTTTTCAATATAATCGTCCGCTTCCACACAACCAATATATTCTCCCGTTGCTGCAGCTAATCCTGTATTCATAGAATGTCCATTTCCACCGTTTGACTTATGTATTACCTTGAATCGCTGATCTTCGTTCTGAAATCTGTCCATTATTTGAGGGGAACTATCTGTAGACCCATCATCAACACATATAACCTCAATATCTTTCAAAGTCTGATTCTTAATGCTCTGTAAACATTGTTCCAAATACTTTTCTGCATTATAAATTGGTACAATTATTGAAATCTTTGCCATTTTTTATTCCTCGCTTTTCCACTACATTTTCGCCACTATATCCTCAATTTTCTGCTGAAAGAAAACTGTTCCAACTACATAACATCCACCAGCATACACGCTCACAATTACCCACAGTTTCCAATCTGGATAGGTTCTGTCCATAATGCATTCTCTGGCTATCGCAATCGCCGTATACAACGGATTCAATATTGTCATACACGTCTGCATGGCTGGTGATAATCGGTCAATTCGATAAAAAATTGCCGAACCATACATTAAAAATAACGTAAAGATTTTATAAAAATATGTAATATCTGCAAATGTAACATTAATGACTGCAAGCATTTTTCCGATGCCAAGCATCATAACCAGCATAATCAAAATATCTGGAATAAACAGTAACCAGGTAACACTCGGTCGAATCCGATATAATGCAATCACAAATGCATAAATCATTAATGAAAACAAGAAATTACGGAACGCGAGCAAAATCTTCTGAATCACATACACATTCTTACTTAGCTGCGTCTTGATCAAAAAATTTTTGTTTCCCATTAAAGCATTTAAACACATGGTTGTTCCTGATGTGAACAATCCATAAACCGTTGTTCCTGTTAATACGTATAATGGAAAGCGACCGGAGTTTCCGCCTCCAAACATCTTTCCAAACACCAGCACCAGCACCACCATATTGATTAACGGGTTAATAACTTCCCACAATTCTCCCATAAACGTGGAAGACAGACTCCTTTTTTTATCCCGCAAGACCAACTGATGAATTACAAACATATTTTGCTGAATTTCATCCGCTTTACGCCTTATCATTTGTTGACACTTTTCCACTATAATCTCTCCACTACTTCATTTTCATATTTCTTAAATACCAGAATTCCAAATCCAAACATTCCGATTGCCCATGCAAACATCTGTGTTATATACATGCCTTCCGGCATGCGGCCATAGACCACACATTGACGCATCACATAAATGTATGCATAAAGTGGATTATGCTGAATGACCCATTTGACACCATCCGCAACCCAGTCTACAGAGTAAAACATCGCCACGAAGAATCGCAGAATAAATATAAAGTTGGAATAGATATTCCTTGCATCCCGTTGAAACACAAACCAGATAGAAACCAAATAAGACATTCCTGTGGTAAAAATCAATAACAGTAAAAGCACAACCGGAATCATAAAATAATATATGGTTACCGCCGCCCGATACCACGCAAGCACTGCTGCAAAAGGAATACACCCCAGCAGGAAATTGACGAATGCGGTAAGTACTCGTGATAATATAAACAATTCACGTGGAAGCTTCGACTTAATAAGAAGACTGCTGTTATCCTTTAATGTTGTCAATGATGTCTGCGTTGCTGTAGCAAAAAACTCAAAGATCAAAAATCCTACAAAGTAATAAGCTGGATATTTTTCAATCCCCTTGTTAAAGATAGTCGAGAATAATACAACAACCAATGCCATACGCATTAACGGATAAACACAGCTCCATAAGATTCCCAGAAAACTTCTTGCATACTTTCTTTTCAATTCTCTTTTGGTTAATTCCCACAGAACAAACCAAAACTGTTTCATACTCATTTTTCTGTTCATTTTGTTTTGTCCATCCTGTAATAAGCTGCCAACACACCCAGAAAAATGACATAGATCACATATGTCAATATGTATGGTCCGGTAAACAGGCCCTGTCCGATAAATCCGGTTAAGGCTGCAAGAACAGCTGCCATCTGTGGTTTTCTTTCCTTGCCCTTTGCATACATGTAATATGGCAAAAGATACATAAGTATCTTTAAAACTGCTCCGAACACTCCCATCGTTACCAGATATTCAAGTACATCATTATGTGCAGTGCAATAAAGCCAATTCCATTCCACGTAAAAATCTGCTTTTGCAATTTCTGCCTGTGTGACAGTATCCAATAACGCAGGTCCCGCACCAATCAACTTCTGAGACAGATTTCCATCTAAAAAACCATGGAATGCAAAATACCAGATGGAACCTCGATAATTAAATAATTCCAGATTGTAGTTACAAACCAGATAATATATGGTTCCAATTACTCCGATAACAATCAGACCAATCCATATCTTTCCACAAAAACGCTCAACCAAACAATCCAGTTTCTTTTTCCTGTCTTCGGATAATGTACCTGCTCCCAAAAGTGCCACAAGAATGACAACTCCTGCAACGCCCGGCAGAAAATACAATCGATGCTGCAACAAAATCAATGAAACCGTATCCGTATCGATTGTGCGCGGTGTATACGGATGTTTCCATAGAAACTCTGCTACCATACCTGCCACAGAAAACAGGATTCCGTTGATTGCAAAATTCTTCAACCGAATTACTTTTTGGAAGGAATACCAGACTACAAATAATACAGCGATCCCGATACCGATATAAGTTGTGTTGGTAAGTGTAATAAACAAACTAAAATATGCCACTAGCAGAAAGAAATATATGCACGCTCTGCGTACTCTGCTTCGTGTAAATATTGTTGCCAGCATAAAAAACGGAACTATCATAGACAAATATGCCGCCCAGAAATTTACATTTCCGATGGTCGATATAAATATGTTGTACTGAAGAGGAATTTCATCATGCATGATCAAAAAATCATAGCCTAGACGATCAATCACACCAATTGCCAGTACCACAAAGGAACCCAGATACAAATACACCCAAATATCGCTTTTTCCGGTATAGCATCTGGAAATCACAAAATATACCAATACACTGACAAGAATGGTCCACGTTCCAACTCCCCAGGCTTTCTCTCCGGATAATGATGTACGTATATCCGTCGAACAGATGGTTGAACAGACAGCCAGTAATGCAAACACGATCATTACAATATCCAACGCATTGCCCTGCTGCCATATGTTGCATACAAATGCCTTTCCCTGTTTCTTATAAATACTTACTGCCAGACTGATCATCAGACTGCATGCAACTGCCGCTATAAGTATGTACGCAAATAAATAGTAAACATCCTTTTTGTCATTTAATATATTGTAATAATTATCCGAATAATACAGTGGCAGCAATGTAAACATCAATGCCACAAACATTTTTACGGACTCTTCTCTTATTTTCTTCAAAAATATATCTCCTATTGTCAAGGTATCGGAGCCAGCAGTTTCTGACTCCGATCATAAACTCACATTTTTCTAAGATTAAACTACTTTGTTGTTGTTTTCTTTACAGTTGTCCACTTAGAATATACTTTCTTACCATTTGCATCCAGCTTGTATGCGCGGACACGAACATAGTAAGTTTTCTTATTCTTAAGATTCTTTACTGTGTAAGAAGTTTTCTTGGTTGTTTTAGACTTTGTAGTCTTCTTTGTAAATTTCTTTGATGTAGAATACTGAATCTGATATCCTTCTGCTCCTGCAACTTTCTTGATTGTTACCTTTACAGAATCATCTTTTGCTGTAACAGTAGCCTTAGAAGGTTTCTTTACAGCAACCTCCTGCTCTGGTGTTGCATCTGTAGCAGTCTGCTCAGCAGTTGCTGCATATACAGGTGTAGCCACTGAAGGTGCTACAGTTGTTGTAAGTACGGCTGCTGCTAATACAAGTGCAGCTAATTTCTTCATTTTCATGACAATAGTCTCCTTTCCGCCTGCTTTTGCAGGTTTGTCATCATACACGTATGAAAATGTGAGTTTTCTATATAAAAAATCTGAAATCAGATTTTTTACCAAATGTAAATTTATTGATTATACTGTGTGCGATAAGCCTGACACACAATTTTCGGTTCTCCGATCATTCGCATGTTTCCCTGCTCGATCCAGACAACCTTTGTGCAATTATCAATAATTGTCTGCATTCCATGCGAAACCATAAGCACCGTTGATCCGCCATGAATCAATTCTTTGATTCTTGCCAGACTTTTCTTACGAAAAAATTCGTCTCCAACAGAAAGGACCTCGTCCAGAATAAGTATTTCCGCAGCACCTGCTACAGTTGCAATAGAAAATCCCAATCGTGATACCATTCCGGAAGAAAAGTTTTTTACTTTCTCTTCCATAAATCCTTCCAGTTCCGCAAAGTCCACAATTTCCTGATAATGCTCATCGATAAAGCTTTTGGAATACCCGATAATGGCTCCATTCAGATAAACATTTTCTTTGGCAGACAATTCCATATCAAATCCGGTTCCCAGTGTTAGCAACTGAACTTTGCCCGGATCTACTTTCACCTGTCCCTCCGTAGGGTTTAACGCTCCGGACACAATCTTTAGTAAAGTAGATTTCCCGGAACCGTTCGTTCCGATGATTCCTACAATTTCGCCTCTGTAAACATTAAAATTAATGTGATTTAGCGCAAACAACTCTTTATAGGACATCTGCTTGCGTAAGGTCTGTATCATATACTCTTTGATTCCAGACACATTATTTGTCGCGATACGAAAACGCATCGTAAGATTCTCAACCTGTATGACAGGATCATCTTCATGTGCCGCACTTTCTTTTTCTAGATATGGTGCGATTTTTGCAGCATAAGATTTTGCCTCCTGCTCCTTTTCCTGTCGGAAAGCCTTATTTTCTTCTGTATAATCGGCAACCGTATTTTGTCCACCGACTTTCTCATATATTATTTGCAAAATGCATGCGCTTACTACCGCAACTCCAACTGCTTCAAACATTTCAAACCTCTTTTGTTTTTCCTACTTTAAGACTTTTCCTCAAATACGTAACGTATTTTGCCCTCCTGGCACCTCTCAGATTAGATGCAATATGTTCCCCGGCATTCACAATTGTTCCTTCTATCCAACCGCTCTCATGAAGTTCCCGATGTAAAACTCCCGCCATGATCAGAAGTTTTGTACTGATCCTTAAATTTCTTATTTCCTTTTGATTTAAGTCATTGGCAATACATCTCATATGATTATCTGCCAGATCATCGGAAAATAACTGGCTTCCATACCATTGTGCTTCCCATTTATTCGGATTTGCCATAATCGTTCGATACAATTGCTGTACCAGCTCTTTCGCATCATTTCTATACCAGTTTTTTATATCAGTCTCTTTTGCTAACTTCATCAGATTTTCCATATAAAACAACAATACCTGATGATTTACACTCAGATTATCTTTATTTGGATTATCCACTTTCGAAAATATAGGCTGATACTGTTCCATATTCCACACATATTTTTTTACCATCGGACACGGTTCACTGTACATCACCTCATATAAGCAGTTGCTAAATTCTACTTTACGTCGAATATCCCTTTCAGGCCTAAAGTAAAAAGCCTTATAGGTACACCCATTTCGTTCTTCCGGTAATTCATACAATCCAAAATAATATCCCTGTATGTGTATCTTGGGCTTTTCCTGTGCCAACAATGTCCGGATACTTTTTTGAATAGTTCCTACCCATCCACTGTCAACCACTGCATATCGAACGGAATCCAATAAGCCTTCCTGTTTCAAATATCCAAAAGCATTCGCATAAGCGTCCCTGGAATGTATATAAATCATATCCAGCAAATTAGTTGTTCCTTCCCGGCAACAAACCATACAGTGTTACATCGCAGGTCGATGTAACGGAAGCGTATATTCGGGCGAAAGCGCTGGGTATCAAGTTTTCGCACTATGCGATGTACGCTTCGCTACGGGCTGTCAATTCCATTGAGGCATTGAGGTACAGGCAGGTCGATGGAAAGGTCTGGCTATATGATCGGATCAGGCTCAATACGGCGGTTGCGCGTGAGGATCACTCCTTTGCATCGGTTATCATTCCCTATAATGATACGCTGGAGGAGTTCGTCGCTGAAGCGCGAGGGATCATTGCAGCCGCGATGCGGGGCGAGGGAGATGCGTACGGAGCCGATTCCGAGAAGGACACGTTTGTTATAAGTGTGAATCCGTGGTATAGCTTCACAGGGTTACAGTTCCAGTTTCCGCAGAATGCAGGCGAGAATATCCCTTTGTCGGTATTCGGAAAGATAATGGTCGATATGCAGGGACGCCGTACGATGCCTGTGGCTGTAAGTTTCCATCATGGGTTTGTCGATGGTTATCAGGTGGGGCGTTATTGGGAGGCGTTCCAACATAATCTCGATACGCTCTCGATGTAAAATACACGATCCGATTTCGGCCGGAGTTTTAGTCGTTTTCACCGCTGTCCGCAGGGACAGGTAGGAACAACGGGGAACATTGAGGAGGCATATAAAGAATTATTTGGCATTATCATCCGTAAGTCGTATCTTGCGGCGGCCCGATTTTTTGAGAGATCTATTGTGGCATCGTGGGGCATTGTGGATTCATATTTGCCTGTCCGAAGGAGGCTTATGGTAGCTTATCCCTTGTAATGGGGATGGTTTTCTGTGGTTTTAGCCTGTTTCGGCGATTGTAGAATATGGATAATACGGCGATCTTTGTAACGTGAAAAGAGATAAGTGTTAATAGGGTTGATGAAAGGTTAGAGAAAAATTTTTGCCAAGAAATTTTATTTGTTAAAGATTGTGTGTGGAAAAGTCTGCTGGGAAGCAGACTTTTCTGTTTTTGGGTGCGAATATTTCGTATTGTCCATCGGGGGTATTGTTTTCGAAAGCCCGCGCAAGAGTACGAATACCGCAGAGTCGATATATTGGCCGGTCGCGGCCGAAAGTGAAAAAAGCCCCGGATGTTGCATCCGGGGCCTTTCTTTTGAAGGGCAGGTTTATTATTTGCCCA
>ERZ1108170.1890-NODE-1890-length-12039-cov-159.682827_pt1 | contig 12039 bp, 10 predicted proteins | sample MGYA00403705_ERZ1108170 | MGnify/ENA primary metagenome ERZ1108170 (study PRJEB35170, sample SAMEA104062422) | human gut metagenome | biome: human gut; feature: human-associated habitat; material: faeces | place: Denmark | collected 2012-06-15 ...
TCTCCAAGAGTTCCTGACGAGTAATGTTCTGAATATCTATATTTAATACTTTTACAGTTTCCATACAAACTAGTCTCTATTATATAGTTTTTTTGATTTATACCCGTATTATCAACTAACCTCAATTTACAAAGCTGACCGATTTTTTGTCTTGTACTAAATAATTATTATACACATAACTGATAACACGTGCCTTTATAATTTCAAGGACAACAGGATTATCCTTATATTCATTCACTATATCCTGCAAATCTGCCAATCTCATTTTACCATAGATAGTCTTAATGGTAAAAGTTATAATTTTTGCTGCAGGAAAGATGATTACCAACCATTGGGTTCACAAGAATCCCACTTCCATCATTTACCTTTACCGATTGTCTTTTAATTTGGTCTATATAATTCATGAACAAGTAATTACTTTACATCTTGTTTTAATCACAAGATAAATTTTTATATCTTCCTGCGTGAAGAGACTTTGCAAAACAGGATCGTAATTGAATAGTATATCAGAATCCGTTTTCGTAATAAGATGAGCTATCACCTCCTTATCAGAATGGCCATATATGGAACCATCAGTTGAAATGATGAAGCTATTTGTAGAAACCATATCTAGAAACTTATCAGTATAGTTATTCTTACTGCCGTGATGAGGGAGTTTGATTGATTCACATCTCAGTTTATTGTTTTTTTCCAAAGCCTAAAGCCTTCAATCCTTTGATTATCGTAAGCATCCAACCCCTATGGCAATACAACTTCATCCCCAGTGTTTACTGGGGATACAGAGTATTTTAAGAAATTGGACTTTTCTGATTTTTAAACAGGTTTAACTAAAAGTACCTCTGTCATCAAGGCATAATCCCTTCTTCCTGCTACAATCATGTCAAAGAATCCCCTGAAGAAATCCAGTGGAGCCGTTGCCATTAGCTTGCAGGTTTCAACGAAAGTAAGGAAGGTCGCTGTGACTCTGGCCCCCTGCTCACTGCTAAATCCACCGAAGTTCTTTCGGAGATTTGTGAATGGGCGGACTGCGCGTTCACAACAGTTGTTGTCTATCAAGACGCTGCCTATCTTAGTATATGCCATCAACTCTTCCCAATGCTTGGTCATATATGTCAAGGCTTGTTGCAACTTAGCAGAGAGCTTAATCTTGTTTTTTCAAACTGTTTCAACAGTGCCGTCGCTTGCTGATAGAGGTCGTGTAACACTGGTAGGGATTCCTCACCTCGATGCTTGACTATCTCTTTTTCTGTGCGACCCAATACTTGATTCTCAACTTCGACCTTATATAATATACCGATCAAGTCTATGAATGCCTGTGCCAAGGAATCCTTGTAGTCACGACTCGCCGAGACGAACAGTCTTCTAACGTGCGACCAGCAACATACATGAGTACAATCCTTCAACTTATTGAAGTAAAGGTATGCTGCATAGGCATCGGTCATCAACGTGCCCTTGAAGTCACCAAGGAATTCCTTGATAACCTCTTTCTTACGACTGCCATACAGATAATAGCAGCCCTTGGTGGTCAAGTTGACAATGACCCACATATACCGTTTCTTGTAATGCACCTCACCATTGGCATCCGTCACCTTAGTGTCAACCCAGGACTCATCACAACAAATCGTTGAGCCAGGCTTCAATAGCCATTGTTTGATAGTCTCCTGACAATTCTCCAAGAACTCAGCACCATGTCGCAACCAGTTGAAAATAGTAGACTTAGATATACACATCTTCTCATTGACCATGCGATACATCTCACGTCCACTCGTTATCGCATACTGAAAGCGATATACAATCACCGCAGCCAGCTTTCAATACCTCAATATTCGTTCTTATCATGATTTCTATAAACAACTATTTATCTTTATATCTTGAATCACAAAAAATACCATAATAGGCATTTTGTCGTGGACTAATAATAAAATGCATATTTCCAACTTCATAAAAAGGGCTACTAAGCTCCATTCCCGAAAAGCAGCTCGTAAAATAAAATGGGAAGAGGGAGCCGTTCGCCCCAAAAATCAATGTATTCTACTTAAAATATGCCATTGCCCTCTCCACGGTAGGAGCCATGTCATAATACTTATATTCTGCCAATCTACCACCAAATATGACATTTTCTTCCTTATCAGCCAAAAACTTATATTTTGCATAAAGTTCAGAGTTTACCTTGTCGTTAACAGGATAATAAGGTTCCATCCCTTCCTTCCACTCCGTAGAATATTCCTTGGAAATAATGGTCTTTGGACAATCATATACTTCCTGCCCGAACATTTCAAAATGCTTGTGCTCGATAACCCTCGTATAAGGAATATCACGCTCCGTAAAATTCACCACGGCATTTCCTTGATAGTTAGGTTTGTCAATCACCTCCGTTTCAAAACGAATAGTGCGATAGTTAAGCTTGCCAAACTGATAATCATAGAACTCATCAATTTTACCAGTGAAGACAAGTTTGTTCGCTAGTTTCTGCCAATCGGTCTTCAAGCAAACTTTATCTCCAGATATAGTATTCATACTATCTGTAAAGAAGTCAACACCCGTCTTAGTATCAATACCTTCCAATAAGCCATCAATCAACTTATTGTATCCTCCAACAGGAATACCCTGATATTTATCATTGAAATAGTTATTGTCGAAAACAAGGCGCATTGGCAAACGTTTGATGATGAATGCAGGAAGCTCCGTACACATTCGACCCCATTGTTTCTCAGTATACCCTTTGACAAGACACTCATAAATGTCCTTACCCACAAGCAGCATCGCTTGTTCCTCCAAGTTATGTGGCTCATTGGTTAAACCTAATTTTTCATTTTTATTTTTCAGTTCTTCACTATAAGCCGCCTTTTGCTCATCTATCTTTGCTTGTGCCTCCTCTGGTGTAGTTACACCCCACATCTGATAGAATGTGTTCATGTTAAAAGGCAAGTTGTAGAGCTTGCCCTTGTAGTTAGCAACAGGAGAGTTGGTATAACGATTGAACTTTACGATGGAATTAACAAAATTCCATACCTTATTATTGGAGGTATGGAAGATATGGGCACCATACTTATGCACATTAATACCCTCAATATTCTCACAATAAATGTTGCCACCCAAGTGAGAACGTTTGTCTATCACCAAGCACTTTTTGCCCTGCTTCTTGGCAAAATGAGCAAATGTTGCTCCAAAAAGCCCAGAACCAATTATCAAATAATCATATTGCTTCATATCTAAGATTTTTGTATTTAAATATTCTTTATAAAATAGCTATTTTAGCTTTTTTGTACCTTTGTCGACATAACAAAGTAATAATTTACTATTTCATTATTTATACTGACTGCAATAAAAGTCTATATATACTACTCAATTGTTCAAACACTTCATTTGGGAAGAAATGTTGCACTTTCTGAGCAGACCTTTGACCATGCAACATTATTAATTTTCTATTTTCTATATAATACTTTAAGGCATTAGCAATTCCTTTTATATCTCCAGGTTTTACCAAAATACCATTGTCTCCGGTCGTGATAATTTCAGGAATACCACCAACAGGAGTAGATATTACAGGATGCCTATATGCCATGGCTTCCAAAACTGCGATAGGAAGTCCCTCATTATAAGAAGGAAGAATATAGACATCCTCCCAATTCAAACAATCAATTTTCTTCTTACCAGCAATCCACCCTTCATACGATACTAAAGATTCCAGACCATGCTCATGGATATAAGCCTTAATATCACCATCAACCTCATTTCCTCCCATACGAAGCAGAAGCCTACCATTAAAATACTCTTTATTATCAACAATAGCATTCAGCAAATCATAGCCCCCTTTACGCTTGCTTATCTCCCCCATAAACATAAGGTGAAGTTTGCCATCTTCTGAATGCTTTTTAGGAAAGATCGTTGGAGGGGAAACAATATTGTTGAGCACATAAATGCGCTCTTCAGACATACCTATGGATACAAAATACTTCTTCCATGATTGTGATAAGACAATCATAGCATCACACATTTGAAGAATATCGGTAATGCTTTGTTTATCCTCTGCTGCTTGATAATACTCAACGAAATCTGCTGCATGCTCATGTAAGATGACTTTCCTACCACTTTTTTTTGCAAGACGAATAAAGAGCTTGCATCTATCGAAAGAAGCATTGGCAGCTCCATGTATATGCACGATTTTTATTCGTTTATCAAAAGTCAACAAAAGCCAAGTCCTCACTAAAGCCTGCAAAGCATACCAAAACTTCACCAACTTGCTTCCCAATTTCCAAGTTGGGATAAATCGCATATCTTCAATATACTGATCATAGGAGACTAACACAGCTGTCATACCTCCTTTTGTTTTCATTGAAACACCCAAGAAAAGAATCTGAGATGACAAATCTTTTTTTATATATTTTACATTCATGACTATTGTTTTATTTTTTACTGACTCAAAAATTCCGACACATCAATATTTTTTGCAAAAACTATTTTAACCTTATCGCCAATTATGATTCTGTTCTTTTCGCTAATTATTGTACTTAGGAAAGAAATCTATTAAATACAGACTGAATTTCATCTATGTCAAGATAATTGGTTCCTTTAGCTCTATCAGTTTTTTGCAAAACAATTCCTATCATGTTTGAATTAGCATTCATAACTTGGATAATAGCTTGATATAACGAATCTCCATTCTTATAATTTTTAGAATGCAATACAGGTATAATCTTTTGAGAGGTCAAGTAATGATTTTTTTCACCTTCAACATTTATAACATAGTTACCATAAGTATAATTTTCAGAGAAACGGTACGTATTAGCTAAAGCAAGTTTCCAATTTTTATATATACTATTTTTTGCTATCAATTTTAGCATTTTCTGCAAGCTGTCTTTTACAAAACAAACAGGCATATCCATATAGTTATACTTATAAAGTTTGTCATCCGAAGGAGCTTTATTTCCAAAAAATTTCTTTATTGACTTACAATATTCAAAATGAGCATCTTCCAACAATACATTGTCTGTTCTATACAGTCTATATTTACCATCTTTATACAAGCTATTAATATCAAAATTCTTCAATAATATAGTTTCTGAATCTATATTAAATACTGCGTCGTATTGATTTCCAATCACCTCAAAAACTCCTAACTTGCAAATCTGTTGCATTATCCACTCACGCATAGGTATTGTAAATGGAGAAAGATAAAAAAAATGACCAGCTATTTTGAATGGAAATCTTATAAAAAACCATGGTAAAATAGTTGACTTACCTAAAACATAATGATTTTTATATTGCAACGATTTAAACAATTTTACATCTTCATCATTTACAAAAATATAATGATCAACATTAGGAGAAAACCTATCTATTGATTTACATAAAAGTTTACAAACATCGAAGTCTGGCTTATATGATTGCGTAACAAATGCTATTTTTTCCATTTTTCTATACTCTTTTTTTTATTAATCTTGCAGGATTACCAGCAACAATTGAGAATGATTCCACATCTTTTGTAACAACAGAGCCTGCACCTATAATACTGCCTTTACCTATTTTATGTCCTGGGGTAAACAAACATCTTATACCTATCCAACAATCATCCTCGATAATTGTGGGGGGGGGCTATATCTTGGACCTTGAGCACCTATTGGCTTTGTTACATCTTTAAACTCATGGTTATTTTTTACGATATGAATATCAGGGGCCATCAAAACATTATTACCTATAAAAGTATTATTTGGTATATTGCAGTTTGCTCCTATACTAGAAAAATCGCCAATTTCACAATCAATCCCATTACCAAAATATGCTTTTCGATTAATTGTACGTATTATACCACACTTTTTAAAAATATGTTTTACACATAATATTCTAATAAAATTAGAAAATGGACCGACTATTGGCAGATAAGAATCTGGCAAATAATAGGCAAGTCCATAATAAAGTATCAAAAAGAATTTCCTAATCATAAATTTACAGCTTAATAGATTTACAGAAAGAACAAACATAACCAAGCAACATAAATATTGGAAGACAGCAATTGCCTAACATGAATACCAAGTTGGCTATATTTTCTATATTTACGATAAAAATTAAAATAATGCCTAATTTATAATACTTCATATTGCCTGAAAGAGAAAAATCTCTCCACCGTTTATACCAAAAGTAGAAATATAGAAAGATGCCACTTATTCCAAATTCTGCCAAGCTAGGGAAATAGGTATCCTTGAGAAAGTCATATTCAGTTTGATAATCTGCGCGTGTCAATCCAAATATCGTATCCATACCATATTTAGCATATAAAGGACTATAATATTTCGCAGCCGATTCAGTACCATATGTTCCCAATCCTGAGCCTAAAGGAAAATAATCTCTAAGAATTTCTATTGCATGATAATAAAGAGCTGTTCTAGCTACAGAATCAGTATCACCAACTAAGAAATATGAAGAAAATCTACTATAGGTTAAATAAATACATGCAAAAACTATTAGGGAAAAAAGCAGTAAATATTTTATATTAATTTTTATGTGATTATTCACAAAATAATAAATACTCCCAATTACAACGCAAATTGCTATGTACTTTGATTTAAATGTTATTATTCCTAATCCTAATACACAAAATGCAACAATAACATTTTTTTTATTCCATTTGAAAAATAACAAATTCATTAAACCGACAAACAAGCATAAAGGATAATAACTTGACAAATTATTAAAAGAATCTGAGAATATCGGAAACAAGAGTACACACGGCAATATCAAAAAGCGAGACCATTTTCTTAAAACTTTTAAATCTTTCAATGTCAAAGTAAATCGAGAGCTATAAACCACATAGAAACAAGCTACTGGTTTAAAATACGACAAATAAGTACCTAAAGCAGCTTGCCAAACATTATTCTGCTGAACTATGGAGATGATAAGATATAACGTTAAAATAACAACACATCCTCTAAATTCCTTATTTGCTAAGACTTTATTTTTGAGACCATATAGCAACAGGCAAATGCATAACACTTCATCAAAAGAATAAATTATAGAAAAGTCCTGCAAGAAATTTATAGATTGCAAGAACACTATTAGCAATGAACAAATAAAAAAGAAAACGAATGCTTTCCCATTATGCAAGCCGCATTGTAAATTTGTAACTTTATTAACTAAGACTTGTTTCATAACCATTGGTATTTTCACTTACAATATTTAGACAGAATCTCTGTTTTTTTGCTAAGCCAATATACTCTTTTTTCCCTTTTCTTCCATTATACCATAACAGGATTTCCCCATTAGGCAATTCGCAAACAGAGGGTTTATATACAGAATCAGCATCCCAGTTTTTAGGAGAAGGACCTAAGATAAGATTATTTTCTTTACGAAGCCAATCTATACCATTAAAAGAATATGCTTGACATATACGTGCGACATCAAGATTTTGATATCCTATATAATACATAATATAAACTTTATTTTTCTTTAAGACACAACATCCGCCAACTTTATACTGTTCATATCTATTTAGGGGATATGGTTTCAAAACAGGACACTTTGTATACTTAACCCATTCTATACCATCAGTACTAGTTGCATAACAAAGGACATCGGGTTCATATGTATCTCCCGCCGCATACCACATTTTAAATATATTTTCTTCTTGATCCCAAATCACAGAAGGATTCATCACTGATACTCCTTCATACTCATACATTGAAGCCAAAACAGGCGAATGACCTATTATATCAAAGTGTTGCCCATCATTACTTTTGGCAAACCAAATATTACTTTTGTCATCCATTTGGGCACAAAACCACATCAGCCACTCATTATTCTTATAAATAACACATGGTCTATCAACAAGAAGAATATTTAGGCTTATCATATGTGGGCATATAATCGTTGCTTTTTTCTTCCATTCTTGTCCGTTCTTCGATTTAAAAAGAACTATGTTGCCGGTTTTTCTTTCAGAAACAAACATGAACAGCTCTTTATTATGACAAATAGTCCAAGGATCATATAAAGTTCCCGTTGCCCAATCGCCTAACACTGGTGCATCACCTATTTTTCTCCAACCATTTTGCACATCTTGAAAATCATAACGTTGCATTTGGTTTCTAAACCGATTATATTTAAAAATCAGCTTATTTTTTATTTTTTGAAGAATAGTCTTCATATATTCCATCGATCATTTTTATATAATTCTGGGCAAATATATTTGAAGTAAACTTTGATTTGAAAACATTTTTGTTATTTTTCCCAAGTTTATCTAAGTCCTCTGGTTTCATTTCTATTATCTTATCTAGCTGCTGTAAAGCATCAAGGATGTCATCATAATAGAAAATGCCAATGCCATCTATTTTTTTAAAATATTTATTCCCACCAGTGTTTGTTATTAACATTGGCTTGCCTAGTGAAAGTACTTCTAAAGCTATTAAATCAAAATAAGTCTCTCTATTCGGCAATATAAATAAGTTAGAAGCATTTACGATAGAATAAGGATCATTTGTCCAACCTACTTCTATCCATCTATCAGACTCTAGTCCCTTTAAAGGTTCTTCCTTTCCAGCTACTAATATATACGCATTCTTATGTTTCTCCAGAAATTTCTCACCAATTTCTTTTAAAATATCATACCCTTTTATCTCACTATGCCGACCACAATAACAAACAACAAATGCGTCAAGAGGGATATTATACTTTCTTCTAATCTCTATTTCAGAAACAGAAGCATGACAAGCATTTATACCTGTAAGCAAGTATTTAAACTTGGCACTATTTAGCCCTTTAAACTGCTTAAAGTCACCCCAATTATTAGAATATGGTTCTTCAGCTTCTTCACAAGGGAAAATTATATAATCTGCTCTATGAAAGGCGTATTCATCTATTTTTTTCAAGTTACGATACAAAAATCTCAAATGTTTTTTTTCAAAATCTGTCAACATTGAGAAAATCTCCAAAGATGGTAATGTCGGTGTATGACTTGTTAAAACAACTGCACCATTATAATCTGTTAAACTATCTCTGGAATTATACATATCCATTGCTGAATGAAAATGAACAATATCATATTGGTTCAAATCAACCATTGCTTTATGTTTTATACCATAAAGCATATAGGATTTTTTGAATACACTTTTTAAAATTATCAATACATTTTTTATCCAGCTAATTCTAATCTTATTAATTATATCATTAATACCATTCGCTGGATTATTTAAAGACTCTATATAATGTATAGTATTACACTTCAATAAGTCTAGTTGTCTCTTTAGGTTATAATTATAGCCTAAAGGTCCTCCACAAGGTCTTAATTCATTTTCAAGAATATAAACAAGTACTTTCATATTTATTACATTTTATGTTACATAATGCTAGCAAAAATATTGCTTAAAAAGTTTTCTACAAACTGCCTACCCAAATTTAAAAATAAGCCATGTAGCCCCTATATGTCTACATATCATTTTTTACTTTCTTAGCTTAGACAATATACTATATGGAAGCAAAGACCAATAATGTGGCTTTAACAATTCTAATAAATTTCGCAGCTTACTAACCTTTTTATTTTTCATATAAAAAATATTCAAATCACACCATAGCATATTTTTCTGAAAACAACTATGATACTTCCCTTTCGTATAATTATCTATATCAACCATTGCTGCTTTTATTTTATTTTGGTTTTCAACAGCTTTACTTATATTTGCTTGCATTTGAGAATTATATCCACCAGACATAACCCTATAACAGGACATCTCTTCTCCAATAAAATAACAATTTCCAAGAAGAAAAGCCGTTATAAATAAAGGATAATCTCCAAACGGATATTTTTTTAATGGCCCCTTAAGCATTCTTCTAAAAGTTTTATCAACTTCAGCTCTAACCATAAATCCACTCAACTGAATAGACCATTTACCTTTAGCAAAATCTTCTTTTAGAAATACTTCAAGTGTAATTGTACCAAGGCAAAAACTAGTTTGTCTTGGTGGAAAAGTTCCTGCTAACTTGATTCCACTTTTATCGACCCATCTAACACTAGAAAAACAACAAGAAAACGTTTTATCTTTTTCCAAACAATCAACTTGAGATTGCAATTTCAAAGGGTCTGTCCAATAGTCATCCCCTTCACAAAATGCGACATATTTACCCTTTACTCTTGGAAATTGATAAGTTTTCCAGATACCCACACCCTTTGAATATTGATTTTCTTTCTGAATAATCGGCTTAAATATATCTGGATATTTATTAGTATATTCTATAATTATTTCTGCCGACTTATCCGTAGATGCATCATCATGTACCAAAACTTCAAACTTAAAATTGGTCTTTTGCATGACAAAGCCATCAAAGCATTGGCGAAGGTATGGCTCGTGATTATAAACATCACAAACCACACTTACTAAAATATTATCATTTTTCATAATCCTCACCCTTTCCCCATAGCTTCGCAAATGGTTCGGTTTTCATCTCATCATAAAAATCCTGCATTGCTTCTATATATGAATATATTGGTTCATAACCTAACTCCTTTTTTGTCTTTGATATATCAAAGTGAGCTTCTAAGGCATTAGGCATATCTGGGCGATAAGTGATAACGGAAGGCTTCCCTTTTGGTGAAAATACTTCTACGATACCCTTTATCTGCTCATCCAAAGAAACAAGCTCTTTACCTCCTACATTATAAATGCCACCTGCAACTTCGCTCTCTATAGCCTTTCTAACACACTGGGTGAAATCTTTGATATATACAATCTCCTTACGACGACTTGGGTCACCCCATATTTCTATTGGCTCTGAATGCATCGCCTTATCCATCAAAATTCTAAATGGCATCTTTTGATGCTTATAGTGATTATAATGGTATGGGTTAGGATGATATTCATAAATCGTAAAGAATCTAAGTACAAACCAAGATATTCCATATGTAGCTGCATAGTGCTCTATCAAATCTACAGCTGCATTCTTAGCAATCGTATAGATAGAATGGTCTCCTGTTAAAGGAAACTCTCTAGGCATATCTGCTTCAATTGCTATCTCTGTATTATGGTATTTATAGAGATCAAATGGAGTCTGAGGGAATACTATTTTTTGGGCTTTTACTTTTACCATATAATCCAAAACATTCAATGTTCCCAATATTATTGAATTCAACAACTTATCTGGTTGATAATCATATCTCGAAGGAAGTTCTCCTGCAAAATGAGCAACGGCATAAACATCCTCCTGGGGAAGTTTACTAAATGTCTCTTTATCATTGATATCCACAGATACATACTCTATACCATGAGAAGCAAAGAATCCATTATCAGACGTTCTATGACCAGTAGCCACAACTTGATAACCGTGCTTCTTTAAGTCAATAGCAATATAAGCTCCCAAATTTCCGGTAGCTCCAAATACAACGACCTTTTTCATAATAATTTTATTTTTCTATAAAGTATTTAATTTCAATAGATTCTGTGTATTGTACTGGTGAAGGTAATGAATATCCTGCAAAGCATGCCAGATGTGCATTGATGAAATCATAACCAGACTTACAGGAAAAAGCTATACCCGCAGAAAAGCGTGGATTTATATCTATGAGATAAAAATCATCATCATGGTTTATGAATTCCATGTTTACCACACCACTGATTTGCAGTTTTTCACCTATATATTTCACCAAACTTTCCAACTTTGCATTATGGAATATTCTCACGGTAGTACCAGCACCATTCTTAGTACGTAGCAACTCTTCACGAGGTACACAAAACGAACAGCCAGTTAATGGATCTCTAACATAATCAACAGTACATACACTTCCTTCTATCTTTTCTTGGAAGATATATGAAGATATATGCTTTATCTCATTAAGCTGATTCTCATTTTGCAAATAACACAATCCTTCACTACTTCTACCATCACGTGGTTTGGCTACACATGGATATTTTAGTTTCGTTAAATCATCCTCTAAAGTATATGTTGGCACAGACGGAACTGTTTCATCATCCTTGAAAGCCTTGAACAAGGAATATTTATTACGAGCTATTTTCAAGGTTTCTCTCGAAGAGATGCAAACAGTAATACCTTCTTGCTCAA
>ERZ1108170.1892-NODE-1892-length-12035-cov-9.734808_pt1 | contig 12035 bp, 6 predicted proteins | sample MGYA00403705_ERZ1108170 | MGnify/ENA primary metagenome ERZ1108170 (study PRJEB35170, sample SAMEA104062422) | human gut metagenome | biome: human gut; feature: human-associated habitat; material: faeces | place: Denmark | collected 2012-06-15 ...
GGGCAATGCATCTTTGATGCATTACAATCATCAGCCCATTTGCTGAAAGCAAATTATGCATGGGCTGATGTTCGATATTCAAGGAAAAGAGGGACAAACATGAAGAGAAAGATTTTATTTCCACAGATCAGTGGGCTGATGCATGGAGGCGATTACAATCCGGAGCAGTGGCTTGACCGCCCGGACATTCTGGAAGCAGATGTACAGATGATGAAAGAAGCGGGCATGAACTGTGCGACACTTGGCGTTTTTTCATGGACCACATATGAACCGCAAGAGGGAGAATTTCATTTCGAGTGGCTTCACAAAATCATGGACCGGTTATATGAAAACGGCATTTATACAATTCTGGCAACACCTTCCGGTGCGCGTCCGGCATGGCTGGATGAAAAATATCCGGAGGCGATGCGTGTGGATGCATATGGGGTGCGCAATCATCATGGGGTTCGGCATAATCATTGCATGAGTTCACCGGTTTATCGGGAAAAAGTTGCAACGATCGTCAACAAACTCGTGGATGAGTTTGGGGATCATCCGGGACTTGTGATGTGGCATATTTCCAATGAATTTGGTGGAGAATGTTACTGCCCGCTTTGCGTGGCCCGTTTTCAGAAGTACCTTGCGGACAAATTCCACAATAGCATTGAGGAACTGAACAAGGAATGGTGGACAACTTTCTGGAGCCATAATTATAATGATTTTTCGCAGATTGAGCCGCCTTATCAGAATGGTGAATTCAGCAATATTGGACTGAATCTGGAGTGGAAGCGTTTTACGACATGGAACATGACCGATTATATGAAACATGAGATTGCTATTTTAAGGGAACGCACGCCGAAGATTCCAATTACAACGAACTTTATGAAATTGTATGACGGTCTGGATTATCACAAGATGGCAGAAGAACTGGATGTGATTTCATGGGATTCGTATCCGGCATTTCACAATGATTATGAGAGTTTTTCCGACACATTGGGAGAAAATGCGTTCGATCATGCAGTAATGCGTTCGATGAAAAAAGACCGTCCGTTTATGCTGATGGAGAGCGCACCGGGATTGGTCAACTGGCACCCATATAACAAAATAAAGAGGCCGGGAGTGCATCAGCTTGCTTCTTTGCAGGCGGTTGCGTTAGGTTCGGATACGGTTCAGTATTTCCAGTGGAGAAAAGGCAGAGGTTCCTTTGAGCAGTATCACGGAGCGGTCGTGGATCATCTCGGTACGAACGATACGCGGGTATTTAAAGAAGTGGCAGAACTTGGCGAGACATTAAAGAAACTTTCGGATGTACAGGGAAGTGTTACAAAAGCAGAAGTTGCCATGATCTATGACTGGGACAGCCGCTGGGCGATTGATATTATGAAGGGACTTTCCCAGGAGACAAAGAATTATCCAAAGACCTGCATCGATACCTATCGCAATCTGATGCGTTTTGGTGTGGATGTGGATGTGATTCCAAGTACAGCTGATTTTTCCGATTATAAATTTATTGTTGCGCCGATGCTTTATATGCTAAAACCAAACGTGGCAGAGCGCATGAAAACATTCGTGGAAAACGGTGGACATCTGCTGGCAACCTATCTTACCGGTTATGTGGATGAGAATCAGCTCAATTTCCTCGGCGGTTTTCCGGGAGACGGATTAAAAGATCTCTTTGGCGTTATCAGCGAGGAGATTGATACCTTGTATCCAAGTGATACCAATGCCGTTCATTTCCCGGACGATATGGTCGGACAGGTACGTGATTATGCGGAAGTGCTGCGCGTAAATGATGCGCGTACCTATGCAACGTATGAGAGCGACTATTATGCAGGTATGCCAGCTGTGACCGTGAAAGATACCGGAAAAGGCAGTGCATATTATGTGGCTGCAAGACTTGATAATGAAAGCATGCAGAATCTTTTCGGCAGAATTTTAAAGCGTGCAGGTGTCAGCATAAAAAGAATGCCGCTTGGTGTGGAATGCCATACACGTGAAGCAGATGGAAAAGTTTATACATTTTATCTCAACTGCAGTGAGCAGGAGCAGAGCGTTTCCGATGTACATGGATACGACCTGATCACGGAAAAACAGATGGATGGAACATTGACACTTCCGAAGTACGGAGTCGCTATTTTAGCATAGAATAAATAAAAAAGGCTTTTTATGAACTGTGACGAAATAATCAAATCAAATGATACGTATGATATCATCATTGTTACAGAAGCATTGGAGAGAATCATTGAGGTGGAGCCGGATTGCATACAGAAAATCAATGATTCTTATGCATTTTATTATTACAACAGAACAAGGGTACCGCCGCTTAGTATAGAGACCTATACCTACTCTGCGATTCCAAAATGTCTTGGACTTTTGGACACGACAGCGTTAGAAGAAAGTGGAATTATTCAGGTACAGAATCAACCAGCCCTGTCTCTTCGTGGACAGGGCGTTCTTGTTGGCTTTATTGATACGGGAATCGCCTATGAAAACAATTGCTTTCGCAACCCGGACGGAAGCACCCGCATCCGGGCAATCTGGGACCAAACCGGAAAGCCGGTGGAAAATGCTGAAAGTGTCAATGTAGTGGATGTTCCGCCGGAAGGATTTGTCTATGGTGTAGAGTATACGAAAGAACGGATCAATCAGGCCCTGCAAAGTGAAAATCCAATGGAACTTGTACCGCAACGGGACGAAAACGGGCATGGAACCATGCTTGCAAGCATTGCCTGCGGCAGCGAGGATGTAAATGCGAATTTTATCGGCGCAGCACCACTTGCGGACATTGTGTGTGTGAAATTAAAACCGGCAAAACAGTATTTGCGGGATTTTTATTATATTCCCGATGGAATTGCGGTCTATCAGGAAAATGATATGATGGCAGGTATTGCGTATCTGGAATCCATGGCACGGAAATTGCAGCAGCCTCTGGTCATCTGTCTGGGAGTGGGTACGAACAATGGGGGCCATTCCGGAGAAAGTCCATTGTGTGAATATATGAATGATATCGGAGCACTTTGGAGACGTTGCATCGTTGTGGCATCTGGAAACGAGGCAAATGCCAGACATCATTTCTGGGGAACAAACAATGAACCGCAAATCGAACAGAATAGTGGCAGTTCCAATGAAAATGCCACGGCGGTAGAAGTGGATGTGGAAGAGAATATGCCGGGCTTTTATCTGGAATTGTGGGCGAGTGCGCCGAAATTGTTTTCTATCTCCATCCGTTCCCCTTCCGGAAATATATTTCTCCAGAGTACAACACGGATCGAAGGACATCAGGAATATTATTTTGTATTGGAAAATACAAAAGTGGAAATTGATTACCGGACCGTTGGACACACGCGTGGCGATCAGTTGATCTTTGTACGTTTTGACCGGGCTGCGCGGGGAATCTGGACGATTTATGTGTATCCGGACACGACAATCACCGGAAATTTTCATGTGTGGCTGCCGATGACGGGAATGCTCCCGTCGGATGTGATTTTCCTGCGCCCAAATCCGGACATTACGCTTACGGTTCCATCCGCTGCGGAAATCCCGGTTACGGTTGGCGGCTATCAGACAGCCGATGGCAGTCTGTACGTAAATTCCGGGCGGGGCTATTCGACGAATGGTATCGTGAAACCGGATTTTGTGGCACCGGCAGTGGGAATTCCGGCAGTCGGTCCACGGGGAAATTATGTGACAATGACCGGAACGAGTGCGGCGGCAGCGATTGCTGCGGGTGCCTGTGCACAAATGATGGAATGGGGGGAAGTAAGAAACAATTATTCTTTAAATTCGGTGGAGATTGGAAACCTGCTTATCCGGGGATGCAAAAGAAGTGATGACCGGACATATCCGAACACTTCCTGGGGGTATGGAAAGATGAATATTTATCAGTCATTTGTTCTTTTTTGAATTGGCATAAAAAGGGGCTTTCGGGTATAATAAATAGGAGGGATTACCAACGAGGGATTACCAACACGTGGAGGAAAAAATATGGCAAATATCATGGATTATCTGGAATGGAGAGGGGATTTGACCTTTGCACAGTCTCCGTTCAATGAAGTAGACAATTTGATACTTTCGGAACTTGTTTATGTAGAGTTTGCAGGAATTGTTCCTTCGCCGGGGAAGGGGAGCATTACGTTAGAAGAAGCGAACACCGCTTTTTTTTCAACGCATACGGATGAGGAGATCAATGCCAGAGTTTCCAGTACGAAAGTAGCTGCTTTTATGATGCGTGAGATGGCAAAAACCAACCGATTCGGAAAAATAAAACTGTCCGCTTATATCAATGATATCCGGGTGGAAGAACAGTCACAGTTCTGCGCGATGGTTGTGGAACTTGGGGACGGACTGTGTAATGTTGTATACAGCGGGACAGATAATACCATTGTCGGATGGAAAGAGGATTTTAATATGAGTTTTCTTTCGGAGACACCGGGACAGCTCAAAGCGGTTGCATACCTTGAAAATGTGGCAGAACATACGGATGCGCGCCTGCGTCTTATGGGACATTCCAAGGGGGGCAATCTGGCGGTATATGCGGCAATTCACGCAAACTGTGGAATTTCCAGAAAAATTGACATTATATACAGCAACGACGGGCCGGGCTTTACCGAGTCGATGATCGATCTGGAAAGTTATCGGAATATTCTGCCGCGCATTCACACGATTATACCGGAATCTTCTATTGTCGGAATGCTGTTTCAGCATGAGGAAGAATATGAGGTCGTGGCAAGCACAGGAAACGGGGCCGGACAGCATGATATCATGAGCTGGGAAGTGATGGGGCCGGCACTGATGCATCTGAATAAAGTAAATGAGAAAGCGATTCTTCTGGATAAGACATTAAAATCCTGGATTTATGGAATGGATGAAGCCCAGCGGGAAAACTTTGTGGACACATTGTTCGGCATATTGGATGAGGCAGATATCCGGACGGTCGATGATCTGGCAAACATGAATCCGGCAAAATTTGTAGAGCTGATCCGGCTTGGAACTACGCTCGAAAAAGGTAATCAGCAGATGCTAAGAGACAGTATGCGACAGTTCTGGGAACAAAGTACCAATACGCTGAAAAACGTGATTTTCAAGAAATAATAGAATATAAAAATTTTATGAAAAGCTTTTTTTTGTGTTGCAAGTAGGCTATAATGAAATCTATTGAGAAACACATGTGCGAAGACAAAGATGACGGAGCATATGTACAACAGAGAATGGAGAGTGAAACATGGCAAAAAGAGAAGAACAATTAGCAAACTATGCAGCACAGAAGAAAGCTTTATGCGTTGAGAATGACACAATATCTGACAGCCTGTTCCAAGAATATGGAGTTAACCGGGGGCTTCGTGATATCAATGGTAAGGGAGTACTTACCGGATTAACCAATATCTCTAAGATCGTTTCTTTTAAAGAGGACGAAAATGGAAAAACGGTTCCGTGTGATGGAGAGCTCTGGTACCGTGGATATAATGTAAAGACACTGATCAATTCGATTGGAAAAGACGAGTTTGGATTTGAGGATGCAACGTATCTTCTTTTATTCGGTGAACTGCCAGATAAGCAGGAACTGAAGGAGTTTTGTCAGGTTCTCGGAGAGAGCAGAACACTTCCTACGAATTTTACAAGAGACGTAATCATGAAAGCACCTTCAAAGGACATCATGAACTCTATGACAAGAAGTATTCTGACACTTGCAGCGTATGATCCGGACACCAGTGTACAGACGATTGAGAACAATATCCGTCAGTCTATTCAGCTGATTGCAAACTTCCCGATGCTTGCAGTCTATGGATATCATGCATATAATCATTATGAGAACGACAAGAGTATGTATATTCACAGACCGGATCCAAGTCTGTCGACAGCGGAGAACTTTCTGCGCATGCTTCGTGCGGATAAGAAATATACGAAACTGGAGGCACAGGTACTCGATGTCGCATTGATGCTTCACATGGAGCACGGAGGTGGTAACAACAGTACGTTTACAACGCGTGTCGTTACTTCGGCAGGTACGGATACCTACTCTGCAATTGCAGCTGCAATGTCATCCCTGAAGGGACCAAAGCACGGTGGTGCGAACATTAAAGTAATGGAGATGATGAACGACATCCGTACTAATGTAAAAGACTGGGCGGATCGTGATGAAGTACGTGCATATCTGGCACGGATGCTCGATGGAGAAGTCTTTGATCATAAGGGACTTATTTATGGTATGGGTCATGCCGTATATTCCCTTTCCGATCCAAGAGAGCGCATCTTCAAATCCTATGTAGAGCATCTTGCAGTGGCAAAGGAGCGCCAAAAAGATATGCTTCTTTACAATACGATCGAAGAACTGGCACCGGAACTGATCGCTGAGAAACGTCATATTTTCAAGGGTGTCAGCCCGAATGTGGATTTCTACAGTGGATTTGTATATGAGATGCTTGGCATTCCGGTAGAGTTATATACACCATTGTTCGCAATCGCAAGAATTACCGGATGGAGCGCGCACCGACTGGAAGAAATCGTTGGCATGAACAAGATTATTCGTCCGGCTTACAAGAGTGTAATGATTGAAAAACAATAATTAAAGAGGATAAAAAAATGGAAAATGTAATGAAACAGGTAGAGGGCGGCGTATGTGCTGCAAAAGGATTTTCTGCAAACGGATTGAACTGTGGATTAAATCCAAACAAGGAAAAAAATGATCTGGCACTGATCTATTCAGAAAAAATGTGCAATGCTGCGGCAGTTTATACGACAAACAAAGTAAAAGGAGCGCCTATTCTTGTGACAAAGAAGAATCTGGCAGCCAGCGGCAACCATGCACAGGCAGTCATCGCCAACAGTAAGAATGCCAACACCTGTAACGCAGATGGAGAAGAAAAAGCGGCAAAGATGTGTGCACTTGCAGCTGAGCAGCTTGGCATTTCAGCAGACAATATGATTGTTGCTTCCACAGGTGTCATCGGTCAGGTGCTTCCAATTGAACCAATCGAGACACACATTGAGCAGCTTGCAAAGGGACTTGCTCCGGAGCACCATGATCGCGCAGCCAACGCAATCATGACAACCGATACATTTCCAAAGGAATATGCAGTGACATTTACTGCAGGAGGGAAGAAATGCACGATCGGTGGTATGGCAAAAGGAAGTGGAATGATTCATCCGAATATGGCAACGACACTGAATTTTGTGACAACCGATGCTGCTATTTCTACGGATCTGATTCAGAAAGCATTATCTGAAATCGTAAAGGTTACATACAACTGTCTGAGCATCGATGGTGATACCTCTACCAACGATATGGTATGTATTCTGGCAAACGGACTTGCTGGCAATGAAGAGATTACAACTGAGGGAGAGGACTACAAGGCTTTTTCCGACGCATTATATCAGGTGCTGATGTCTCTTACAAAGATGCTCGCAAAAGACGGCGAGGGTGCCAGCAAGATGTTAGAGTGCACCTGTGCAGGTGCGCCGGATCAGGACACCGCAATCATCGTGGCAAAGAGTGTAATCCGTTCTCCATTGTTTAAATGTGCGATGTTTGGAGAAGATGCTAACTGGGGAAGAATCCTCTGCGCAATCGGATATGCTGAGGCGGAATTTGATATTGACAAAGTGGCCGTAGATCTGGCTTCTGCCAAGGGAACGATTGCTGTATGCCGTGACGGTTCCGGCGTGGAATTTTCAGAAGAAAAGGCAAAGGAAGTGCTCGGCGAGGATGAGATTTACATCAACATTGATCTGCATCAGGGAGATGCCAGCGCTAAGGCATGGGGATGTGATCTCACTTACGATTATGTAAAAATCAACGGAGACTATCGTTCATAATATACAGACAGCAGGAGGCATAAAATGAGTAAAAAGATTGGTTTTATCGGATGTGGAAATATGGGTACGGCAATGATGCAGGGGATTTTGGATTCCGGCAAATGCCAGCCTGAAGAAATGATGATTTCCTGTCGTACACAGGCTACATTGGATGAAAAGAAAGCGGCATTTGGCGTGCAGATAAGTACAAATAATCGCGATGTTGCTTCTTTTGCAGAGATTTTATTTGTGGCAGTAAAACCACAGTTTTATGCGGAGGTATTAAATGAGATCAAAGATCTTCTGACCGATGAGCAGATCATTGTTTCTATTGCACCGGGCAAGACGTTAGACTGGTTTACAGAACAGTTCGGACGAGAACTAAAAGTCATCCGTACGATGCCAAATACCCCGGCCATGGTAAAAGAAGGCATGATGGGTATGTGCATTGGAAGTAAAGTGACAGAGGAAGATGTCGCCCTGGTTCGTGATATCTGCGAAGGATTTTCTCAGACAGAAGTGATTCCGGAGCATCTGATGGATGTAGTGACTGCTGTCAGCGGCAGTTCACCGGCGTATGTGTTTATGTTCATTGAGGCCATGGCAGATGCAGCAGTAGCAGGAGGCATGCCAAGACAGCAGGCATATAAATTTGCAGCACAGGCAGTGCTCGGAAGTGCCAAGATGGTATTAGAGACAGGTATGCATCCGGGAGAACTCAAGGATATGGTATGTTCACCGGCAGGTACAACGATTCAGGCGGTTCGTGTGCTCGAGGAGAGGGGCATGCGAAGCAGCGTGATCGAAGCAATGATGAAATGTCTGGATATTTCCAGAAACATGTAATGATTAAAGGGTCAAAAGGTATCATCGATGCATGCTTGCATGCAATTCGATGTATACCTTATTGACCCTCATATCATGTAATAAGCAGATGATGTAATTTATAAAGAGAGATAACGGTAACGATTTTGATTTGTTACCGGGAGAGAATACACTAGGATAAAATATGAATTTAGCAGAATTAAAAGAGGGACAGCGTGCCGTACTCACCGATATCGGTGGGGAAGGCGCGCTGCGTCAGCATTTTTTAGATATGGGGCTGATTCCCGGAACAGTTGTAACTTATGTGAAGGCTGCTCCGATGGGAGACCCGATTGAGTATCGCATATGGGATTATGAACTTACCCTTCGCATGTCGGAGGCAAAGCAGATAAGAATTGCAAAAGTAGAGGCAGACCAACAGAAGGAAAAAAAGCAGAAGAGCCGGAATACGAAGGTATCGCTTCATCCGGGCCTTGGCGAGATGGGAATCTATCACGTAAAGCAACGTGGGGAAACTATCGAAAAAGGAGAACTGCTGACTTTTGGACTTGCAGGAAACCAGAACTGTGGCAAGACAACATTGTTCAATCAGCTTACAGGTTCCAATCAACATGTTGGAAATTTCCCGGGCGTAACCGTAGACCGCAAAGATGGTCCGATACGCAAGCAGGAAAACACGCTGGTTACAGACTTGCCGGGTATTTATTCGATGTCTCCGTATACGAGTGAGGAGATTGTCAGCCGGGAGTTCTTCCTAAACAATCGTCCGCGAGGAATTATCAATATTGTGGATGCAACGAACATCGAGAGAAACTTATATCTGACGTTACAGCTGATTGAACTGGATATTCCTATGGTTTTAGCACTTAATATGATGGATGAGGTAAGGGATAATGGAGGCACCATTGATATTAACCTGCTGGAAAGTACATTGGGCATTCCGGTTGTGCCGATTTCAGCGGCAAAGAATGAAGGTATTGACGAGCTGGTGGAACATGCAGTGCATGTTGCACGTTATAGAGAACGTCCGGGTCGTATGGACTTCTGCGATGCGGATGGTGCAGATGGTGGTGCCATGCATCGATGCATTCACTCAATTATGCACCTGATTGAGGACCATACCCATAAGTACAAGATACCTACACGCTTTGCAGCCAGCAAGCTGGTCGAGGGTGATAAGCTGGTGGAGGATGCGCTGCATCTGGACCAGAATGAAAAGGAAATGATTGAGCATATTATCTGCCAGATGGAAGCAGAAAGTGGCATGGATCGTCAGGCGGCACTTGCCAATATGCGTTTTACATTCATTCATAAAGTATGTGCGGCGACGGTTGTAAAACCACATGAGAGCAAGGAGCACATAAGGAGCCAGAAAATCGACCGGATCGTAACCGGAAAATATACCGCATTGCCATTTTTTGCAGGCATTATGATATTGATCTTTTATCTCACCTTTGGTCTGATCGGAAAATGGTTATCGGATCTGCTGGATATTGGTATCGCAGCATTTACCGACTGGGTAGATCATTTGCTTACAATCGGCCATGTCAATACGGTGGTGCATTCACTGGTAATCGATGGTATTTTTGCCGGTCGGACGTTCCCAATCCTGGCCGAGCACACTTTCGATTTCGTCTTCTTTGGTATCAGGCAGTTTGAAACCGCCACGTGCGAAGAATTTGATGCCGTTGTCGGGCATGGGATTATGGGATGCGGAAATCACGGCACCCATTTCCACATTCAGCACGGAAGTCAGGTATGCGACACCCGGAGTTGGAATAATGCCCGCGTCGATCACGTCAAATCCGCCTGCGGACATGCCTGCGGACAGTGCCGCTGCAAGAAAATCGCCGGAAACGCGAGTATCGCGGCCGACCAGTGCACGGCGACGACCGTCGAATTCGCTTTTGTCTCCGTCATCGCCAAGCACGCGCACCGCAGCATCGCCCAAATCCAACGCAAGCTGTGCGGTCAAAGCCCTATTCGCCAATCCTCGAACACCGTCTGTTCCGAACATACGTGGCATGAGTCTCAAGTCCTCGCTATCTCAAGTTATATTGCCGTGCACCATCGTACTCAACGGGTTCACCATTCAACGAAATAGTCGACAGCATGTTGCGATACCTGCAAATCACAGTATGCGATGTCAGGCGAACCGCAGTATGCAATGTCGTGAGATTTCCACAGTCTCAAGTTTCTTGCAATCTCACTCCCATCCTCCGATTCCGACCGACTGGGCCATTATGGGCCCGAAAGACCCACTGTCCATAACAGTTATGGGACCGGCTTTTGTTCGGGATGGCTTGTCTGGAAGCAAACAAGCCCGGACTGGCAGCGAGATAAGTCACGCCGTCGGTCCGGGCTTGTGATGCAATATCACAGAGTGATATCAGATGCAGTTACCAAAAGTAGCTACCAAAAACAACTACTGCAGTGGTGTCAGGAACGGCATCAGAGGGACGCGTTGAAATCGCGCACCTTGAGCGTGCGATGCGACGATTCAACATTGCCGCGCACAATGCGCTGCAACGCGTTGTCGGCGTCCGCATGCGAAGCCAGCCAAGCATCACCGAGATCCACCAGCGTGGCCGGATCGGCATAGCTCGGGTACAGGCCTTCCAGCAGAGCCTCAGCCATGTGGAAGGTCTTGTTCTTCCAAATCCAGTCAGCAACCTCGAAATACTTGGCCGCATACGGTTCAGCCAAGTCGGCACGTGGAGTGGATGCGAAGCCGCGGGCCACGGATTCCAACTGCATGTTGGTCAGCTCGTCGTTGTGCAAAGCCTCGTTCCAAGCCCATTCCTTGGCTTCCGCAATGCCTGCGACCGCACGTGCACCCAATGCGAACTCACGGTTCTCAGTGGTTTCGCGCTTGGCAAGTTCCGCGTCGATGTCGCTCTGGCCAATGGCGTTGATCGTGCTCAACGCGTTGATGATGGTCCAACGGAAATTATTGTCAATCTCCAAGCCGTCAAGCTTCACGGAGCCATCGAGCAGACCCTTCGCATTCGCTTCGAACGCAGCATCGCCCGGCTCACCATAACCCAAGTAAGCGGTGATCAGCTGGAACTGCTCGTCGGAACCGGCTTCGGCAGCCTGAGCCAGCTTGAACAGTTCGGCAGCCACATGCTCCACCACTTCGGCACGGTCGGCCGGAGCGGTGTAATGCCATGCGGTGGTGCTGACCTGCGCCAAAGCGTAACGGAACGTGGTGGACTCATGTTCCGTGGCGAGTGCAGCCAAAGAGGTTTCGATGAACTGCTTTGCCGGCAATTCGCCGTCACGAGTCATATCCCAGAATGCAAGCCAAATCACGGAACGAGCCAGCGCATCGTCGAAACGATACAGGTTCTCTGCAGCGAACTTGAGGCTCTTCTCATCGAAGCGCAGCTTCGTGTATGTCAAATCGTCGTCATTCACCAAAATCAGCGCCGGACGTG
>ERZ1108170.1903-NODE-1903-length-11946-cov-4.608107_pt1 | contig 11946 bp, 8 predicted proteins | sample MGYA00403705_ERZ1108170 | MGnify/ENA primary metagenome ERZ1108170 (study PRJEB35170, sample SAMEA104062422) | human gut metagenome | biome: human gut; feature: human-associated habitat; material: faeces | place: Denmark | collected 2012-06-15 ...
ATACTTTTTCTGTAATTCCCTGTTCTCTACCGGGACTTCCTGAATCACACGGAATAAAATTCTCAGTTTCATCTTATACCTCCTCGTATTATATTTTATTTTTATATTTTGCGGCGCCATTTCCGACAGGTTACACTGCGGTTTTCTTATAAAACTGAAAAGTATGCTTTCACTTTTATGTCTTTATTATAAAGTGTGATGTTACCACGCGGTCAATTGTTGGTAATTCCAATCTTCATTGTTTATTTTTATGCAATTTGTATATAATTATCGTTTTTTTGTGTTTATTGTAGGTTATTATTATAGCAATCAAAAGAGCAATCGTAAAAAATACGATTGCTTCAGACTGTAGACAAAACGCTTTTGGTCAGCACTCCAGAAGCGTTTTTCTTGTTTTGGGTTCAAAAAGTGTGTACTTGATCAATAATAAACACTTTTGGGTTCCCCTTTTTCCCTTCCTGGCTATCATCTTTGCCAGTTTTTTCAGATTCATGCAGGCAAACGTAAGCCCGACTTTCATTTCCATCCGGGCTTTTCCTATCATCTGTGTATAGCGGAATCCGTGGTTTTCTTTTGCTGTTCCGAAGAGGCGCTCTACGGTCTCTTTCCGTTGCGCATACACTTCCTTCATCCCAATCGTATGCCGGATATCCTCACACTTTTCCATGTACGGCTCCCAGATATGCCGGGTCACTACCTTCACATGATCCCTGCTTTCTGTGCACTGCTTCAGATATGGACATCCTTCACAGACGATTCCGCAGCTCTTGTATTCCCGGTATCCGGAACGGTTCGTCGTATGATAAGCCAGCACCTGATCATTCGGGCATACATAGCAGTCAAAATATTCATCATACACATACTCGGCTTTTTTGAAAAAACCATCTTTGGTCATGGGGCGTTTATACGGCAGAAGCGGTGTGATACCATCATCCAGAAGTAACTTTGCTATCGCTGGTGTTTTGTATCCTGCATCGGCTACCAGTGTCTGAATGCCAATGTCTTTTATCTTATCATACAGGGATTTAAATGTCCGGCTGTCATGCTGGTTGCCGGGATTTACACTATAACCCAGAATCCATCCGTTTTTGTCACAGGCTGTCTGCACGGAATACGCAAAAACATTTTTATGTTCACCCTTTCGGAACCATCCGCTTTCCGGATCCGTTGTACTTTCCTTGACCGTTTTTTCTTCTTTTCCATCAGAGCTGCCACCACAGGAGGGGGGATCTTTGGGATCTTCCTTCTTTTCTTTCAGAGGCTTTTTCCCATGCGCTTCCCGGTCTTCATTGATTTCCTTCTTTAACTGCTCTTCGAAGAACAGTGCTTCCTCATCTGCAATCCGTTTCCGCATCTTTTTGCTGTTTGCCCGTGCTTTTACATGGGTGGCATCCACGAAGACCTCGGAAGGATCGATCAGTCTGTATTTATAGCATTCCTGCAGGATACGGGAAAAGATCTGTTCAAAAAGATCAGTATCCTTAAAGCGTCTGGTATAATTCTTTCCAAACGTAGAGAAATGGGGAACCTTGTCCATCATTTCCAGACCGAGGAACCATCGGTATGCGACATTGACTTCGATTTCTTTTACTGTCTGGCGCATGCTTCGGATGCCGTACAGATACTGGATGAATGGAATTTTAATGAGCATGACCGGATCCATGCTGGGGCGGCCATTGTCTGCACTGTATTTATCGATCACAAGATCATAGATAAAACTCCAGTCGATTGCCTGGTCAATCAGGCGCAGCAGATGATCCTGCGGAACAAGGTCATCCATGCAGAACATCTGAATCTGTTCTCTTTTCTTATCTGCATTCTGTGTCATCATAGGAAACACCGCCTTTATTTTGATACTTTCATTATACCAAAAAAGTAGTGAAAAGTCCCGTAAATACGGCATTTTCACTACTTCTTATATGCTTGTAAGTACATAATTTTTGCAGTCATGACACAAGAAAAGCTCCCTCACAGGAAGGAGCTTTGTCTACAGTCTGAGCCTGAGGCTTCTTTAGAAGCACTCAGGCTTTATCATTCTGAAAACTAGATCTGGAACTGATGCATCAGCTGTAACATAGTATGTACCTGCGCGGACTGTTCTTCGCTGACAGCGGCGGTCTCCTGAGAAGATGCGGAGTTGTTGTCCACGATTCCGGCCACATGAGCGATGTTTTCATCGATCTGCTGGACGCTGGACACTTCAGCCTGAAGGGCCTGTGCCATATCAACCATACGCTTGGTAGAAGCCTCGGCTTCTTCCATTACCTGATCCATGCTGGCTTCGGTTTCTTCTGCAATGGCGATTCCCTTGTTGACAGCATCGATGGTGCTCTCGATCAGCTTTGTGGTCTCTCCGGCAGCCTCGGTGGACTGTTCCGCCAGATTCTTGACCTGCTCGGCTACGACAGCAAATCCGCGGCCTGCTTCTCCGGCACGGGCAGCCTCGATGGAGGCATTCAGTGACAGGAGGTTGGTCTGGGAAGCGATATCCTCAATGACCTGAATGATAGAACGAATCTCCTCGGAACATTTACTGATCTCACCGATTGCGACTTTCAGTTCCTGCATCTTGGCATTGCCATCAGCAACCGTCTGTGCGGACTGCTTGGAGATATCTGCGGTCTCCTGTGCAACTCTGGCTTTTTCTTCAATACTCTTTGCCATAGCGTCGATCATCTGGGATGCTTCGGAAATCTTGGAGGCCTGTGCGGTACAGCCTTCTGCCAGATCGGTAGCTGCCTGTGCCAGCTGCTCGGAACCACCATCGATCTCCTGTGCACTGACCTGAATGGTGGACAGTGTCTTCTTCATATCGGCAATGATCTTCACCATGGAATCCTTGATCTGTACAAAGTCACCGACATATTCTTCCGTAGGCTCTACACGGTAATTGCCCTGACCCATCTGACCTAAGATCTCGGAAATCTCGGTGATCATCTTGGTAAAGTTGTCGTTCATGAAATGAACGGCCTGCACCATGATGCCGACTTCACTGTCATCCTCCGGCAGATCCAGACGGCTGTCAAAATGTCCCTGCGCAAGTACTTTCATCTGCTCGGATACTTTTACAATGGGAATCAGCAGTTCCTGTTTTGCAAAGGTCAGTGTGGTGACAATCTTGCGGGCAATGGTCAGGAAGCAGAGAATGAAAATCACCATGGTAGTGATCATCATCAGATTCAGAGTATTTTGCTTCTGAGCCATACGTGCCTGGATATCATTGATACAATTATCTGTGGTTGCAGTGATCTCCTGTACGGTAGATTCATATTCCTCACCAAATACATAAGAAATAGCTGCTTGTGTATCTCCGGAACCGGCCTTATCCATGGCTTCTTCTTCCAGAGGAACCAGACCGTTGGACATTTCAGCAATATGGTTTAACAGTGCCCATTCATTGTCGGTCAGACCGTCTTTCTGAAGACCTTCCCAGGCAATGTCACGATTTTTGTCCTCGTTTAATTCCTTCATATAATTGTCATAGTAGGTCTGGTCTCCGGTGACTGCGTAAGACTGTACGGCAGCGGTCAGCGTCTTGGAACCCAGACGATACTGGTTCAGATACATGGTAGCTTCCAGCTGCTGGGAATTGATCCGGCTCAGATACATGTTGGATCCGATGAACAGGATCAGCATAACGATGCTGATGATCAGTATCCGATAGGTTGATCTTGTGTTTTGCTGCAGCATGGCAGACTGACTGGTTACTTTGCTTTGCTTTTTCATTTGAAATATAACCTCTTTTCTGTAATACATGGTGAACTGATGTGTTACGAAAATTTTTTCCTACAGTATACTACAATTATCGGAATTATACAAATCTTGCGCCTTAAAAAATACAGCAAAAACGCGTAAAATTATTTATACGAACCATCAGTGACGACTTGCACCCTATACAGGAAGATGGTACTATAAAAAGTAAGAGGCATGATTCGGAAAAGAGAAGATAACGGTAAATAAACAGACTGTAGACAAAGCTCCCTCACAGGAAGGAGCTTTGTCTACAGTCTGAAGAATTGTGTCACCACAATTCCTTTTCCTCGCAACAAACATTTTACAACAAACGTTCAGACCGCGCCATTCGCAAAGTCGCATTATCACGCTCTCCGTCGCTTTGTGTGCAAGCACCCAATCGCCGGTTCTGTCATTCTATGGCTGAACTATTATTACAAGCATTTAATAAAACGGTCGAAAGCCTTCTGTCCTTCCTCGGTTCTCTTGTAGACACCGGCATCTTCCAATACCTGCATGAATACCAGACCGATCTCCTTCTCTACGATACCGTCGATGTTCTCAGCAGTGATGGCATCGTATTTCGGACGGAACTCGTCTACCCAGTCTGCATGCTTTGCCAGTTCTTCATCGGCTCTTAAGTCCTTACCGGCGAGGATTGCTTCCTTCAGATGCGCCATCTCACCCTTCAGGCGGGCGGGCAGTACGGCCAGACCCATAACCTCGATCAGACCGATGTTCTCCTTCTTGATATGGTGCAGCTCCGGATGCGGGTGGAACACGCCGAGGGGGTACTCCTCCGTCGTGCGGTTATTGCGCAGGACGAGGTCAAGCTCATAGCGCACGCCGTCGCGCCGCGCGATGGGCGTGACCGTATTATGCGGCACGCCGTCCGTCTCCGAGATGATGCCCGCGGCCTCGTCGTTATAATCGCGCCAGACGCAGGTGATGCGTTCGGCCAGGTCGACGATGCGGTCGGCGCTCGCGCAGTTGAGCCGCAGCACCGGCATCGGCCACTTGACGATGCCCACCTTGACGTCCGGAAAGCCGTCGAAGAAGGTCATGCCCTCGATGCGCGCCTTCGTCATCGGGAACACGTCCAGCCCGCCCTGAAAATGCTCGTGGCTCAGGATCGAGCCGCCGACGATGGGCAGGTCGGCATTCGAGCCGACGAAGTAGTGCGGCAGCATGGTGACGAGCGAGAGCAGCTTATCGAAGGTCTCGCGCCCGATATACATCGGGGTGTGCTTCTGGTTGAGGAAGATGCAGTGCTGGTCATAATAGCTGTACGGCGAGAACTGCATATACCAGAATTTACCGTCAAGCAGGACGGGCACCATGCGCAGGTTCTGCCGCGCGGGGTGATCCAGCCGGCCGGCGTAGCCCTCGTTCTCCTTGCACAGCTGGCACTTGGGGTAAGCGCTTTGCTTCATTTGCAGGGCAGCCGCAATGGCCTTGGGGTCCTTCTCCGGCTTGGATAGATTGATGGTTATATCCATATCGCCGTAAGGGGTGGGGGTGATCCACTTAGCGTCCTTGGCCAGTCGGTCCGCACGAATGTAATTGGTGGTCTTGCTAAAGGCATAGTAATCATCTGTGGCTGCCTTGGGGGTCTCTGCGTACAGATCCCAAAATCGGCGGATCACCGCAGAGGGTCGCGGGGTCAGCAGACCCATCAGCTTGGTGTCAAACAGATCCCGGTACACCACAGAGTCCTGGCACAGCCCGTTTGCGCAAGCATAGTTTAGTAGAGAGTCTAAAATTTCCGTCAGTGCCGGTTGGCCGGTGACGGTGCGTTCCTCGTATGCGTCCAGCTCCAACGCCGCCAGCAATGCATTGACAGCCCAGGTGCGATCCGCCTCTTCAATCAGGCCGGTGCGTACGCCGTAATCTGCCAGCGCTGTGATTCCCTCAAATACATCCATGATTCTACCTTCGCTTTCTGCTCTAACAGCGGGATTTTTGGAGCCTTTATTTTACCACATTTTGCCCTGCGTGGCAACCGATTTGCACAAAAAGGACGGAATTTGCTTTGACGGCTCGCTTACTATGCGCACCCAAACAGGCGTCTCTGCATAGTATGCAGAGAAAAGGAGAGATGGTATGTTTAGTTATATAAAAAAATTGCAATACCCCATCAACATTAAGAACCCGGATCCCCGCGCTGCGTCCATTATCATCAGTCAGTACGGCGGCCCGGATGGGGAACTGGGTGCCAGTCTGCGCTATTTGTCCCAGCGGTATTCTATGCCGTATCCGGAGTTGAAGGGTTTGCTTACGGACATTGGTGTGGAGGAGCTGGGGCACCTGGAAATGATCGGCGCCATGGTGCACCAACTGACCCGCAACTTGACGGAAAAGCAGATCGAAGAAAATCCCGGATTTGCCGCCTACTTTGTGGATCACACCGCCGGTGTGTATCCAACCTCTGCTAGTGGCTCCCCTTGGAACGCAGCGAGTATCGGCGTAAAGGGCGACACCATTGCCGACCTGAACGAGGATCTGGCGGCGGAGCAAAAGGCGCGGGTCACCTATGACAACATTCTGCGCATGGTAGACGATCCGGATATTATCCAGCCAATCAAGTTCCTGCGGGAGCGGGAGATCGTCCATTATCAGCGCTTTGGTGAGGGGCTGCGGGTAGCCACCGATAAGCTGAACAGCAAAAATTACTATATGACCAATCCGTCGTTTGACAAATAAGCCGATAAAAATACCCCGGTACAAAGTTGCATTGCCTTTGCGCCGGGGCGTTCTTTATTTGGTTGTAAGGGCAGTGAGCAGTGCGCGGCAGCCGGTGATGATATCCTGGTAGGCGCGGGCGAAATCCCGGCTGTACCAAGGGTCGGCCACATCGCCGCCGTGGGCATAGTCCAGCAGCTTTTTGATCTTATGCTGCGGGTCGCCGCCCAGCATACGGTGCAGATTACGCACATTGCTGCCATCCATGGCCAGCAGCAGATCGTAGTAGTCATAATCGGCGACAGTCAGCTGTCGGGCACGCTTGCCGTCACAGGACAAGCCGTGGGCAGCCAACTCTGCCTTGGCAGGCGGGTACACCGGATTGCCTTTGCCGTGCCATATCTCTTCTCGGCTGGTGGCAGCGGACGCAATCTCAAATTGATCTGCCAGTCCCACCTGCCGCACCATATCCTTAAAGATGAATTCCGCCATAGGCGAGCGGCAAATGTTGCCGTGGCACACGAACAAAATGCGTATCGGCCGGTTCGTTACGCTCATTCTGCCAGCTTGGCCAAAATGGCGTCTGCCGCATCTGCGGTGGGTGCGGTCGCAGAGAAACTCTTGTCCCGGGCGGTCAACTCCACCACGCCGTTTTTCAGGTTCCGGGGGCTGACGATCACCCGCAGGGGTACGCCCAGCAGATCTGCGTCGGAGAACATAACGCCGGCGCTGACAGAACGGTCATCGTAGATCACTTCTACGCCCTTCTCCTGCAAGGTGTTGTACAGTGTATCGGCAAAGGCGTGCACTTCTTCATTGTCTGCACGCACAGCGCACAGGTGCACCTGCCAGGGGGCAATGGCCTTGGGCCAAATGGGACCGTAGTCGTCGTGGTGCGCCTCGCACACAGCGGCGGCCAGTCGGCCAACGCCAATGCCGTAGCAGCCCATGATCGGCACACGGCTCTTGCCGTCCCGATCCGTATAGGTCATACCCATAGGCTCGGTGTACTTCTTGCCCAGCTGGAAAATGTTGCCCACCTCAATACCACGGGAAATATGAATGCTCTTTTTGCCGCAGCAGGGGCAGATACCGCCCTCAACCACCTTGGCAAAATCGTGGTACTCCGCGCCGGGCACATCCCGCTGCATGTCCACGCCGGTATAGTGGTAATCCGTCTCGTTGGCACCGGCACACAGGTTGTTGCGCCCCTCCAGAGAGCGGTCGTATAGCACGGTAAAGTCGCCGCTTAGGTTGGCAGGACCGATAAAGCCGGCGTGCAGACCACATTCTTCGGTAATTACCGCCGGGTGAATTTCCTCACCCAAAAAGTTGGTGAGCTTGGTCTCGTTCACTTCCAGGTCGCCTCGCAGGAACAGTACCACATATTTGTCTTCATTATTGGTCTGGTACACCACGGCCTTGGCACTGTCCTTAGGGTCAGCGTGCAGATAGGTGCATACCTCCTCAATGGTGTGCATACCCGGGGTGTGCACCTTAGTCAGCGGCTGAGAGGGGGCATTTTCCACCGGCTCCAGGATAGACTCGGCAGCCTCCATGTTGGCTTTATATCCGCAGTCGTCGCACAGCACGATAGAGTCCTCACCAATGGGGGTCAGGAGCATAAATTCGTGGGATACGCTGCCGCCCATCATACCGGAGTCTGAAGCAACGGAGATCACCTCCGGCACACCGGCGCGGGCAAAAATGCGCTCATAAGCCTTGTGGCACTTTTCGTAATAATCGTCCAGGTCCTCCTGGCTGGTGTGGAAGGAGTAAGCGTCCTTCATAGTGAACTCACGCACACGGATCAGCCCGGCTCTGGGGCGCGCCTCGTCCCGGAACTTAGTCTGAATTTGATAGATCATAAAGGGGTACTTGGTGTAGGTGCCGGCATATTCTCGCACCAGTTGCACCGCAGCCTCCTCGTGGGTCATACCCAGCACCATATCGGCACCGTTGCGGTCCGTAAAGCGCAGCAACTCTTTGCCGATACTCTCATACCGGCCGGACTCTGCCCACAGAGAGGCGGGCATCACCACCGGAAACTGCACTTCCTGACCGTCCAGGGCGTCCATCTCTTCCCGCATGATTTGCTCCAGCTTCTTCAGCACCCGCTTTAAGGGCGGGTAAGAGGAGTAAATGCCGTTTGCCACATACTTGATGTAGCCGCCGCGCACCATCAGGGCGTGGCTGTCTACCTGGCAGTCTGCCGGGCGCTCCTTAAAGCGATCGCCAACTAAGTGTTCCAGTTTCATACAAAAAACCTCCAAAAAATAAAGCCCTAAGCCGATCTGTGACGATCGGTTTAGGGCGAATCATTGATCCGTGTTACCACCTAAATTCAGGCTGAGCCTGCACTCTGCGCGCTCTGTAACGGGAGCTCCCGGTACGCCTTAATAGCCTTTGCGTTCGGCGCACAGCTCAAAGATGGGTTCCTCCGCCGCCTGCCCAGGCTTGCACCGACCGCCTGTTCTCTCTGCACAGGGTGGGGGGAGTACTGTTTCTCGTCCTTGCTGTTACCTTGGTATCATAGCAAATCGGGACCGAAAAGTCAAGAGCGCTCCGGGTTTGTCTGCTCTTTTCTCTGTCCGGTGCAGCGGCGAACCAAGGCGCGCACTGCCGGATCCAGTCGCGGCTCCAGTCCCATGGCGATTATCAGCGCCGCCACGGTGAGCAGGAGAAAGAACATGCCCTGCATATACCAGCCGGGCAACCCGGCGCACAGCTTGACAGATAGCTTGTTGAGCCAGCCATATAAATTGGGCTGGTTGTGAATGGCCATCAGGTACAGAGCGTGTACGCCCAAGTAGGCGAGACCTTTGTTCAGCATAGGCACCTTGCCCAGCGCCAGGCTGATACCGAGGATTCCGGCGCAGCCCAGTGCGGCCGCCGCCAAACTCAGCAGCGGGCGAGAGGCAGTCAAATCGTACATATCCTGTGGCGCTGCCTGCGCCAGCAAGCCACAGCCGACGGTCAGCACAGTGCCGCCAATGCCGCAGGCGACAACCATCGCCGGCTTGGTACACTGCTTTTGCAGAGAACGAAACGCACCTTGCAGCAGGGTACCAATAAACAGATAAAAGGCCGCCTCCATGGGGCGAAGAACTGTCAGCCCTACCATGCCCAGCACCCGGCCCACGCCGGACAGGGCGGTAAAGTCCACTGCTCTGCCTATACCGGCTGCCAGCAAAAACAGCCCGGCCAGGAACAACCCTTGTGCCCAGCGGGGCAGCGTGCTGCCGGTGAGCAGACTGCAAAGCAGTTTGCCAAAAAACAGGGCGCTGAAAAACCAAAGTACATTAAATCCGCACCCAACCAAAGCGGCAATGCCGTCCAGTGCCAGCGCTTTGTAGCTGCCGTTGCCGGCAATACAGGTCACCGCGCTGCACAGCAGATAAATGGCGCTGAATAAAATGTAATAAAACAGCAGCCGGGCGTTCTTCTCCCAAAAACGACGGAGAGAAAAGCTGCATGCATCCCTTTGCATGACCAGCCCGGACACTACAAAGAACAGGGGCATCATATAGCCGCCCAGCGCTGTATGCAAAGGCGAGGCGGGCAGGGTGTTGTACAGGATCACCGAGAGAATGCCCAACCCTTTGGCAATATCCAGTTCTATTATACGCCCGGTGCGGGGCGACATTGCCGATTGCTTCATTTTTTCCGTCTCCTTGTGGAATATAAGCTTTATACAATTTTATTGTAGCAACCTGCCTACGGCTTGTCAATTCTTTTATCCCTGCCGGATATAGGCGCTAATCAAAGGAAAAAACGCAACTTATTCTTTACATCGGCGGCAAAAAATGGTACTATAGATTGTATTGCTTTGCACCGGTAGTGCTGCAAAGCGCCAAATTTTGTTGGAGGTACTGTTTATGACCAGTGCACAAGTTTGTATTCTGATCTCTATAGCCGTGTACCTGATCGCTATGCTGGCTATTGGTATTGTGTGCTCCAAGCGCAACAATACAGTGGACGATTTCTATTTGGGCGGCCGTCGGTTGGGGCCGGTGGTTACTGCCATGAGTGCCGAGGCGTCGGATATGTCCAGCTGGCTGCTGATGGGCCTGCCGGGCGTTGCCTATCTGACCGGTGTTGCGGATCCGGGATGGACAGCCATTGGCCTTGGCGTGGGCACTTACATCAACTGGCTGGTGGTGGCACGCCGTCTGCGCCGGTATTCCGCCCGCATTGGTGCCATTACCGTGCCGGACTTTTTCTCTCGCCGATTTGGAGAGAAAAAACATATTCTTACCGCCATGGCAGCCATTTTAATTATTGTATTCTTTGTGCCGTACACAGCCTCCGGCTTTGCCGCCTGCGGCAAGCTGTTTGGCACGCTGTTCGGTATGGACTATCATGTGGCAATGATTATTTCCGCCATTGTGATCGTGGGCTATACCGCTACCGGCGGGTTTACTGCCGCGTCTACCACTGACTTAGTGCAGAGCATTGTGATGAGCATTGCGCTGGTGGTGGTACTGGTGTTTGGCGTGTCCAAGGCCGGCGGCGTGGGCGCCGTGGTGGAGAATGCGCAGAGCATGAGCGGCTATCTGTCCATGACGGCTACCTATGACCCGGAAAGCGGCAAATCCGCCACATACAACTTGTTGAAAATTTTGTCTACCGCCGCCTGGGGGCTGGGCTACTTTGGTATGCCCCACATTTTGCTGCGGTTTATGGCCATTGAAGATGATCGCAAATTAAAGACCTCTCGCCGCATTGCCACCATTTGGGTTGTGATCTCTATGTTCATTGCCGTGGTGATCGGCGTAGTTGGCTCCGCTATGGTCAAGAACGGCGCTATGGGTGCGCTGGCAGATAAGGAAACCATTATTGTGCAGATCGCCAATCTGCTGTCCCAGCACGGGGTCGTTGCTGCACTGCTGGCCGGTGTGATCCTGGCGGGTATTTTGGCCAGCACCATGTCCACGGCGGACAGCCAGCTGCTGGCTGCCTCCTCCGGCGTCAGCGAGAATATTTTGGGCAGCCTGTTCAACCTGAATTTGTCTGCCAAGGCTAAGATGATCGTGGCTCGGGTGACCCTGCTGGGTATTGCCGTGGTAGGCATCTTTATGGCTTGGAATTCTAATGCTTCTGTGTTTAAGATCGTCAGCTTTGCTTGGGCGGGCTTTGGTGCGTCCTTTGGTCCGGTCATGCTGCTGGCGCTGTTTTGGCGGCGCTCCAACCGCTACGGCGCTGTGGCCGGTATGATCGCCGGCGCGGTCATGGTGTTCCTGTGGAAGTATTGCATTGCCGACCTGGCACCGGTTTTGAAGATTTACGAGCTGCTGCCTGCGTTCCTGTTTGGTCTGCTGGTGAATGTGGTGGTGTCCCTGTGCACCCCTGCGCCGGACAAAGAGGTGCTGGAGCAGTATGACGCGGTAAAGGCAGAAAAATGAGCCCTTTGAACGATCCGAGAGAAGCGTTGCGCCGTGCCCTGCAATATGATGCCGGAGATCCCAAGCGGATACAGCATTTGATCAAGGTGTATGCTTTTGCCGAAATGATCGCCGATGGGGAGCATTT
>ERZ1108170.1912-NODE-1912-length-11899-cov-4.054458_pt1 | contig 11899 bp, 7 predicted proteins | sample MGYA00403705_ERZ1108170 | MGnify/ENA primary metagenome ERZ1108170 (study PRJEB35170, sample SAMEA104062422) | human gut metagenome | biome: human gut; feature: human-associated habitat; material: faeces | place: Denmark | collected 2012-06-15 ...
CCTGCAAAAAGCGGACGCGGTGGAGATCGCAAAGCTGCTTGAGCACTACGGTGTGTCATGCATCAACGTCAGCAGCGGCGGTTATGAAAATCCGGCCGCCTTCATCGAGCCCTGCTACTTCCCCGAGGGCTGGAAAAAGGAGAACGCGCTGGCCGTCAAGGCGGCGGTGCAGATCCCGGTCATCGCAGTCAACGTTATCAAGCATCCCGCGACCGCCGAGGCGCTGCTGCGCGAGGGCGTGTGCGATTTCGCCGGTGTGTCCCGGGCACAGCTCGCAGATCCGGATTGGGTCAACAAGGCACGCGGCGGTCAGGAAGCGCTCCTGCGCAAGTGCATCGGCTGCATGAGCTGCAACAAGGAGGTCGTCAACCACCGCGGCATCCGCTGCACCATCAATCCCCGGCTCGGCCGCGAGCGGGACTACAACCCTGCGGCGCTGCGGCGCGACGGCGCGGGCCGGTGCGTGCCGGTGATCGGCGGCGGGCCTGCCGGTATGCAGGCAGCCATCGTCCTGGCCGAGCGCAGCTTCCGCCCGATCCTGTTTGAGCGGCGCGCCTATCTCGGCGGCAGCGCCGTGCTGGCCTCCAAGGCACCGTGCAAAGGGCTCGTGGCCGAGTACATCGAGACGCAGAAGAATCAGCTCGCCGCGCTCGGCGTGCAGGTGGAGCTGAATCACGCGCCGACCATGGCGGAGCTCCGCCGGCTCGATCCCTACGGTGTTTTTGTCACCATGGGCGGGCAGCAGATCGTGCCGGATATTCCCGGCATCGACTGCGAAAACGTGTTCGGCATCGAGGATGTTCTGCTCGGCCGCCGCGCGATCGAGGGCAGGGAAGTCGCCGTCATCGGCGGCGGACACGTCGGGCTCGAAGTGGCCCACTTCCTGTGCGCGAACAACAAGGTCACGATCGTGGAAATGGCCGATGAGATCGGCGCGTCCGTGTACTACATCACCAAGTTCAAGCTCCTGCCATTGCTGCGGGAGGCCGGCGTGACGTTCCGCACCGGCCAGGCCATCGCCGCAGTGGACGACGGCGGCATCCGTCTGCGGGACACGCACACCGGCCAGTGCACGGAGCTGAAGGCCGAGGCCGTCGTTCTGGCGATGGGCAGCCGGCCGGATCTGGCCGCGCGCGCGGCGTTCGACCGGAACTTTGACCACGTCGTCTATGCCGGCGACGCTGTGCGCGGCGGCACCATGCTCGAGGCCAACCGCGATGCGTTCGCCCTCGCATGGGAATTCTGACACATAGATATGAAAAAACGATTCTGAACGATTTCAAAAAAAGGAGACGATACCATGAAAAACAACATTTTTGATCTGACCGGTCAGGTCGCTCTGGTTGCCGGCGGCAGCTCCGGCCTCGGCCTGCAGTTTGCAAAGGCAATGGCCAACGCCGGCGCCAACGTCGCCATTGTGGCGCGCCGCACCGACCGCCTGGAGAAGAACGCGAAGGAGATCGCCGCGGAGTACGGCGTGGAGGTTTACCCCCACTACCTCGACCTGTGCGACTCCAAGTCCGTCACCAAGTGCGTGGAGGACGTCATTGCGCACTTCGGCAAGATCGACATTCTGGTCAACTCCGGCGGCACCGGCGGTTCCGGCGACCCGGCGACCATGACCGATGAGCAGTGGGCCCACGTGGTCGATACCGACCTGACCGGCCTGTTCTATCTCTGCCGCGACGTCGCGCGCCTGTCCATGATCCCCAACAACTATGGCCGCATCGTCAACGTCTCTTCCATCCACGGCTTCGTCTCCAGAAAGAACGTCTGGACCGCACCGTACTGCGCTTCCAAGGGCGGCGTGCACATGATGACCAAGGCCATGGCCAACGACTGGGGCAAGTACAACATCACCGTCAACTGCATCGCGCCGGGCTACTTCCCGACCGAGCTGACCGAGAAGTTCATCGACTCCGACGCTTTTGTGCAGCTGCACAAGGACCGCTGCCCGAAAGAGCGCCACGGCATCCTCGGCGAGATGGACGGCCTGTGTGTTTACTTCGCCGCGCCCTGCTGCACATACACGACCGGCCAGATCGTCGCGGTCGACGGCGGCTGGACCTGCAACTGACACATCCGCTCAGAACAATATGAAGATATAAGGAGAAAGATATGGACAACGCAATCAAAACACCGAATCGCACAGGTATTCTGGTGCGTGCCCTGATCGTGCTCGCCATGTGCGGCATCGTCAACTCCGCGGCCGTTTTCGTCTCCCCGATGGCAAAGCACTTCGGCTGGACGACGGAAGCCATTGCCGGCGTCGCCACCTATATGGCCTTCATGCAGACGCCCGGCCACATCCTCAGCGGCTGGCTGCTCGGCAAGATCGGCGCCAAGAAAACGCTCATCCTCGGCTGCATCCTGCTGGGCCTCGCGTTCCTGCTGTCCGGCATGGTCCCCTCCGGCTCCCCCTGGATGCTGTACATCACCTTCAGCGTCCTGCAGGGTCTCGGCGTCGGCTTCACGTACACCGGCAGCACCTACTGCGCGACCGGCTGGTACCCCGACAAGCGCGGTTTTGCCTCCGGCCTGTGCATGGCCTTTAACGGCGGCTCCGCCACCTTCCTCGCGCCCCTGATCGTCAAGCTCATCGGCAGCATCGGCATCATCGTCACGCTCTACATCGTCGGTGGCGCGATCATCGTCATCGGTATCTGCGCGGCCATCGGCCTCAAATCCGCCCCGGTGGGCTATGCCCCGGCTGGCTGGAAGGCCAAGGCGGACGATCCCAAGCTCGCGGCTACGCAGCTCGAGAGCCTGACGCCCGGCCAGGCGTTCCGGACCCGCGGCTACTGGCACCTGTTCCTCGGCTACGGCCTGTTCCCGACCATGTACATCATCTGCTACCCCCGCTTCTCCGTTCTCATTTCGGACGCGGGCTACTCGCTCAACGCGGCCACCATCGGCGTGTCGATCTACTCGATCTGCAACGTCATCGGCCGTTTCGGCATGGGCGCGCTCATCGACAAGCTCGGCTACCGCAAGGTCTATACGATCTGCGGCATCTGCTCCGTTGCTTCTTCGCTCTGCCTGATGTTTGCCAACAGCCTGGCCATGTTCTACATTGCCTATGTCCTGCTGGCAGTCGGCTTCGGCGCGACGAACTGCTGCCACCCGGTCGCCGTTCAGGAGACCTACGGCTCCAAGTATGCCGGCGGCATCTTCGGCATCTGCATGCTCGGCTATATGATCATCTGCACCTTCATCAGCCCGAAGATCAGTTCGGCATTGGTCAAGGCCACCGGCAGCTACACTGCCTCCATGGTCTATGCCATCATCGCCTGCATCATCGCCGTCATCTTCTACACCACCATCCCCCAGCCCAAGAGACGCACGCTGGCTGAGGTCGCCGCAGAAGAAAAGGCTGCGCAGGAAAAGGCCGCGCAGGCCTGATCCGCGCAGCATCATCCGCACACCATCCTCCCCTCATATTTGCGGCATGGCCGGTTTTCCCTTCCTCCGGTCATGCCGCACAGTAAGCGGAGAGACCGACATCAATACGAAAGGTAGCATCCTATGGGCGTAGTTGGTTGTATTCTCGGTTTCCTTGTCGTGATCTATCTTTGCTACAAGGACTGGTCCGTATATATCGCTTCGATCGTGGGCGCGGCGGTCGTGATCGCGTTTAACGTGCTCCCGTTCATGGACACGCTGCTCGGCTCCTATGTCAACGGCATGTTCGTCCCGATCAAAAGCTTCTTCTTCCTGCTGCTGTTCGGCAGCATTCAGTCAAAGATCTATTCGGAGAGCGGCGCGGCCTTCTCCATCGCCGACACGATCATGAGCAAGCTCCTGCGGCCCGGCGCCAGCAACACGAAGAAAAATGTGATCGCGGTCGCGGTCATTGTTGCCATCGGCGTCATCCTCTGCATGGGCGGCATCAATGCCAGCGTGTTCATCGTGCTCATGTACCCGGTCGCGCTCACGATCTTTGAATATTGCGACATTCCCAAGCGCTTTATCCTCGGCGTGCTCGCCGCGGCTTCCTATACGTTTACGCTGACCATGCCCGGCAGCCCGCAGGTGACCAACGTCGCCGCCATGACCGCCCTCGGCACGGCGGCGGATGTGGCGCTCGTCCCCGGCCTTGTCGGCGCGGCGGTCGAAGTCGTCGTCATCATCGTCCTGATGAATATCTACATCAACAAGGCGCGGGCCAAGGGCGAGCATTTTGAGCTCCACCCCCTCGATCCGCACTATGACAAGAACACGCCGCGGCCGAATTTCTGGATCGCGCTCATTCCGCTGGTCGCGCTCTTTGTCGCCTTCAACATTCTGAAGATCAACATCAACATCTGCGTGATCGGCAGCACCGTTTTGTCCATCCTGCTGTTCTGGAAGCAGCTCAAGGCGAAGAACCTGCGTGAGCTCATCAGCACCGGCGCGGCGGACTCCATCCACATGTCGCTGACGGTCGCGGCCATCTGCGGCTTTGCCGGCGTCGTGACCAACACGGAAGCGTTCACGACCATGCTCAATGCCATCACCGGCATCAACATGTCCCCGATGCTGATCTGCGCCGTGGTCGTCGCCGTCATGTGCATGCTCACCGGCGGTTCCTCCACCGGCCAGCTGATCTCTCTGCCGCTCATCGCACCGAAGCTGCTCGATCTCGGGCTCAATGTCAACGCGATCCACCGTATCGCCTGCTTTGCCGCGACGACGCTCGATTCCATGCCGTACTCCGGCGCCATCCTGATGCTGCTGCCGATGTGCCGCATGAAGCTCAGGGAGATCTATCCGCCTATGTTCATCACAACGGTCATTGCCACGACCTGCGGCACGGCCGCCGTCATCGTGATGTGCGCGCTGTTCCCCGGCCTCTGCTGATGTGCATGTGCGCGAGCGCATGTCCCCCAATAGAAAACACCGCCCCGCAGGCCATCGGCCTTCGGGGCAATCGTTGTTTGCGCTGCAGAAACGCCCTCCGGGTGAGAAACCGTCCGGAGGGCGTTTTTGCAGCGCTGACAATGACCGCCCCGAAGGCTGATAGCCTTCGGGGCGGGGTTTGTTTGTGCCATTTCAACTGACAACATTTCAATCCCCGTTTTCCTTCGTGCGAACGAAAACGACGGCTATACAATACCACACCGACCGCGTCCTGTCTATCAAAATTTGCGGAAAGCATCCATTACATCTTACAACGAAATATTTTTTGTTGACAGACTGGTAATTTTATGCTATCATTTCGTCAGATAATGTAATCGGCGGGATCTTTTTGAAAAACCGCGCGCAATTTCCAGGGTTTTCGACCGTTCCCGACCGGCTGCGCGTAATTGTCCTGTTTATCGGACACACCGCTTGCTATTCTGAAGTCATTAGGAGGGGATGTATGAAATATCTTGCACATATCGCGGACGACGGACGCGAGCAGACGATCGCCGAACACTTGCGGGGAACAGCGGAACTGGCTGCCGGATTTGCCGCGGCCTTTGGTGCGAAAGCGGATGGCTACTTCGCCGGGCTGCTGCATGACATTGGAAAGTACACTGTCGGCTTTCAAAGACGCCTGCACAATGGTCCACCGGTGGATCATGCAACTGCCGGTGCGCGAGAAGCCTTTTCCCGGTACGGGAACGTGCCTGCCGCGCTGGCCATTGCCGGACACCACGGCGGCATTCCGGACGCCGGGAATCCGCACGACCCGCCCGATGAACCAACTCTGCTCGGTCGTGTAAAGCGTCTATGCACACCGGACCCTGTCTGGATGCGGGAAATCTCTGTGGCTCCCCCGGAGCCGCCCGCGTGGCTGGCAGCGAATGACCTGCTGCAAAACGCATTTTACACGCGAATGCTCTACTCCTGCCTGGTGGACGCGGACTTTCAAGACACACAAACTTTTATGGACGGGACAAAGGCGCCGCGCGGCGGTGGAGCATCGCCGGCGGAGCTGCTCAAATGCGTGCGAGCTCAGGCGCAGCGCTTTCTCTGTGTGCAGCAGCCGTCCCTCGTTACCCAACAGCGCAATGCGGCTCTGCGCGCCTGTATGGAGCGCGGGCAGGCGTGGAAGCAGGGGCTCTATACACTGACCATTCCCACCGGCGGCGGCAAAACATTTGCATCCCTGGCCTTTGCACTCGAACACGCCGTCGCGCGGCACATGGATCGCGTGATCTACGTTATTCCCTATACCTCGATCATCGACCAGACCGTTGAGACGTTTTCCGACCTGCTGGGCGAAGAAAATGTGCTGGCGCATTATGCCGGTGTTGACTATCAGACAGTCGAACCGGACGAGATGACACCTGAACAGTACCGAAAGCTGCTGGCCAGTGAAAACTGGGATGCGCCGGTCGTTGTCACGACCGCGGTGCAGTTTTTCGAATCACTTTACGCCAATCGCAGCAGCCGCTGCCGCAAACTGCACAATATTTCCAATAGCGTTGTCATCTTTGACGAAGCGCAAACGATCCCGCCGGACTATCTGCTGCCGTGCCTGGCGGCCATCGCGCAGCTTGTGCAGGATTACCACACGACCGCCATCCTCTGTACGGCGACACAGCCGGCGCTCGGCCCGCTGTTTTCCCGGCTCGCGCCGCGGCTTTCCATACAAGAGATCTGCCCGCACACGGACACTTTGTATGAAGCACTTCGGCGCACAATGCTTGCCGACCTCGGCACGATCTCGCGCGAGGCACTGTGCGGCCGCCTGTGCGCACACGAGCAGGTGCTCTGCGTGGTCAACCGCCGCAGCACGGCGCAGGAGCTGTTTGCAGCCCTGCCGCCTGAGGGAAGTTATTGCCTGACAACACTTTTGTGCGCAGCCGACCGCAGGCAGCAGATCCAGGAGATCCGGTCGCGGCTGCACAACAAGCTGCCCTGCCGTGTCGTATCCACATCTCTGATCGAGGCCGGTGTCGACGTGGATTTCCCCGCCGCCTATCGGGAACAGTGCGGGCTGGACTCCCTGCTGCAAACCGCCGGCCGCTGCAACCGGGAGGGGAAGCGCAGCGCCGCGGAGAGCATCGTCTATCGGTTCCGCCTCGAGGATGTGCCCGCCCCGGTCATGCTGGCAAAAAACATCAGTGCGCTGACCTTTGCCGCGCGCCACAGTCCAGATCTCGCATCACCGCAGGCGATCGAGGCATATTTCAGCGAGTTGTACCAAATCCGCGGGGAGCGCGCGCTGGACAAAAAGGGCATCCTGCCGGCGCTGCAGTCCGGCATTTCCGGCTGCATGCTGCCGTTTGCGCAAGTCGCAGAAGCGTTTCACCTGATCGAGACACCAACGCGAACGGTCTATTTGCCGGTCGGAGACGGCGCAGCGCTGTGCGCGCGCCTGCAGCGCGGCGAGTGCAGCCGGGCGCTGCTGCGGAAGCTCGGCATTTACAGCATCGCGTGCTATACAGCCCAGTTTGACGCGCTGGACGCCGCCGGGGCGCTGGAGCTGCTTCCGGATGGTTCAGCCATTTTGACGGATCTGTCCAAATATAATGCCAAAACCGGTCTCGCCCTAAATGTTGAGACTGGATATGGCCTGTTTGTCTGATAAAAAAGGAGGGATTGCCGTGACGTACAAAACAGCAATAAAAAGGAGGTGGCATCCATGTCGATTCGGATCGAAGTCTGGGGCAACTATGCCTGCTTTTCCCGGCCGGAAATGAAGACAGAGCGCGTCAGCTATGATGTCATGACGCCGTCGGCGGCGCGCGGGCTGGTGGAAGCGATCTACTGGCATCCGGGCCTGCGCTATCACATTGACAAGATCTATCTGCTCGCCCCGATCCGCTTTACCAACATCCGCAGAAACGAGGTCAAGTCCACGCTGCTTGCCTCCGCAGCGCTCTCGGCCGCAAAAGGCGGCAGGCCGCCGGCGCTGTACACTTCGCAGGACATTCAGCAGCGCGCGGCGCTGGTATTGCAGGACGTGCACTATGTGATCGAGTGTCACTTTGACCTGACGGAGCGGGCCGCCCCCGGCGACAACGCCGGGAAGTTTCAGGACATTCTCCGCCGCCGGTTGACAAGGGGGCAGTGCTACCACACGCCGTATTTCGGCTGCCGGGAGTTTCCGGCCAGCTTCCGCGAATGGCCCGGCGGCACAGTCCCGACCGTGCCGCTCACGCAGGATCTCGGCTGGATGCTCTACGATCTGGAATACAAAGATCCGCAAAACATTCAGCCGCAGTTTTTCCGGGCACGGCTCGTAAACGGCGTGCTCGACTGCCGCAACGCGGAGGTGGTCACATGATCCTGCAGGCATTGACCGCTTATTATGAAGCACTGCTTGCACAAGGCAGGCTCTCCGCGCCCGGCTGGGCCGATGCTTTCCCCGTAAGTTACGAGCTGGAGGTGGACGACCGCGGCGCGTTGATCGACGTGATCGACTGCCGGGAAAACATGCTGCGCGGCAAGAAAACTGTGCTTGCTCCACGGCAGATGCGCGTGCCGGCGCATGTAAAACGTGCTTCCGGCGTTGCGGCAAACTTTCTCTGCGACAACGCCACTTATCTGCTCGGCGCCGATGAAAAGGGCAAGCCGGAGCGTGCCCGGCAGTGCTTTGCCGCGTGCGCCGCGCTGCATCATGCGCTGCTGGATACGGTAGATGACCCCGCAGCACGCGCCGTGCTGGCCTTCTTCGACACCTGGCAGCCGGAGCAGGCGGCCACGCACCCCTTGCTGGCGCAGCGGTGGAAGGACATCGCCGGCAGTGCGAACCTGGTCTTCACCTATGACGACGGCGGCAGCCGCCGCCCTGTGACCGAACGCCCGGCATTCCAGAACGCATGGCAGCAGCACTATCAGCAGGACGACCCGGATGCCGCACACGCGCAATGTCTTGTCACCGGCCTGGATGCCCCAGTCGCGCGCACGCACCCGGCGATCAAGGGCGTGCGCGGGGCGCAGAGCTCCGGAGCCGCTCTTGTATCTTTCAATGCGCCGGCCTTTTGCTCCTACGGTCATGAGCAGAATGCAAACGCCCCCGTTGGCACCTACGCCGCCTTCGCTTATACGACCGCGCTCAACACCCTGCTCGCCGACCCGAATCATCGGCAAATGCTTGGCGACACCACCGTCGTCTGCTGGGCTGAAAACGCCAGCTCTGCCTGCGCCGATCTCGGCATGGCCGCCCTGTTCGGCGCGCCGAAGGATTCCGGTATTCAGGAAGAGGATATCAGCCGCGCGCTCGCGCAGCTCGCCGCCGGGCAGGACTGCACCTGGCTGGACGAGCAGCTTCAGCCAGAGCAGCACGTCTATTTCCTCGGCCTGGCGCCGAACGCCGCGCGGCTGTCCGTGCGCTTTTTCCTGCGCGACAGTGTGCAGGCATTTGCCCGGCACATCCGCGCACACGAGCAGGCGCTGGAGATCGTACGCCCAAACTATGACGAGCGCACACGGCTTTCCGTATGGATGCTGGCACGGGAGACCGTTAACCTGAAAGAGCGCAGTCCCGCACCTGCGCCGCAGCTGACCGGCGATCTTCTGCGCGCCGTTTTGACCGGCGGCCGCTACCCCGCAACGCTGCTCAATGGCGTCACGCTGCGCATCCGCGCGGAGCAGGACATCACCCGCGGCCGCGCCGCAATTTTGAAAGCATACTATACCCGAAACAAATCCGCTCTTTGCCCGGAGGAGGTACTGACCGTGGAACTGAATGAACAAAGCAACTATACACCCTACGTGCTCGGCCGCCTGTTCGCCGTCCTGGAGGACGTGCAGAGCATGGCAAATCCCGGCCTGAATGCAACCATCAAAGACCGGTACTTCAATTCCGCCTGCGCAACACCGGCGGTCGTATTCCCCACGCTGCTGAAACTGGCGCAAAAGCACCTGCAAAAGCTCAGCACCGGCAGCAGCATCTATTTTAATCAGCAGATCACCGGTCTCATGAGCCGGATGAACGCGCCGTTTCCCGCACGCATGACGCTGCCGGAGCAGGGCGCATTCGAGATCGGCTACTATCATCAGACGCAGAAACGTTACGAGAAGAAACAGTAAGGAGGAAATGCACATGTCCGAACCCATCAGAAACCGCTATGATTTTGTCATCCTGTTCGACGTCGAAAACGGCAACCCCAATGGCGACCCCGACGCCGGCAATATGCCCCGCGTCGACCCCGAGACCGGCTATGGCCTCGTGACAGACGTCTGCCTCAAGCGGAAGATCCGCAATTATGTCGAAACGCTCAAGGAGGATGCCCCCGGCTACCGCATTTACATCAAAGACGGCGTGCCGCTCAACCGCAGCGACAACGAAGCCATTGCTGCGCTCGGGATCGACGGCGATCTGAAGGCCGCCAAAAAAAGCACGCCCGACATCGACCGCAAGCTTCGTGACTGGATGTGCCAAAACTTCTTCGACATCCGCACGTTCGGCGCGGTCATGACCACGTTTGTTAAGGGCGCGCTCAACTGCGGGCAGGTGCGCGGGCCGGTGCAGCTGGGCTTTGCCCGCTCCGTGGATCCGATCGTCCCGCAGGAGGTCACGATCACGCGCGTCGCCATCACCACTGAGGCAGATGCGGAAAAGAAGGGTACGGAGATGGGCCGCAAGTACATTGTCCCCTACGGCTTGTACCGTGTGGAGGGCTATGTCTCGGCAAACCTCGCGCGCAAGACGACTGGGTTTTCTGAGGAGGAAGTCTTATAGGTTCGGATATCAATGCAGGAATTCTTGCAGAAATCAAAGCATTTATGATTATGAACCACATAAAATCCTATGATGAGAATTCTCATAGCGGGCTTGTACGCCATATTTTAATCAGGACAGGATTCACTACAGGCCAGATAATGGTGTGCGTTGTCATTAACGGCAGCAGTATTCCGAAAGAAGATGAGCTTGTTAAAAAGTTGCTTGCATTGTCTTTTTCCAATGAAAGAAAAATTGCAAGCATAATGGTTAATATAAACAGGGAAAAAACAAATGTTATTCTCGGTAAAAAATGCAGGGTGCTTTACGGTACTCCATATATTGAGGACTATATCGGCGAGGTAAAATACCGTATCCAGCCATTGTCTTTTTATCAGGTAAACCCTGTCCAGACTGAGAAACTTTACAATATTGCGCTTGACTACGCAGGACTTACGGGAAACGAAACGGTGTGGGACCTTTACTGCGGTATCGGTACAATCTCGCTTTTCCTTGCAAAAAAAGCAAAGAAGGTATACGGCGTTGAAATTGTTCCGGAGGCAATCGAAGACGCAGTCACCAATGCTAAGTTAAACGGCATAGACAATGCCGAATTTTATGTGGGAAAAGCTGAAGAAATACTTCCTGAAAAATATTACAAAGAAAATGTACATGCCGATGTTATTGTAGTTGACCCGCCAAGAAAGGGTTGTGATGAGGCATTGCTTGACACCATGGTCAAGATGGCACCTGAGAGAATCGTGTATGTAAGCTGTGATTCCGCAACACTCGCAAGGGATCTTAAATTCCTTGTGGGGAACGGTTACGAAGTAAAGAAAGTGCAGGGCGTGGACCAGTTCTGCCACAGCGGACATGTGGAGACGGTGGTGTTGATGGTAAACACAAAGGAAGAGTAAGACAGTATGTACAGCATCACGTTTGTGGAGATGAGTCCTGCGAAGAAAACAGTTGCAATAATGAGTGAGGCTTCTTTTAGTTTTGCTTATGGGTTTGAAGTGTTGGGAATTTAGGTAAATTCATAGACATTTTCTTATCGTAGAGCTATAATACTAAAATCATATGGAAAAGATAGGCATTGATTTTAGAAAGTGATACAAATGAAAAAGATAAAAAAGAGATTCATTGTTCCGGCAGTGGTATTTATATTGGGTATGTGTGCGATAATCGGCGAAATATATGTAGTCGGTGAGAGTCAGGAACAGCAGAACAGGACAAATGCAAAGCTTAATGCGATGACATATGCGGAGCATATATATGGCGAGCTTATGGAGGGAATAGGAGTTACCGATACCTTAAAGC
>ERZ1108170.1914-NODE-1914-length-11883-cov-12.482076_pt1 | contig 11883 bp, 10 predicted proteins | sample MGYA00403705_ERZ1108170 | MGnify/ENA primary metagenome ERZ1108170 (study PRJEB35170, sample SAMEA104062422) | human gut metagenome | biome: human gut; feature: human-associated habitat; material: faeces | place: Denmark | collected 2012-06-15 ...
CCGACCTTCTGATTCGTAGTCAGACACTCTATCCAGCTGAGCTACCGGCGCATATTCTTTTGGCGTTCTCGCCGGAGAACGTGTTTTATTATAGCGCCCACCGCCCGGAAAGTCAAGTGTTTTTTTCAAAAAACTCAAAAAATTCCGCAAATGGGCATCTTTCACGAAAATCCGCAGCCTGCGGGGCGGGTTTTCGGCTCTTTGCCGTTGTCTGAAAACGAACATCGAATTGACAAATACTTTGCAACATTTTATAATATAGAGTAGATTTCGGATTACGAACGATGGTGTTTGCAATCGCAGCCACCATCGGCTTTTTTATTCTCCTATCTGTCCGCCTGCTGCGCACAAGCGTGTACGCGTGGTACAGAGCATTAAACGAATAAACCGAAATCGACCCCAATTTGTATTCCATTAAGAAACGGAGTGGCACAAAACCATGGCGAAGTACATCGTCAAGCGCGTGGCAATGGGCATTTTCAGCGTGTTCATCGTCGCGACCCTTACCTTTTTCATCATGAACCTGGTCCCCGGCGGCCCGTTCGTGGCGGAAAAGTCCATCAGCAAAGCAGCCCAGCAGGCCCTGGCCGAAAAATACGGCCTCGATAAGCCCCTCGGCGTGCAGTACCTTAATTATATGAACAGCCTGATCCATGGCGATATGGGCCTGAGCCTGAAACAGCGCGGCCGTACCGTCAACCAGATCATCTTCTCCAAGCTGCCGGTCTCGGCCCGCACCGCCGGTCTGGCTGTGATCGTCGCGCTCTGCGTCGGCATTCCGCTGGGCTGTCTGTCCGCGTATAACCGAGGGAAGTGGGCCGATAATCTGATCATCGTGTTTGCCACCTGCGGCATCGCCATCCCGAGCTTTATCTCAAGCGTCGTGCTTTTGTACACCTTCGGCATGAACCTGAAGCTCCTGCCCACCGTCGGTCTGAATGAACCGGCGGCCTACATCATGCCCGTGACGGCGCTGGCGATTTATCCCACCGCCTACATCACCCGCCTGATGCGCTCCAGCCTGCTGGACGTCATGGGTCAGGACTACATGCGCACCGCCCGCGCCAAGGGTGTTTCCAGTGTGAAGATCCTCTTCAAGCACGCGCTGCGCAACGCGATCCTGCCTGTCATCACTTATGTCGGCCCCATGCTGGCAGGCCTGATGACCGGTTCCTTCGTCGTGGAGAAGATCTTCTCCATCCCGGGTCTGGGCCGCGACTTCGTGTCCGCCATCACGAACCGTGACTACATGATGATCATGGGCACTACGATCCTGCTGGCGACCCTCGTCATCGTTGCGAACGTCGTTGTTGACATCCTGTATAAGATCATCGACCCGCGCATCAAGCTGAAGTAAGGAGGAGCAGACACATGGAAAATCTGAAAAAGAATCCGTTGAGCCTGCAACTCAACGTTGAGGACTTTGCCCCCGCGTCCAACGACGAGAAGAAAAGCCTTGTCGTCATGCGCGAGAGCGTCAACTTCTGGAAGGACGGCATGCGCCGTCTGCGCAAAAACAAGATCGCCATGGTCAGCCTGGTCGTCATCCTGCTGATCGCCTTCATGGCCTATGTTCTGCCCAGCTTCTGGCCCTACAGCTATGAGCAGCAGATCAAGGGCAGCAACAACCTGGCCCCGTTTGAGTATTCTGCCGCAGAGCAGAAGCTCATCGACCAGGGCGAGAACGTATTCCCCCACATTCTGGGCACCGACCGTATGGGCCGTGACTTTGCCGTGCGTGTCATGATGGGCACCCGCGTCTCCCTGTCCGTCGGCCTGCTGGCCTCTGTGCTGGTTTTGCTCATCGGCGCGACCTACGGCGCCATCTCCGCATTTGCGGGCGGCTGGATCGATAACATCATGATGCGTATTACCGATATTCTCTACACCATCCCCGACATCCTGCTCATCATCCTGCTGGCCATGGCCATCAAGGAACCGCTGGAGGGCCTGGCCACCAAGCCCGGCTTCGGCTGGATGCAGAAGCTCGGCCCCAACATGGTGTCCATCTTCATCATCTTCGCCCTGCTGTACTGGGTCGGCATGGCGCGTATCGTTCGCTCCCAGGTCCTGACGCTGAAGGAGAGCGAGTACGTCACCGCTGCCCGCGCGCTGGGAGCCTCCGGCGGGCGCATCATCAAGAAGCACCTGCTGACGAACTGCATGGGCACCCTGATCGTCACCACCACCCTGCAGATTCCGTCCTCCATCTTCACCGAGAGCTACCTGAGCTTCCTCGGCCTCGGCGTTGCAGCCCCCATGCCGTCCCTCGGCTCGCTGGCGACTGACGCCGTCAAGGGCATGAACACCTACCCGGTGCTGCTGATCGCCCCCGCGCTGATGATCAGCATCATGATCCTGGTTTTCAACCTGTTCGGCGACGGTCTGCGCGATGCGTTTGACCCGAAGCTCAAGAGCTAAAGAGGGAAGGAGGAGCAACATGAGCGAAAAAATTCTTGAAATCAAGGACGAACGCCTGTCCTTCTTCACCCCCGCGGGCGAGGTCAAGGCGCTGAACGGCGTGTCCTTCAGTATGAACCAGGGCGACGTGCTGGGCATCGTCGGCGAGTCCGGCTCCGGCAAGTCTGTCACGGCCTACTCCATCATGGGCCTGACCGCCTACCCCGGACGTCTGGTCGGCGGCACGGTGTGGTTCAACGGCCACCAGATCGACAAAATGACCGAGAAGGAGTTCCGCAAAATTCGCGGCAACGAGGTCTCCATCATCTTCCAGGACCCCATGACGAGCCTGAACCCGGTGTACACCATCGGCAACCAGATCGTCGAGGTCATCCTGCTGCACACCAAAAAGACCAAGCAGGAAGCCTGGGCCCGCGCTAAGGAGCTGCTGGAGCTGGTCGGCATCAACGAGCCGGACCGCCGCCTGAAGCAGTACCCGCACGAGCTGTCCGGCGGTATGCGCCAGCGCGTCATGATCGCCATTGCGCTGGCCTGTGAGCCGAAGCTGCTGATCGCCGACGAGCCGACCACCGCGCTGGACGTGACGATCCAGGCACAGATCCTGGAGCTGATGAACGACCTGCGCCACAAGCTGGGCATGTCCATCATCATGATCACCCACGACCTGGGCGTTGTGGCCCAGATGTGCGAGAAGATCGCCGTCATGTACGCCGGTCACATCGTCGAGTACGGCACGACGGACGAAATTTTCTACAACCCCCAGCATGAGTACACGAAGGGCCTTATCAACTCCATCCCGAAGCTGAACGCCGAGGAAAAGGAGCGCCTGGTGCCCATCGAGGGTCAGCCCGTTGACCTGCTGAACCCGCCCGCAGGCTGCCCGTTTGCGCCGCGCTGCAAGAGCTGCATGAAGGTCTGCCTGAACAAGATGCCGCCCAGAACCGAATTGAGCGACACCCACTACACCTATTGCTGGCTGCGCCAGAAGGAAGAATTTGAGAAGGGGGGCAAAGCCTGATGAGCGAGAATCTCGTTGAAGTAAAGCATCTGCAGCAGTATTTCCCCGCCGGCGGCATGGGCAAGAACAAGCAGTACGTTCAGGCCGTGGACGACGTGAGCTTTGCCATCCGCAAGGGCGAGACGCTGGGCCTGGTCGGTGAGTCCGGCTGCGGCAAGACCACGACGGGCCGCACCCTGCTGCGCCTGTATGAGCCTACCGACGGCACCATCATCTACGACGGCAAGGTCCTGTTTGACAAAAAGGAAAAGATCGCCGTTGATATGCTGCCCTACCGCCGCCGTATGCAGATCGTGTTCCAGGATCCCTACGCGAGCCTGGACCCCCGCATGACCATCGGCGACATCGTCGGCGAGGGCATCGACATCCACCACCTGTGCGCCAACGCTAAGGAGCGCCATGACAAGATCATCTCCCTGCTCGAGCGCGTCGGCCTGAACAGTGAGCACGCCAACCGCTACCCGCACGAGTTCTCCGGCGGTCAGCGCCAGCGCGTCGGCATTGCGCGCGCCCTGGCTGTGGACCCCGAGTTCATCGTCTGCGACGAGCCGGTCTCCGCGCTGGACGTTTCGATCCAGGCGCAGGTCGTCAACATGTTTGAGGACCTGCAGCAGGAGATGGGGCTGACCTACCTGTTCATCGCCCACGACCTGAGCGTTGTCAAGCACATTTCCAACCGCATCGGCGTTATGTATCTGGGCAAGCTGGTGGAGCTGGCCGACAGCTTTGAGCTGATCGCCCACAGCGTCCACCCCTACACCCGCAGCCTGATCTCGGCCATTCCCGTGGCGGACCCCGTCACGGCCCGCCAGAGCCACCGTATCGTGCTGCAGGGCGATGTGCCCAGCCCGCTGAATCCGCCGAGCGGCTGCCGTTTCCGCACCCGCTGCCCCTACGCCGACGAGCGCTGCGCCGCCGAGGTGCCGGAGTTCAAGGAGGTGAGCAGCGGCCACTGGGCAGCGTGCCACCATCTGGACAAAGTAAAGTAATGTAGGGGGGCGCTGCCGGGCGCGGCGGGCGCTGTTTGTCCGCCCCTCGACTCCACCCGACATATAAACTCATACTTATACAGGGCGGCTCACCGCAGCCGCCTTGTGCTTGACCCCAAAATGTGCGTGCAAGGCGAACATTCATCCACAGAACATAGAACTGTACGCAGTAGAAATACAAAAGGACTTTCTATCAAAACAGTTACAAAAGTTACAGACCACTTGAAATTTCGGATTCAGAGTGGTAAAGTATAAATATTCATTCCGTTGGGGGCTTGTCTCCCGGGGGGATTGGGTATAAAGTATATTACATTTGGAGGGAATATTCATGAAGATGAAGAACATTGCTGCCGTGGCTATGGCCGGCTGCATGGCTGCTTCTCTGGCTGCGTGCGGCGGCTCTGCAAGCTCCGCTGCCACCGATGCCAGCAGCGCTGCATCCACTGAGGCTGCGACCAGCGAAGCCACCGAGGCTACCGGCACTTCCGCCAACGGTTTCACCGTCCAGCTCGGTTCCAACCCCGAGACCCTGGACCCCGCGCTGAACAGCGCAATCGACGGTGCCAACACGTTGATCACTGTCTTTGAGCCGCTGCTGCTCATCGACGAGAACAACGAGGTTGTTCCCGGCCAGGCAGATCTGCCCGAGGTCTCTGAGGACGGCCTGACCTGGACCTTCACCATGAAGGACGGCCTGAAGTGGAGCGACGGCTCCGACCTGACTGCGAAGGACTTTGAGTACTCCTTCAAGCGTCTGGCCTGCCCCGACACCGCAGCCCCCTACGGCGAGACCGTTGTCGGCATGATCGACGGCTATCAGGATGCCATCGGCAACCCCGATGCAGACGGCAACACCACCACCGATCCCGACTGGGATGCCCTGAACGTCCACGCCAGCGAGGACGGCAAGACCCTGACCATCCAGCTGGCCTATCCCTGCTCCTACTTCGATAAGCTCTGCGCCTTCGCGGCTATGAGCCCCGTGCAGCAGGCCACTGTTGAGGCCAACGGCGATGCCTGGTGCACGCAGCCTGACACCTACGTCTGCAACGGCCCCTACATGATCACCGATTGGGTCCCCTCCGAGCGTATTGTTCTGTCCAAGAACCCGAACTACGTCGGCGGCTGGGATTCCTCCAAGATCGTTTCCGACACCATCACCCTGCTTCTGCTCGAGGACTCCAGCGCTGCTTACGCCGCCTACAACAGCGGTGAGGCACAGCTCATCAAGGACGTCCCCACCGATGAGATCCCCAGCCTGACCAAGGCTGAGGACGGCGGCGACTTCTACGTTGACACCATCCTGGGCACCTACTACATCTCCCTGAACGATCAGAAGGAGCCGTTCACCGACCCCAATGTCCGCAAGGCTCTGTCTCTGGCCATTGACCGCGACTACGTTGCCAACACCATCATGCAGGGCATCTACACCCCCGCCACTGCGATGGTTGGCCCCGGCATCGTGGACAACGAGGGCTACTTCATGGACAATGCCAACGGCGGCAAGCCCTACATCGGCGACGACTACGAGGCCAACCTCGAGGAGGCCAAGCAGCTGATGGCCGACGCTGGCTACCCGGACGGCGAGGGCTTCCCGGTTATTGAGTACAGCGCCAACGACGCCGGCTACCACATCCCCGTTGCTGAGTACGTCCAGCAGGCCTGGGGCGAGCTGGGCATCACCGTCAACATCAACAAGGTCGAGTGGGCCAGCTTCCTGCCGATGCGCCGCGCCGGTGACTACGACGTCAGCCGTAACGGCTGGGTCATGGACTACAACGATCCTTCCAACATGATCGAGCTGTTCACCACCACCAACGGCAACAACGATGGTAAGTACAGCAACCCCGAGTTCGATGCCGCCATCGAAGCCTCCAAGGTCGCCGATAAGAGCGTCCACTTCCAGAAGCTGCACGAGGCTGAGGACATCCTGATGGAGGATGCCGGTGCGATCCCCGTTGCTTACTACACCGACTTCTGGCTGCAGAGCCCCTCTCTGAAGGGCACCTGGCACAGCCCCTACGGCTACTGGTACCTGCAGTACGGTTATATTGAGGAGTAATTTCCTTTATAAATGAAAAGGCACGTCCTGCGTTGGACGTGCCTTTTTCTGTGTCTGGCTTCCCCCTTGGGGGAAGGCTTGGGACTCACGCCCCCAGCGTCGCCGCCATGACCGCCTTGATCGTGTGCATGCGGTTCTCGGCCTCCTGGAACACGATGGACTGCGGGCCGTTAAAGACCTCGTCGGTCACTTCCATGGCGTCGCGGTCAAACTTTTCGCCCATCTCCCTGCCGACGGCGGTCTTGTGGTCGTGGTAGGCGGGCAGGCAGTGCATGAACACGGCGGTGCCCTTGGCCTTCGCCATCAGCTCGGCGTTGACCTGATAGGGGGACAGGGCGTTGATGCGCTCCTCCCAGACCTCGACAGGCTCACCCATGCTGACCCAGACGTCGGTGTAGACGACATCCGCACCGGCCACGGCGTCGGTGTCCTCGCTCAGCGTGATGCTGCCGCCGCTGACGCGGGCGAACTCTTTGCACTTTTCCACCAGCGCGGGGCTCGGCCAGTAGGCTTTGGGGGCACAGGCTACAAAATGCAGGCCCATCTTGGCGCAGCCGATCATCAGGCTGTTGCCCATATTGTAGCGGGCGTCGCCCATGTAGGCAAATTTCAGCCCCTGCAGCTTGCCGAAATGCTCACGCAGCGTTAAAAAATCGGCCAGGATCTGGGTGGGATGGTACTCGTTCGTCAGGCCGTTCCAGACGGGCACGCTGGCGTATTTGGCCAGCTCCTCAACGATGGCCTGACCGTAGCCACGGTACTCGATGCCCTCAAACATGCCGGACAGCACCTGCGCGGTGTCCGCGATGGACTCTTTCTTGCCGATCTGGCTGCCCGTGGGGTCCAGATAGGTCGTGCCCATGCCAAGGTCGTGCGCGGCGACCTCGAACGAGCAGCGGGTGCGGGTGGAGGTTTTCTCAAAGATCAGCGCCACATTCTTGCCGCGCAGCGTGTCGTGCGGGATGCCCGCCCTTTTCTTGGCCTTCAGCTCGGCTGCCAGATCCAGCAGATAACCGATTTCCGCGGGGGTAAAGTCCAACAACGTCAAAAAATCATGCCCTACGAGGTCCATAGTAAAGCTCCTTTTTAAATATACGGTTTATTTGTATAAATATACATACAATTATAGCACGTTTGGGGATGATATGCAAGTGCGGGTTTTTGTGGTATAATTAAAAAAATCCCCGGGGGCTTGCCGCGATTGCCCATTTGCCGTTGAACGGTTTTGCAGGGGCCGGGCATGCCCGGCCCGGAGGTGCAGGGCGGGCGGTAGTCCATGGAAAAGCCGCGGGCCGGACATGTCCGGCCCCTACAGGGCGGAAATCCACGGCCGGGCACCTATGGCGGGCTTTGCCCTCATTCGGCCCTGCGGGGCCACCTTCCCCCGAGGGGGAAGGCAAGGGCGGAAAGGAGGTCCCCATGCCCAAAATCTACTTCCATGTGGACGTCAACTCGGCGTTTTTGTCCTGGTCGGCGCTCAAGGCGCTGCAGGGCGGCAGCACTGTCGATCTGCGCACGATCCCCGCCGTCGTCGGCGGCGATGAAGCCAAGCGCCACGGCGTTGTGCTGGCAAAAAGCACCCCGGCGAAAAAATTCGGCATCCAGACGGGGGAGAGCCTCTTTGCCGCCCGCGTCAAGTGCCCGGGGCTGACCGTCGTGCCGCCGGATTTTGATTTTTATGTAAAAAACAGCAAGGCTCTGATTCAAATTTTGAACGATTATACCCCGGATGTTGAACAATACAGCATCGACGAGGCGTTTCTCGACATGACCGGCACCGAGGCACTGTTCGGCCCGCCGCTGACCGCCGCGCACACGATCCGCCGCCGCGTGTGCCGGGAGCTGGGCTTCACGGTCAATGTCGGCATTGCGCCCAACCGCCTGCTGGCCAAGATGGCCTCCGACTTTGAAAAGCCCGACAGGGTGCATACCTTATATAAATACGAGGTCGAGACTAAGATGTGGCCGCTGCCGGTGGGCGACCTGTTCGGCGTCGGCCCCAGCGCGGCCAAGCGCCTGAACAGCTGCGGCATCTACACCATAGGGGATTTGGCCCGGCTTGAGCGGGATACGGCGGTCAAGCTGTTCGGCAGCCGCGGCGATACGCTGTGGAACTACGCCAATGGCCGCGAGGCCGACCCCGTGACCAAGCAGCGCACCCGCGACAACAGCTACGGCAACAGCGTAACGATGCCCAGGGACCTGGCCCGCCCCGAGGACGCCGACGCCACGATGCTGGCACTCTGCGATTCCGTCGGGCGGCGTCTGCGCGCCGACGGCAAGACGGCCCGTGTCGTCACGGTACAGCTGGTGGACAACGCCTTCCGCCGCACGAGCCACCAGACGACGCTGCCCAACCCGACGAACTCCACGGACCGCCTCTACCATGTGGCAATCGAGCTGATGCGCCAGATGTGGCCGCAGCGCCCCGTGCGGCTGGTGGGTGTCAGCGCCGAAAAGACCGGCGAGGACAACTTTGAGCAGATGGACCTTTTCACCGATGCCGCCCGCATCGACAAGCAGGAGAAGCTGGACCGCGCCGCCGATGCCCTGCGGAAAAAGTTCGGCGGTGCCGCCGTGACCCGCGCCAAACTGCTGACCCCCGAGACCCGCAAACCCGAAGCCCTGAGCGCCGCCAAAGAGCGGGATAAAAAATGACCCATGGAGACGGTGGCTGCCTCTCATGGGTCATTTGTAGTTTGTATGAGCATGGCTTCCCCCCGAGGGGGAAGCTGTCAGCGGCCCCGACCGCTGACTGATGAGGGGGTGCCTTGCCGTTGCCGTCCGCTATCGGGGTGCCACGGTACACGCGCCCCTCATCCGGCCCTGCGGGGCCACCTTCCCCCAAAGGGGAAGGCGAGTAGAACCATCAATTCGCCATAAACTCCCAATACGCCCCGTCTATCTCCACGATGACAACGCCGTCCCCGGTCACCCAGTAGGAATACCCGGTACCAAAGTTCGAGCACCCGTCCGTCTCCGGGAAGGCGTCCCGGTCAACGCTTGTCTCAATGACCCCGTCAGCCCCGCGGTTCGGGGGGCAGTCCACTGCGCTGCCCGTATCAAAATACAGCACGCCGTCGATCTGTACGCACTGCGCCAGGCCCAGAGCGATGCCGGAAGCGGCGCTGTCCTTTTCGACAGCAGCTCCCTCGTCGGCGTCCGCGGCCTGGGGCGCGGCGGCATCCAGCATCGGCATGTCCGGCGCGGGGGCGGTCTCGGCAGCAGCCTCCGGGACGTCGGCGGCCATGGCGGCTTCACTGGCTATGCTGCTCTTGCGCAGCGTGCCGCTCCGCCACACGGCTGCGCCGCCCAAAACTATACAGGCGCACGCGGCCACAGACACGACCTGCTGCCAGTGCAGATGCACCACCCGGCGGCGTTTTTTCACCTGGGCGTCGGCGGCCAGGATCATGTCGTCGTCCACATGGCCGATGGCCTCAAATAATTCGCGTTCTGTCACAGTGCAGCACCCCTTTCCTGTAAGTAGGCGGCCAGCTTGCCGCGCGTGCGGTGCAGCGTCACCCGCACCTTGCTCTCGGTCAGGCCGTACCGCGCGGCAATGTCCGCCGTCGCGTCGCAGTACCAGTACCGGCGCAAAAATATGCTGCGCGTTTCCTCCGGCAGCGTGCGCAGAAACGCGCTGATGAGCCGCCCGGTCTCGGCGGCGTCAAAGCTGTCCTCCACGCTGCCCGGCGCGGCGACGCATTCGGCCAGCTCGTCCAGCGGCGCACAGGTCTGCCCGCTGCCGCGCTTCTGCGCCGCCGCCCGGTCAAAGCGGTCCAGCGCGAGATTCCGCGTGATGCGCCCCAGATACGGAGCCAGCCGCGCAGGCCGGTTGGTGGGCATGCTGTTCCAAGCGGCCAGCCAGGTGTCGTTCTCGCATTCCTCGGCGTCGTGGGCGCTGTGCAGAATGTTGTCAGCGATCTTGCGGCAGTACGCGCCGAATTTTGCCGCCGTCTCGGTCAGCGCCTGCTCGTCCCGCGCCCAGTACAGGGCCACGATTGCGGCGTCCTCCATGATTTCAGCCTCCTTTATTATATAAGGTAGGAATTTTTTTTGCGGATGTTACAGAAAAAGTCTGCCGACGGGGCAGACTTCATGTAGGGGCGGGCATTGCTCGCCCGGTATAGCTCACAACATGTGCTTCTTGTGCAGCACCCACGCCGCAAACACACAGAGCGCCAGCGTCAGGCCCAGCACAATGGCGAACCCGGCGGTGGTGTTGGCAAAGGGCATGCCGTCGGCCTGCACGTTCATGCCGTACAGGCCGCTGATGACGGTGGGCACGGCCATCAGCAGGGTGATGCTGGTCAGGTACTTCATGGCGTTGTTCAGGCGGTTGTCCAGAATCGAGCTGAACAGCTCCCGCGTGCCCTTTATATCGTCGCGGTAGATGCTGGTCATCTCGATGGCCTGACGGATCTCAACGATGACATCGTCGAGCAGCTCGCGGTCATCGGGGTACTGCTCCAGCCGCTTATAGCGGGTCAGGCGGTCCAGCACCGTAGCGTTGGCGCGCAGACTCGTGGCAAAGTAGACCAGCGTCGATTCCAGGCCGTGCAGCTCCATCAGGTCGCTGTCCTTCAGCTCGCCGGCCAGATTTTTCTCAATGGCCTGGCGGCGGCGGTCGATCAGGCGCAGCTCCTGCTGGTACATCGTGGCCGCGCGGTAGAGCAGCTGGTAGACGAACCGCATTTTCTTGCGGGTCGAGAACCCCTTGACCCGGCAGGCGGCAAAATCCCCGATAACGGCGGTATCGGTGGAGCAGACCGTGACGATCAGCTCCTGCGTCAGCAGGATGCCCAGGGGGATAGTCGTGTAGATGCCCTCACCGGCACCGTCCACCTTGACGGGGATGTCCACGATGATGACCGTGTAGCCGTCCTCCAGGCTGATACGCGCCGATTCCTCGGGGTCCGTCGCGGCCACGATGTCCGCGGGCTCGATGTCCAACGTTGCCGCTACCCGGCGGACCTCGTCGTCGGTGGGGTTGGTCAGGCAGATCCAGGCCCCTTCGTTCATATCGTCAACGCGCGTCAGCTGCTTATCCTGTGTGCGGTAAATCTTCATCATGGCTATTCCACCTAATATACTATTATAATAGTAGTATACGGCTTTTGCAGAGGATACGCAAGGAGATTTTACTGCGTATGCGGCAACAAACGCAGCAATGTCCCGTTACCTCTCCGACTGCCACCCCCGTAGGGGCCGGGCATGCCCGGCCCGGGCGCTTTACCATAACCACCCTCTAACCTTCCACATCGTAGGGAGGGGTCTTGACCCCTCCGCGGAGCGTCGAGGACGCCGCCCCCTACAGAGATGGCCCGAAATCATCCCCACACCCGCTCACCCTTCCGCCCCCCCGTAGGGGCCGGGCATGCCCGGCCCGC
>ERZ1108170.1921-NODE-1921-length-11857-cov-4.810032_pt1 | contig 11857 bp, 10 predicted proteins | sample MGYA00403705_ERZ1108170 | MGnify/ENA primary metagenome ERZ1108170 (study PRJEB35170, sample SAMEA104062422) | human gut metagenome | biome: human gut; feature: human-associated habitat; material: faeces | place: Denmark | collected 2012-06-15 ...
GGCATTGCTGCGCTCGCCGCATTGATGAGTACCTCGATAGACGATGATTAGGTGTACTTCTACAAGATGGGCAGATCTCTGGGGGTTCCAAAGGGGGTGTTCTCTTTCGCGAAAGAGAACACCCCCTTTGACTCGCTCCTCTGCGCGGCGCAGGGAAACCCTTTGCACTTCTTGCAAGAAGAAAATAAAAGACTTCCTTTTCTAAAAAATCTCTGTTACAATACAGTATGTAAATACTATAATTGCAAGGAGAACTTTGATGAAAAAGCTGCTTTGCCTTCTTCTGACGCTCGCTATGACGCTTTCGCTCGCCGCCTGCGGCAGCAAGGCGGACGACAAGACGCCGGAAGAGGACGATCCCACACAGGCGGAGACGCCCGTCGACGACAAGCAGGACGAGCCTGCCGCGGATGACGCGGACAAAGACAATGCGTCCGACGCTACAGAGATCGAACCCGACGCAAACAAGGGCGAAAAGCCTGACGAGGCACAAAAGCCCGCGGAACCGACCAAGTCCGACAGCAAGAAGGACGAGACGCCCGCAAGCAAGCCGTCCGAACCTGCTAAACCTGCCGAGCCCTCCAAGCCCGCGGAAACACCGTCGGAAACACCTGCGGCGCAGGACACCGGCGCGCTCTCACTGCTCACGTCTGTCTGGAGCACGTACAGCGAGGATGACAAATTTCCCGCCGCGGGCGGAGACGCAGAGCACAGCGTCGACGACGCGCCCGGCAGCTTCGATGTGTCGAACGCTGACAACCTGACCTATCAGCTGACGTTCCCGTCCGCCGACGTGTCGCTCATCGACGGCGCGGCATCGCTCGTGCACATGATGAACCTCAACACCTTTACCTGCGGCGCGTTCCACGTCAGTGACGCGGGCAACGTTTCGACTGTCGCCGCCGACATCCGCAGCGCCGTGCAGGGCAAGCAGTGGATGTGCGGCTTCCCCGAAAGGCTCGTGATCCTCACGTCTGGGCAGTACGTCGTGTCCGTCTACGGCAACGAGAGCCTGGTCAATACGTTCCGCGATAAGTTCGTCGCCGCCCACAGCGGCGCGAGCACCGTCTATGACGAGGCCATCGGTGCATAATTTCATCAAAGAAAGCGCAAGCAAAATGCTTGCGCTTTCTTTTTTGCAATTCTACAGTTCAATGATCTGGCAGGGGACGGGGATGGGTAATTCCTCATGTGTGGAGAGGATCACGATTTTCGTCTCTGCCGCGCGCAGGATGACGCGCATCGCGGCCTCGCGGTTTTCCGCGTCGAGGCCGGTGAACGGCTCGTCGAGCGCGAGCGCGTCGGACGGCGCGAGCAGCGCTCGAGCGAGTGCCAGCCGGCGCTGCATGCCGCCGGAATAATCGCGTACCTTCTTTTTCCCCACGTCGTCAAGTCCCAGTTCTTCCAGGAGCGCCTGCGCCGCCGCGGCGTTGTAATTCGCGCCGAGGACGAAGCGAAGATTTCCCTCTGCGTCCAGCCCTTCGAGCAGGCGGTTTTCCTGAAAGACCGCCGTCCAGCGAAATTTATCGCCGTTGACCGTGCCGCTGTCCGGCGTTTCCAGCCCGAGCAGCACGCGCAGCAGCGTCGTCTTGCCGATGCCAGAGGGACCGAGCAGGCGCGTCACGCCGACGCGCGCGGTAAAGGAAATGTCGTCAAGCACGGCATTCTCGCCGTAGCGCTTGCAAAGGTGTTCGACTCGAAGCTCCATCATGCTCCCATCCTTTCTGCGATCTTGTCCACGAGGAGAAGAAACAGCTTTTCAAACGCCGCCGAGATCAGCACGATCGCCGCCGTCCAGGCGAAGAGGTCGGCAGTCTGGAAGTAGATCTTCGCGTTGTAGAGCTTCTCACCGATCGAGCCGCTGGAGAGGGCGATGACCTCCGCCGCGGTGCCGGCCTTCCAGCAAAGGCCCAGCGCCGCACTGACGGCAGAGCGGAAGTAGGGAAGCACCTGCGGCAGATACACGCCCCGCAGCGTGCGCGAAAACGGCACGCGGAACACGCGCGCCATCTCCAGAAGAGAGACGTCCGTGCGCCGGATGCCCTCAAGCACATTTAAGTACACGGGCGGGAAGACCATCAGCGCCGCGATGAACAGCGGCAGCGTTCGGCTGGAGAGCCAGATAAGCGCCAGAATGATGAACGACGCCACCGGCACGGTCTTGACCGCCGCCACGAGCGGCGCAAGCAGCTCTTTGACGCGCGAAAACCGCGCGGAAAGCGCCGCCAGCACGACCGCCAGCACACAGGAAAGCAAAAAGCCGCCCAGAATGTGCATGCTCGACGTGCCGATGGCGCACCAGAACACCGCCGTGCCCGCCAGCGAAATGAGCCGCGCGAGCGAGGATACGGGAGAGGGGAGCAGCAGCGCGCCGTGCGGGTATGCCGCGTGCAGTGCCATCGCGGCAAGCTGCCAGACGATCAGCCAGAAAATGACCGCCCAGACGCGGATCGGCTGTCCTTCCTTGCGCATTGCGTTCTCTCCCTCCTTAGAAAAATGGCGGCGGGACAGCGCCCGCCGCCGCAAAGAATTTATGCGAAATAGAAGCTGTTATCCGGCATCTCGCCGCCGACAGCGGCGGGAGACGCATTGTAGAGCACCTCTAAATAACCGGGCAGCGCCTCAAGAAGGTCTGCCCCCGTCAGGCAGACGATGTTGCAGTAGGGCAGTGCCTTTTCCGCGACGGCGGCGTCCACGATGCTGTATTCGCCGATGAGCGCGGCGGCATCCGCGGTGTTGGCATTGACGTAGTCAACGCTTGCGGCGTATTCCTTCAGGAATTCGTTCACGGCGGCGGGATTTGCCTCCACGACCTCGCGGCGGGCGACGATGACGCCAGTGATGAGGCTCGAACCGTTATCAAGCGCGTCCCACTCCTTCGTCAAATCGAGCGCCATGCGCAGTCCCTCGATCTTGCTCTGCGCCACGGTGACGAAGGGCTGGGGCAGGAGCGCAACGCTCGCCTGACCGGAAGCCAGCGCCGCGACACACTCGCTGTGCTCGCTCTTCCAGTCGATCGTCACATCGTTATCGGGATCGATGCCGTTTTCTGTGAGAAGATAGCGCAGGGCGTATTCCGGCGTAGAGCCCTTGCCCGCCGCCACGATGGTCTTGCCCTTCAAGTCGGCCATGGAGTGCACGCTCTCGCCGTTTTCCACGATGTAGAGAACGCCGAGCGTGTTGACCGCCAGCACCTCGATCTCGCCCTCCGTCTTATTGTAGAGCACGGCGGCGAGGTTCGCGGGCACGCAGGCCATGTCGAGCTCGCCCTTGAGGAGCGCGGGCGTCACTTCGTCCGCAGAACCGGCAAGGGTAAAGGTATATTCGTTGCCAGTAGTTTCGCCGCTTTCGCTGTCCTTCATCAGCTTCACAAGGCCCATGGCCGTAGGGCCCTTGAGCGCGGCGATGGAGTAGCTCGCAGGGGTGAACTCCTCCTGCTCGGTCTGCTGGTCGTCCTGCGCGTCGTTCGGCGTCTCATCCGCCTTCTGCCCGCAGGCGGCGAGCGAGAAGACGAGCGCAAGCGTCAGGCACAGGGCCAAGAGATGTTTGAGGTTCTTTTTCATTGGTTTTCTTCCTTTCCGATGCTTCCCTCGGGCGCGTAGACCGTTTTGGCGGTGATGCCGTCCAGACGGCCGATCTTGCCCGACAGGGCGGAGATGACGTTGCCCGGCGCGTCAAGCGCCACACTGATGATGTTCACGCCCTTTTCGCGGTACGGCACGCCCATGCGCCCGATGATATACTGACCGTACTGGTGCAGCATCTCGTTGAGCGGCTGGACGGAGCTTCCCTCGCGGACGATGATAGCCAGCACGGCGACTCTCGTTTCCATAAACGCATTCTCCTTTGTCAAAATAAAAATCATCCCTTCCGCCGTTCAGCAGAAGGGATGGAAACAGCAAATGACGACGCAGCAAGGCTGTGTCTTTGTTTTCCCTCTTCTTGTGGCTCGGAACGCATCCTCGCTGTCAGAACGGTAGAATGAATCTGGTTCGCCGCCGGTCAGAGTAGTCTTCCCGAAAGGCAAAGCGATGATACCACACTTTCGCCGCAGCGTCAAGATGGAGGGACAATGGTATCGGATAAGCTGGAAAAAAGGCCAAAAGAAAACATCCATGAATAGTGCAAGGCGCATAAATTCTGTTGACTTCTTCGACGTTATCTTATACGATATGATAAACGCACAAGTTTTATACGCAGGGCTGGATCCCGGCCCCGGACAGTCAGCTCTGTGATCCACAGGGCTGATTTTTGCTATTTGGGGAGAAATGAGAGGGAAGCACATGCTATATTACGCACACATCCGGCAGGATGAAAACGGCGAGACCGTCTATCAGACCGTCGCGGAGCACCTGACAGGTACAGCCGCGCTGTGCCGAGAGTTTGCCGCCGACTTCGGCGCAGAGGCGGACGGAGATCTGATGGGACTCGCGCACGATCTCGGCAAATGCACTGACGCATTCCAGAAGCGCCTGCTTGAAGGTGGTCCCGTTGTCGACCACACCATGGCGGGGATGCTCACCTGTATAAAGATGAAGCGGCCCAGCGCCGCCGCGTGCGCCGCCGGTCACCACGGCGGACTTTTGGATGTCGGAAATCTGAGGACCGACCGCGCGGGCGAGGCCACGCTCTCCGGCCGGTTCAAAAAGGGCGTGGAGGGACACTATCTTGAGCGCTGCGGCGAGAGCGGCGTGACACTGCCAACTCTTCCGCCTGAGACGCCGGAACGGGATCCATTGAAAGCGTCGTTTCGGACAAGGATGCTCTATTCCTGTCTGGTGGACGCGGATTTTCTCGATACGGAGCGGTTCATGGACGGCGAACGCGGGCGCGGCGGATATGACGATCTTCCGACGCTGCTAAGGCGGCTGAAAGAATACATCGCGCCGTGGCAAAATCCCAAAACAGCGCTCAACAAGCTGCGCTGCAAAATTCTAAACAGCTGTCTGGATACAGGCAGTAAACCAAAAGGCATTTACACTCTCACCGTGCCGACCGGCGGCGGAAAGACGGTCGCGTCGCTCGCCTTTGCGCTGCAGCACGCAGTGGCGCACGGGATGAAGCGGGTGATCTACGTCGTGCCGTACACGTCGATCATCGAGCAGAATGCCGAAGTATTCCGCGAGATCCTCGGCGACGGCAATGTGCTCGAGCATCACTCAAGTGTGCAGTTCGAGCTTTCCGACGGCGCGTCGCCGGAGGAGGTGCGCCGCGCGCTGGCGGCGGAAAACTGGGACATGCCGGTCATCGTCACAACGGCGGTGCAGTTTTTTGAGTCCATTTACGCAAACCGTTCGTCAAAATGCCGCAAGCTCCATAATCTTGCCGACAGCGTCATCATTTTTGACGAGGCGCAAATGCTGCCGCTTTGCCATCTGCGGCCCTGCGTGGCGGCGATGGCATCGCTTGCCGAGCAATTCCGTTCAACGCTTGTGCTGTGCACAGCCACGCAGCCGTCGCTCGGTGACCTGCTGCACACCTATGCGCCAAGCTGCCCTGTCACAGAACTGTGCCCGCAGACGGCGGAGGAATACGACAGCTTCCGCCGCGTGACGTTTCGGCAGGAGGGCATCTTGGAGGACGATGTACTTGCGGAAAAGCTTAGCGAGCACCGGCAGGTGCTTTGCATCGTGAACAGCCGCAAGGCGGCGCAGAGCATCTTTGCGCGCTTGCCGCAGGAGGCGAGCTTTCACCTCTCGACGCTGATGGTGCCCGCACAGCGGCAGACGCTTCTCGATGAGATCCGGCGGCGCCTAAAGGCGGGGGAACCGTGCCGCGTGGTGTCGACCTCGCTGATCGAGGCGGGCGTGGACGTGGACTTTCCCGCGGTGTACCGCGAGCTGGCTGGGCTGGATTCCGTCTTGCAGGCGGCGGGGCGCTGCAACCGCGAGGGGAAACGAGCACCGGAGGAAAGCATCGTCACCGTCTTCGAGCGGGCAGAACTGCCGCCAATGTTGTTCCGCACAGCAATCGGCGCTACGCGCGAAGCATTGATGAACAGCTGCGATATCGGCGCGTGGGAGACGATGCAGAACTATTTCGACGCGCTGCGCAGCTTGAGCGGAGAAACACTCGACAAGTCGGGTGTTATCAAGGCGTTTGAAAAGGGCATCAACGGCTGCGAACTGCCGTTTCGCACCGTGGCGGAGAATTTTCATCTGATCGATCAGAACACGCGCACGGTCTATGTCCCGTTTGGCGGCGGTGCGGCGCTCATCGAACGGCTGAAAGCGGGCGAGTGCTCCAAAGAGCTCTACCGCAAGCTGGGGCGCTACGCAGTCTCGGTCTACGAACCGCATTTTCAAAAGCTCTATGCCGCGGGCGCGCTGCTGACGGCGCGAGAGGTCCCTGCGCTGGATGAAGACAGTGCGATCTTAAACGATATGAGTCTGTACAGCGAAATGACCGGCCTGACGCTGGAACCGGAGATGGGAAAAGCGGAGTTCATCTGAAATGGTATAAGGATCGGTCCGCTTGTTTTTTCACGGCAACATCATTCTAATTTTGAAATAAGAAAATGACGAAAGGAGCGGTTCCATGGCAATTCAAGTAGAAGTCTGGGGAGACTATGCCTGCTTTACTCGCCCTGAAATGAAAACGGAGCGCGTCAGCTATGACGTGATGACACCCTCAGCGGCGCGCGGGCTGTTGGAAAGCATCTACTGGCACCCAGGGCTCCGTTGGGTGATCGACCGCATCCATGTGTGCGCACCCATCCGCTTCACCAACATCCGCCGCAACGAGGTCAAGGATGTCATCAGCGCCCGCAGGGCGAAGACCGTGATGGAAAAAGGGCAGGGGGAACTGTACCTCGCCGCGTCGGAGAGCATTCAGCAGCGCGCGGCTATGGTGCTGCGGGACGTACACTATGTCATCGACGCGCACTTCGACATGACGGACGCCGCTGCGTCCGGCGACAATCCCGGCAAGTTTCAGGACATTATCAAGCGACGGCTGGAAAAGGGGCAGTATTACAGCATGCCGTATTTCGGCACGCGGGAATTTCCCGCACAGTTCCGGCGCTGCACGGAATTGCCACCGTGCCCTGACGAGCTCAAAGGCACGCGCGACCTCGGCTGGATGCTGTGGGATCTCGACTACAGCGATCCAGCGGACATCACGCCGAAGTTTTTCCGCGCGAGCCTTGTCGACGGCGTGATGACTGTTCCGCCGCCAAACAGCGGGGAGGTGAGAGGATGATCCTGCAAGCGCTGACACGGTACTATGAAGACCTCCTCTCGCGCGGCGAGATCGCCGCGCCCGGCTGGGCCCCTGCCAAAATCAGCTTCGCACTCTGTTTGAATGAAAACGGAGAGCTGACGCAGATCGTTCCAACGATGGATGAGGTGTCAAAAGGCAAGAAAACCGTTTTTCAGCCACAGTTGATAACGCTGCCGGCAGCGGTGAAACGAACGGTCAGCATTGCCTCGAACTTTTTGTGGGACAATTCCGCTTATTTGCTCGGCATCGACCAGAAAGGGAAGCCTGAACGCAGCCGCGAGTGCTTTGCCACTGCGGCAAAGCTGCACCACGCGGTGCTGGATAGCGTCGATTCGCCCAATGCCCGCGCAATACTGGCTTTCTTCGACACTTGGAAACCGGAGCACGCGGCAGAGCATCCAGCGCTTATCAGGCAGCTCGATGATGTGACTGCAGGCGGTAACCTCGTCTTTCGCGTGGATGGCCGCAAGGTCGAAAAGGATACTGCCATCTGTGAGGCATGGCAGCGGTATCGGGACGGCGGCGAGAGCGGCGTCCTGATACAGTGTCTCGTGACCGGAAAAGAGGATGAGATCGCCGCTGTGCACCCGTCGGTCAAGGGCGTGCGGGACGCGCAGTCCAGCGGCGCGGCGCTGGTGTCGTTCAACGCTCCGGCGTTCTGCTCCTACGGGCGCGAGCAGAACTACAACGCCCCGGTCGGAAAATACGCGGCCTTTGCTTACACCGCTGCGCTGAACCATCTGCTTGCGGACAGCGACCACGTCCAGCACATCGGCGATACGACCGTCGTCTGCTGGGCAGAGGGCGCAGATGATGCCTATCCCGGCTTTTTCAGCGCCGTGATTGGCGGCGGCACATACGGCGGCCTGTCGGACAATGATCTGCGCGCGGCGCTCAAACGTCTGGCGAATGGGCTGCCGTGCGACGACCTCGGCGTCGACCCGAATCGACCGTTTTACATTCTCGGTCTCGCGCCCAACGCGGCACGCCTTTCCGTCCGCTTCTTTCTGCGCGACAGCTTCGGAACGCTGATGGAGAATGTGAACGCGCACTATGCAAGGCTGGAGATCGCCGGTGCAAAATATTCGATACTCCCTTTGTGGGCTCTGCTGAACGCAACCGTACGAGATTCCAAAAAACAGGTCCCCAGTCCAGTTGTGTCTGGGGCAACGGTGCGGGCTGTATTTTCAGGAACTCCATACCCTGTATCTTTGATGGAAGCTGTCTTGCTTCGCATTCGTGCAGAGCGGGACATCACTTGGGGCAAGGCCGCCATCATCAAGGCATATTATCTCAAAAATCCGCATGAGGACTGTCCAAAGGAGGTTTTGACCGTGAGTCTCAATGAAGCGAGCACCAACCCCGCCTATACGCTTGGACGGCTGTTCTCCGTCTACGAGGCGGTGCAGCAGGCCGCGAACCCTGGCATCAACGCAACGATCAAGGATAAATATTTCAACTCTGCCGCGGCGATGCCCGCAAGCATTTTTCCGGTGCTGAACAATCTTTGTCAAAAGCATCTGCGCAAGCTCGACGCAAGACAGCGCGTCTACTATGACAAGCAGATCATGAAGCTCAAAGGCGTGCTCAATGAAAACTATCCCGCGCGCATGACGCTCGCTCAGCAGGGCTCGTTCGACCTTGGCTACTATCATCAGACGCAGAAGCGCTATACGAAAAAGGAGGAGAAAGAAAATGTCTAATCCCATCAAGAACCGTTATGAATTTGTGGTGCTGTTCGACGTGGAAAACGGCAATCCGAACGGTGATCCCGATGCGGGCAATATGCCGCGCGTCGACCCCGAGACCGGCTATGGCCTTGTGACGGACGTTTGCCTCAAGCGCAAGATCCGCAATTATGTTGAAATGGCAAAAGAGGGCGAAAAAGGCTACCGCATCTACATCAAAGACGGCGTACCGCCGAACTCGAGCGATAAAGAGGCCTGTGCCTACGTCGGCGCAGACCCCGATAAGCTGAAGGAAGCCAAGAAAAAGGACGAGCATCTGGATGAAAAAATTCGAGACTTCATGTGTTCCAATTTCTACGATATCCGCACGTTCGGCGCGGTGATGACGACCTTTACCAAGGGTGCGCTTAACTGCGGTCAGGTGCGTGGGCCGGTGCAGCTCGGCTTTGCCAGAAGCATCGACCCTATTCTGCCGCAGGAGGTGACCATCACGCGCGTCGCCATCACGACCGAGGCGGACGCGGAAAAGAAGAACACCGAAATGGGCCGCAAGTACATCGTGCCTTACGGCCTCTACCGCGCGGAGGGCTATGTGTCGGCGAATCTCGCGCGCAAGACGACCGGCTTTTCGGAAGAGGACCTCGAACTCCTGTGGACGGCTATTTTGAACATGTTTGAAAACGACCATTCCGCCGCGCGCGGCAAGATGGCCGTGCGCGAGCTCATCGTCTTCAAGCACAACTGCGAGCTCGGCTGCGCTCCGGCGCACAAGCTCTTTGACCTTGTCAAGGTCGAACACAAGGACGATGTGACCGCACCGAGAAGCTACGGCGACTACACTGTCAGCGTGGATGAAACGCACCTTCCCTCCGGCGTGACTTGCACGCGGATGGGGTGATCTATCAGGACGAGGACTTCCTCCAGCTTTCCGGCTTACAGCATTTCAAATTCTGCCGCCGCCAGTGGGCACTCATCCATGTAGAAAAGCAATGGGCGGAAAACTACCGCACAACGGACGGCGCGATCATGCACGAAAACGCGCACGACGGCTCGTTCACCGAAAGCAGGGGCGACCTCGTCATCACGCGCGATATGCGCGTCTTTTCCCGCACGCTCGGCGTATCAGGCGCGTGCGACGTGCTGGAATTCCGCCGCGGCGAGACGGGCATTCCGCTCAAAGGCCGCGAGGGCCTGTGGCAGCCCTATCCCGTGGAGTATAAGCGCGGAAAGCCGAAAAAGGGCACGGAAGACACGCTCCAGCTCTGTGGACAGGCGATGTGCCTTGAAGAAATGCTCTGCTGCGAGATCCTGCGCGGCGCGCTCTATTACGGCGAGCCGCGGCGGCGCACGGAAGTCAGCTTCACCCCCGCGCTGCGGCAGGAGGTGCGTGCCCTCCTTGAAGAGATGCACGCGCTCTACGCGCGCGGCAGCACGCCGAAGGTAAAGCCGACAAAGGGCTGCAACGCCTGCTCGCTGAAAGGATTGTGTCTGCCAAAGCTGATGAGAAGCAAGTCCGTTTCCGCGTATCTGCGCGGCGCAATGGAGGGAGAGCAATGAGACAGCTTTTGAACACGCTTTTTGTCACATCGGAGGACATTTACCTCTCGCTGGACGGGGAAAACGTTGTGGCGAACCGCGGCGGGGAAGCGGTCGCTCGCTATCCGCTGCACACGCTGCAAAGCATCGTCTCATTTTCCTACGCGGGCGCGTCGCCCGCCCTGATGGGCGCATGCGCGCAGCGGGAGGTTGGACTTGCGTTCTGCTCGCCGCGCGGGAAATTTCTCGCCCGTGTAGCAGGTCAGGCGCAGGGGAACGTTTTGCTGCGGCGGATGCAGTACCGTATGGCAGACGACCCGTCGCAGAGCTGTCGCGTCGCCGGAATGATGATCTTCGGCAAGGTCTTCAATGCCCGCTGGAGCGTGGAGCGCACGCGCCGCGACCACGCCATGCGCATTGACGAATCGCGCTTTTCAGCCGTGTCCGACCAGTTACAGGGGCTTCTGCCGCAGATCGCAGCGGAGACGTCGCTCGACAGTCTGCGCGGCCTGTCCGAGACGATCCAGTTCGGGCGCGGGCGCGCGCGGCTCGACGAGATGAACGCGCGCACGGACGCCCTCGCGGGTGACGAGGCGCGGATGAAGCGCGTCGCCGGGCGGAACACCGCCGTGACGAACACGGTCATCCTGCTGTTTGACCTCGCGATGCTCCTCACCTCGGCAGCGCTCTGCCGCGCGGGGAAGGTCGGCTTCGACGGGGTGCTCATCCCGACGGTGGCGCTGTTCTCGTCGTTCGGGCCGGCCATCGCGCTCGCGGCGCTCGGCAGCACGCTGCAAAACACCTTTGCCGCCGGCAACCGCGTCCTCGACATCCTCGACGAGACACCCGCCGTCGCCGAGGTGACGGGCGAGGCGGAGATCGGCTTTGACGGCGCGGCGGCGGAGAACGTCACGTTCTCCTACGGCGGCGAGACGATTCTCGATAACGTCTCCGTGGACATCCCGGCGCACGCCGTCGTCGGTATCGTCGGCCGCAGCGGCAGCGGCAAGTCGACGCTCCTGAAGCTCCTCATGCGCTTCTGGGACGTGCGCGAGGGGCATGTGCGCATCTCCGGGACGGACATCGCGCGCGTGAACACCGCGAATCTGCGGGCGCTGGAGGGCTTCGTGACGCAGGAAACGCACCTGTTCCAGGGCACCATCCGCGACAACCTCCGCATCGCGCGCCCCGACGCGACGGACGAGGAGATCGCCGCCGCCTGCCGCAAGGCGTCGGTACACGCGTTCATCGCGGCGCTGCCGCAGGGGTATGACACGCAGGTCGGTGAGCTGGGCGACACGCTCTCCGGCGGCGAGCGGCAGCGGCTGGGGCTCGCGCGCGCGTTCCTGCACGACGCGCCCTTCCTCCTGCTCGACGAGCCGACGAGCAACCTCGACAGCCTGAACGAGGCG
>ERZ1108170.1922-NODE-1922-length-11856-cov-3.585374_pt1 | contig 11856 bp, 8 predicted proteins | sample MGYA00403705_ERZ1108170 | MGnify/ENA primary metagenome ERZ1108170 (study PRJEB35170, sample SAMEA104062422) | human gut metagenome | biome: human gut; feature: human-associated habitat; material: faeces | place: Denmark | collected 2012-06-15 ...
GGATTTCTTCCTTGCAGGTGATCAGAGGCAGCATCAGCTTTAAGTCGCCGAACTTGGCCGCCCGCAAAATGGCGCGGATTTGGTCGCAAAACAGATCCGGGTGGTCCAGGCAGTAGCGAATGGCCCGGTGTCCCAGGAACGGATTGTCCTCTTTTTCAATCTCTAAGTAGGGAATTTCCTTATCACCGCCAATGTCCAGCGTACGGATGATGACCTCCCGGCCGTTCATGGCCTTGGCCACCGTGGCGTAAGCCTCAAACTGCTCTGCCTCCGTGGGGCGGGACATCCGATCCATAAACAGGAATTCCGTGCGGAAAAGGCCGATACCCTCACCGCCGTTTTGCACCACCGCCTGCACATCCTCCGGCTTGCCGATATTGCCGTACACGGCCTTTTTCACGCCGTTCTTGGTGACGGTAGGCAGATTACAATAGCGGCTGAGCGCCTCTCGCTCTGCCAAATATTCCCGCTGCCGCCGCTTAAATTCCGCCGTCTGCTCCGGCGTAGGCTCCGGCAGCACTGTGCCGCGAAAGCCGTCCACCGCCACGCATTGGCCGGTGTGCAGCGCCTCTACTGCACCGCTGACGGACAGTACCGCCGGAATGCCCATGGCCCGCGCCAAAATGGCACTGTGGGAGGTCATACCGCCCACCTCTGCCACAATGGCTGCCACATGCTCCCGGTTCATTTTGCCGGTCATAGAGGGGGTAAAGTCGTGGGCCACCAGTACCGTGCCCGGTTCAATGGCACCCAAATCCACCTGCTCCGCACCCAGCATAATACCCAGCAGATCCTCTCGCACATCGGCAATATCGCTGGCTCTCTGACGGGTCAGCTCGTCGTCCATGCCGGAAAACATGGCGATAAATTGGTTGCACACCCCATCAGCCGCCGCTTCCGCCGTGGCGCCGCCGTCGATCATCTCCTCCATTTGGGAGAGCATAAACGGATCCCGCAGCATCTCCATGTGACCGTCTAAAATCGCTGCCTCTTTCTCTCCGGCAGAGGCTTGCAGACGATCCCGCAGCTGCTCCGTCTTTTGCATAAATGCGTTAATGGCTGCCCGAAGCCGCTCTTTTTCCTGCTGGGCGCCGCCAAAGACCACGCCGCTGTAATCCAGCGACCGGTGCTGAATGATCAAGGCCTTGCCGATGCCGCAGCCCTCGCTTACGCCTGTTCCTCTTAGCATGGTATCGCTCCCTCTCCTTGTTCAACTTAATAAACACAGCCAGGGAACTGCCCCAAAGAGCCGTTCCCTGTGTGCAAAATTTCTTATGCCTCGCCTAAGCCGGACTCAATCAGACTGACTGCCTTGGCCAGCGCCTCATTTTCGTCCGGACCGTCGGCCCGCACTTCCAGCTGGCTGCCGCACTTAATGCAGCCGGCCATAATGTTCATAATGCTCTTGGCGTTAATGTCCTTGCCGTTTAAGATCAGATGCACATCACTCTGGAATGCAGTCATTTCCTTAACGAACATATTTGCCGGGCGCATATGGAAGCCCTCTTTATTGATCACCTTTGTTACCTGAGATACCATTATGCTCTCTCCTTCTCTGTTTTATTCTTTTTCAGCAGGGCCAGCATCAACGCACCGACCACAGAGCCTGCAACCAGAGCCACAATATAGCCCAGAGGATGATCCACAACTGCGAAAGTGAAAACACCGCCGTGGGGTGCCGGGCAAGCACAGCCAAACAGCGCGCAGACCAAACCGGCTACGGCAGAGCCCACCATACAGGACGGAATCACGCGCAGCGGATCAGACGCCGCATAAGGAATCGCGCCCTCTGTGATGAAGCACAGACCCATCGCATAATTGACCGGACCGCTCTTCAGTTCCTCTTTGGTCCACTTCTTCTTGTTAAAGGTGGTGGACAAAGCGATGGCGATAGGCGGCACCATACCACCAATCATCACCGCCGCCATGATCCAGGTATCGCCGGTGGCGACGGAAGCCGTACCGAACACATAAGCCGCCTTGTTGAACGGGCCGCCCATGTCAGTGGCCATCATAGCCGCCAGAACAACGGACAGGAGAATGCGGGAGGTTTCGCCCAGACTTTTCAGTCCGGCAGACAACGCCAAGTTGATATACCCCACGAAGGGATTGATCAGCAACATAAACAGACCGATCAACACAGTGCCGAACAGGGGATACAGGAACACCGGCTTAATGCCGTCCATGCTCTTGGGCATCCAGGAGAAGGCCTTTTTCAGTCCGTTGACCAACAGACCGGCCACAAAACCGGCCAGCAGCGCGCCCAAGAATCCGGACACAGCCTTGTCATCGCCGGTAGGCGACTGCAGCGTGGCGCCGATGGTGGCCAAATAACCGCCAACGATACCGGGCAGCAAACCGGGACGATCCGCAATGGACTGGGCAATATACCCGGCCAAAATGGGAATCATAAAGCTAAATGCCGCTTTACCGATCCAAAAGATCACCGCCGCTACCGGGTTGGTCTGGCCGAAGTTGCCGCCGGCATTGGCGTTGCCGGCCAATGTATCAATCAAGAAGCCCAGAGCAATCAGCACGCCGCCGCCGACCACGAAAGGCAGCATGTGGGATACGCCGTTCATCAGGTGTTTATACACCTTGTGGCCGAAGCTCTCTTTCTCATCGTCATCCCCGACGGGGGCTGCGCCGCCCTCTGCGTGGTAAATGGGAGCCTTGCCGTCCAGCACCTTTTGGATTAACTCCTGCGGTTTGTTAATACCGGCAGAAACCGTGGTTTGCAATACCGGCTTGCCGTCAAAGCGGTCCATCTCTACATTTTTATCCGCCGCAATGATAATACCGTCACAGTCAGCGATCTCTCGGCGGGTGAGTACATTTTTAGCGCCGCCGGAGCCGTTGGTCTCTGCCTTTAAGGGGCAATTCATGGCCGCGCCGGCCTTTTCCAGCGCCTCGGCAGCCATATAGGTATGCGCAATGCCGGTGGGGCAGGCGGTCACCGCCAAAATACGATAGCCTTTCGGAGCCGCCTGTGCGGTTACCACCGTATCCTCCGGGGTCTCCTCCGGGTACTTGGCCCGCTCCTGGGCGTCAATAATTTCAATAAATTCCTCTGCCGTTTTGGCGCCACGGAGCCGATCGCAAAATTCCGGCTCCATGAGCATCACCATCAGGCGAGAGAGAATTTCCAAATGCACATCGCCGTCCGGCGGAGCCGCGATCATAAACAGCAACGAGCTGGGCTTGCCGTCCGGGGCGTCATAATCCACACCGCCGGGCACGGTCATCGCCGCCAGTGCCGCATGGGCCACGCTGTCGCTCTTCGCATGAGGTACCGCAATGCCCTCGCCGATGGCAGTGGTGCCCTGTCCCTCTCGCGCCAGGATCGCCGCCTTGTAGGCCGACGGGTCCGTTAGGTTGCCTGCTGCCGCGTGCAGCTCTACCAGCGCGTCGATGGCTTGGCTTTTGCTTTCAGCCGGGTCGTTCAGCCGGATCGCCCGAGGAGACAGCAAATCTTTAATCTTCATAGAGAACCCTCCTTACACAGGGCGTCGCCCTGCACATTTAATTATTCTCCGACTGCTCTCAGTCGGCAAAATACTGTGTCTTATACCGGCGAATGGTATCGCCGTCTGCCACGCCCTCACAAAAGGCGGAGGCATTACCGGCGGCGGAAGCCCACTGGAGCGCCGTCTTGTAATCGCCGCTGTCTGCGTACCCGGCCAGGAACCCGGCCACCATTGAATCGCCGCAGCCTACATTGTTCACCGGTTTGCCGGGCACCACGCCCACGGAGTGGGTGCTGCCGTCCTCTGCCAGCAGTGTGGCGCCGTACTTGCCACGACTCACCAGCACATTGCGTGCGCCTTTCTCTTGCAACTTGGCTGCAAAGAAGCGAATCTTCTCTTCATCGTCCGGGCGAATATCCTCGCCAAAGATCTCGCCCAGCTCGTGGTGATTGGGCTTAATGAGAAACGGGTGGTAATCCAGCACCGCCAGCAGCGCGTCACCGGTGGTGTCTACCACAATATGCACGCCTTTATTTTGCAGCTTGGCGCAGATTTGCTCATAAATGGAGCCGGGCATTTGGCTGGGCACCGCCCCGGCCAGCACCAAAAAGTCGCCGGGCATCAGTCCCTCCAGCTTGTGGAACAGAGCCTCCACTTCCGCCTCTGCCGGCTGGGCGCCTGGGGCATTAATATCCGTTTGCCGATCGGCAAAGATCTTAACATTGATTCGGGTGTTGCCCGCTGCCAGCGGCACAAAATCCGTTTGGATCCCCTGGGCCTGCAGCATCTGCTCCAGTGCCCGGCCGGTAAATCCGGCCACGAACCCCAGTGCCCGGGTGGGCACCTCCAGTCCGGACAGCACCATGGACACATTGATTCCCTTACCGCCGCACAGCAACTGGGCGCTGTCCGCCCGGTTTACATCCTCGCTGCTTAACCGGGGCAGGCGCAGAATGTAGTCCAGCGCCGGGTTCAACGTTACGGTATAGATCATAATAACGCAACCTCCTTTACCACCGTGCGTTCTCCGTACTCCGGGTCCGGCAGCCGATCGGTGATGATCGCCGCCTGATCCAGGGGCGCAAAGCTCACGGTAGATACTTTGTCAAACTTGCTGGCGTCCGCCAACACATAACTGACGAAACTGCGCTCCATGGCCGCCGCTTTTAAGTAGGCCTCGTCCGTGTCCGGCGTGGTAAATCCCTGACGAATGGCAATACCGTTGGTGCCGATGAAACACTTGGAAAAATTGTAGTTGTGCAAATTCTTGGCTGCAGCCAGACCGATGATGGCATCGGTGGTGTGCTTTAACTCGCCGCCCAGCACATAGGTTTTCATACCCTTGGCCACCAGCCGCTGGGCGTGGAGAAGACCGTTGGTCACAAAGGTGGCACCCGGCTGCAAGTGGTCGATCATTAACAGGGTGGAGCTGCCGGCGTCTAAATATACAAAATCCGTATCGTCCACCTGGGCAGCGGCGTAAGCGGCGATCATCTCTTTTTCGTCCATGTGCAGCTGCAGCTTTTCGTCCAGCTTCTCCTCCCGGCGAATAAAATCCCGCCGGGTCAAAGTGGCGCCGCCATGCACCTTGTGCAGCTTGCCCAGCCGATCCAGCGCAATCAGATCCCGGCGCACCGTGCTTTCGCTGGCGCCCAAAAGCTGGGTCAACTGCGCAACGGATACGGTCCCTTTTTCCTCTAACTGGGCCAAAATCTGCAAGTGTCTTTCCTGGGTAAGCATAGACGGTTCCTTTCTGTATTTTCCGGGCGTTTGCCGCCCTCGTCCTTACACCCAAAGTGTACCACGGCAAGCAAAAGCCGTCAAGTTCATTCCTTCATTTTCGTTCATTCCGCACAGTGAGCACCTGCTCTTTTGGGCAATTTATGCAAACGCAGCCCCTTTCTCTGCACGGTTTTGAACGGTTGTGGCAAATCGTGCACAAAATCCGTCATTTTACAGACGCACTGGTTTGCCAAAAAAGGCGCAAAAAAGCGCCGTATCCTCATGATACGACGCTTTTTTATAATTTGGATTTATACCGCTTCTAAATATGCGGCTACGGTCTTGGGATCTTCCCCCCGCACAAAGGCAAACTCATCGCTGATGATATGCAGCGCACTGCGCAGCGCCTTGGCGTCTGACAGATACATTTTCTTGCCGATCTGCTTTTGGTGCTCCTCATGGCAGCGAAGTGTCTTAATCAACCGCAAAATGCGCTTATGATCCGAGCTGTGGAGGATCTCCTCCGTCTTGGCCTTACGCTCGTGGACGTTGCTCACCCACTCGTAGGGCTGGCAGGTCTTGGCATAGCCCATCAATTCCTCCACCATTGCCGGGGCAATGGCTGCGCGAATTTTGATCCGCTGGGGATCGTAATCCGTGGGCACGTAATACTTGGAGTTCCGGTCAAACACAGGCACCAGCACATAGTAGTCCTTGGTCTCGCTGGAGAACTTCATGGTTTCAATTTCGCGCACTTGGCAGATGCCCTTGGTACTGTAATGCACGAAAGTACCGATTTGCATGACACTCACCTTTCTTGATAATACAATAATACACTGTAATACACTGTTTTTCCGCCAGTTTTTCTATTTGAACATCACTATTATAGCACAAATCGGTAAAAATTGACATAGGCAAAGTAAACAAATCCCCGCCCCGAATTCCTATCTCTGCGGCAGGAATTTTGTACAAAATGCAAGATTATTCCCATTTTCACGCATTTTTCTTAACAAACCTTAACAAATGAAAAAAATCTTTTACCTATCTTTTACCCGGCAGCGGGCGCGGTTTTAACATCATCCGGCTAGACTAAAACCGGAGCAGCCAGCCAACGCTGCAAAAATCCCAAAAGGCCGTATGTACCTTTTCGTACACACGGCCTTGTTTTATCCAATGATTATGCTTTTTGTTATGCCTTTTTCTTTTGGAACAGACGGGCAAAAACCTTCATGACCTCAGAAAGGACGATGACGGAGAATGCCAGAGCAAACAGTTTGCCCCACATGGCGATCCCCAGGGGTACGGTGCCAAAAAACGCACCGGCAAACTGGATGATCAGCACTTGCAACACAAAGGTGCAGCCCACGACCAACAGCATCAGCTTGTTCTTAAACAGGTGGCAAAAGATACTCTCGCTGTGCAGTTCCCGGCAGTTAAAGGCGTTAAACAGCTGAAACAGCACAAACAGGGTGAACAGCACGGTGGTCATCTCGCCCCGGGCAGCACCCAGGAAATTCAGCTTGTATTGCAGCAGGAACACCACGCTCATATACACACCGGTAGCGGTGATCCGCGCCAGCATACCCTTGGAGATAATATTCTCGCTGCGGTTGGTGGGGCGGCGGCGCATCAGGTCACTGTATCCCGGCTCCAGTCCCAAGGTCAGGGCCGGCGGGCCGTCCATAATGATGTTGATCCACAGCAGCTGCAAGGCGGTAAAGGGCGCCGGCAGCCCCATCAGAACAGACACAAATACGCAAATAACAGAGGCAATATTCACCGTCAGCTGGAAGCTGATGAACCGCTTAAAGTTCTCATAAATATTGCGGCCCCATTCCACGGCCTTAACAATGGTGGCAAAGGAGTCGTCCAACAGCACAATATCGCTGGCTTCCTTGGACACCTCCGTGCCTGAAATGCCCATGGCGATCCCCACATCGGCGTTCTTCAGCGCCGGTGCGTCGTTGATCCCGTCGCCGGTGACAGCCACCACTTCGCCTCGTGCTTTCAGCAGCTTCACCACCCGCATTTTCACCGTAGGGGTGCTGCGAGCAATCACGCTGATTTTGGGCAGCATTTTTTGCAGCCGGCGGTCGCTCATTTCTTCCACTTCTTTGGCTTCCAGCGCCACACAACCGTCCGCCAGCAGATCCAGTTCCTTGGCAATGGCGGTGGCGGTAACGATATTGTCGCCGGTAAGAATCTTCACCCCCACCCCGGCGCTGCGGCAGGCGGCCACAGCGTCGTACACATCGCTGCGCAGCGGGTCCGCAATGGCCACAAAGCCGTCAAAGACCATATCGCTTTCCATTCGGCGGTGGGCCTCCTTTGCAGAGAAGTCCTCCATCTCCGCCAACTCCTTATGGGCAAAGGCAATCACCCGCATAGCTTGCTCCTCTGCCTGCACCAGCACCCGGCACAGTTCCGCCAGACGGTCAGGTTTCAAGGCACACATATCCAGCACGCACTCCGGGCTGCCCTTTACATAAGAGAGAATGCGCCCGTCCACATTGGAAATGGTGGTCATGTGCTTGAGCTCGGACGAGAAAGGAAACGCGCACAGCCGGGTGTGGTTCTCCCGCTCCCGACGGTAGGTGTTGCCGGTATCTGCCTGCTCAAAGAACCGCAGCATGGCGCACTCCGTGGGATTGCCGATAAAGCCGCCGTCCGGCGCCAAGTCTGCCGTGGTGTTCAGGCAGATATTATGGGTCAGGTATTCGTTTTGCAGCGCTGCCGCTTCTTTGTGCCACTGGGTATCATAGAAGGCACGCACAGTCATCTTGTTTTCCGTTAAAGTACCGGTTTTGTCCGAGCAGATCACGCTGATACAGCCGATGGTCTCCGAGGCGATCATCTTCTTCACCAGGGCATTTTGCTTGCTCAGCTTAATAATATTGATAGACAGGGACACCGCCACAATGGTGGGCAGCCCCTCCGGCACCGCCGCCACAATCAGCACGATACTGGTGATAAACGCCTCCATCACCGTCTCCAAATGCAGACCGCCGTGGAGCGCAAAGGAGATCAGCTGGGCCACAAACACAATGGCCGCTGCGATCACGCCCAGCACGGTAATGGCCTTGCCCAGGCGGGCCAGCTTTTCCTGCAAGGGGGTGCTGCTTTTCTCCGCATTGCCCAACTCGCCGGCGATCTTGCCAAACTCTGTGGCGTCGCCCACCGCCGTTACCAGCAGCCGTCCGTTCCCCTCGGTAACGAATGTGCCGCTGTAAAGCATATTGGCCCGCTCCGCCAGGGGCGTTTTTTCGTCCGTAAGCACCAGTTCACTGTCTTTCTTCACCGGAAAGCTCTCGCCGGTAAGAGCGGATTCATCCACCTGCAGAGCGGTGCTCTCCAGCAGGCGTCCGTCCGCCGGCACCTTATCGCCGGCAGACAGCAGCACCACATCGCCCACCGCCAAATCGGCACTTTGCAGGGTAACGGTTTGGCCGTCCCGCACCGCGCGCACGGTCATATCGGCGTTGATCTTGGACAGAGCCTCAAAGGCCTTGGCGCTGCGCCCCTCCATCACTACGCTGATCACCACGGACAAAGCAATGGCCACGAACACGCCCACGCATTCTAAAAAGTCCGCCTCGCCGCCGGTAACCTGGCGCACAATGTTCACCGCCAGGGCGATCAGCCCGGCTGCAATAAGCATTAAGAGCATGGGCTCCGTGGCTGCATCCCAAAGGCGCTTCAGCAGGGAGTCCGGCTTACGTCGGGTGAGGGCGTTCTCGCCGTACTGTTCTTTGTTTTTCTGTGCCTGCGCTTCTGTCAGCCCCCGGTTCGCGTCTGTACCGTAGGTTGCCAGCAACTCCGTTTTTTCTGCGGTAAATGCCTGCATAGAAAGTCCTCCTGCTTCATTTTTACAAAGAAAAAGACCTACCGCCGTTGCCGTGCGTTAGGTCTTTTTGGGTAAAAAATAAAAGACTGCTGCACGAAAAACAGGCGTGCAAGAGTCTCGTTCATTAAGACAAGCCAGACCCGGCACAGCGCCGCAGTCAGTTTGTTGACTTGCCACACGCCCACGGCGTGCAAACTACTCCCTCAAGCGGGTACTTCTTTTGTGACAAAAGCATACCACCCGGCCGCTTGGTTAGTCAAGAGTAACTTGAATGTTAGACAAAATCACAACCCGTCACCTAAAAACGCCAACCTCTTGCCATTTCTTCTCCGATATGGTATATAGAAGGTGAGACACGGCATATCAAATCTATTTTCACCCCCCAAGCCTTCCTCTTTGACAAGGGCGGCAAAACAGAGGATTCCATTTTCCCATGGAGGTCACGGTATGAAAATCAAAAACACAAAAACGGACATTCTGTTAAACATAGCGGCGGTGGCCTGCCTGGCAGCCGTTACCCTGTACCTGCTGGTGCGCTGGTCGCAAATTCCCATGACCATTCCCGGGCACTATACTGCCGACGGCCAAATAGACAGCTGGACCGCCCGCACCACCCTGTGGCAGCTGCCGGTGCTGGGGTGGGTGCTGTATGTGCTGATCACGATTTTAGAGCAGTTCCCCGGGATTTGGAACACCGGCGTGACCGTAACGGAGGAGAACCGCACCGCCGTCTACCGCACATTAAAGACCATGATCGGCTGGGTAAAGCTGGCGGTAAGCGCCCTGCTCTCTTTGGTGGCGCTGGCCTCCCTGGGCAATGGATATAAGATTTTTCTTGTATTGGCCGCCGTGGGTCTGCTGGCCACCTTTGGGCTGGTGATCTACTTTGTCCGCCGCCTGTTGCAGTTGAAGTAAACAGCCTATTTTTACCGACAGATTGCAATACACAAAATTCCTACGGCAATGCCACCACCTAACCGGCGCCCGTTAGGCGCTGTCAGCGTAGCTGACTGGGGAATTTTCGTCTTTCGCATCCATCAAAAAAGCACCCCCGTCGGGGTGCTTTTTCTATACCTATTATTTTATTCTTAGTGCGCATCCGCCAGCACAGCGTGGGCGCACTTTATGCCGTCCACGGCGGCGGACACAATGCCACCGGCGTAACCGGCACCCTCACCGCAGGGGTACACCCCGCGCAGATTGCACTGGCAAAATTCGTCCCGCAAAATCCGCACGCTGCTGGAGGAGCGGGTTTCCGGCGCAGTAAGCACCGCGTCCGGCAGGGCAAAGCCGTGGAGCCGCTTGTCCATCTCCGTAATGGCCGCCTGCATGGTGGTGCGCACCTTGTCCGGCAGGCAGTACCGCAGGTTGGTAAGCGTGACCCCGGTAGGGCAGGTGGGCTGCACATTGCCCAGCGCCCGACTTTCCCGATCCGCTAAGAAATCGCCCACCAGCTGCGCCGGTGCACGGTAATCGCCCCCGCCCAGGGCAAAGGCGTTTTGCTCAATCTCTCGCTGATAATACATTCCCGCCAGCGGATGCTCCGAGGGGAAGTCCACCGGATCAATACCCACTAGCAGCGCCGAGTTGGCATTCTCGCCGTCCCGGGCCAGGGTGCTCATGCCGTTGACGATCACGCCGCCCTTTTCGCTGGCGGCGGCCACCACCGTGCCCCCCGGGCACATACAAAAGGTATACGCCCCTCGCTGGTGCAGACCGTGGCAGCTGAGCTTGTAATCCGCAGCCCCCAGCTTAGGGTGACCGGCAAAAGCGCCGTACTGGGCCTTGTCAATGAGCTTTTGGGGGTGCTCAATGCGGGCGCCCACACTAAAGGGCTTTTGGATAATTTGCGCGCCGTTTTTATAAAGCATTTCCACCGTGTCCCGGGCGCTGTGGCCAATGGCCAGGATCACCGCATCCGTCTCCATATCCACCGTTTGACCCAAATGGCTGTAAGTGACCCCATGGATAAAGCCGTTGGCTAAGATCAAATTCTCCAGCCGACATTCCAGGCGCACCTCGCCCCCCAGGCGCTCAATTTTTTTGCGAATATTCTGCACCACCACAGCCAGTCGGTCCGTGCCGATATGGGGCTTGGCGGCGTATAAAATCTCCTCCGGCGCACCGGCCTCGTACAGCTCTTGCAGCACCTGGCGAATAAAGGGGCTTTTAATGCCGGTGGTCAACTTGCCGTCAGAAAAAGTACCGGCACCGCCCTCGCCGAACTGCACATTGCTCTCCTCGTTGAGAATATGCTGCTGCCAAAAGGCGTTCACATCCTGCTGGCGGCGCTGAATATCCTTGCCACGCTCCAACACAATGGGGCGCAGTCCTGCCTCAGCCAAGATCAGGCCGGCAAACATACCCGCCGGACCGAAACCAACCACCACCGGGCGAAAAGCGGACTGCCGCCGGTTCACCGGCAGGGTGTACTTGTATTCTTCCGCCGCCTTGGCCTTCGGGGAGCGGCAGCGGCGCAGCACCTGGGTTTCGTCCAGCCCCAGGGTCACATCTACCGTATAAGAGAAGTGCACATCGTCCTTTTTGCGGGCGTCCACACTCTTTTTAAAAATCGTCAGTTTTTCAATATATTTGGGATCGGTGCGCAGCACCTTGCCCGCCTTTTTGCGCAGCAGGCTCTCGTCCTCATCCAGTTCCAGACGCAACTCACTTACTCGTATCATTCCGCTTCTCCACTATCTGCCCGGCGGCCGCCAGACCGCTGTAAAAGGCAAAATTCAAATTATAACCGCCGCAGGGCTGCTGCTCGTCCAGCACCTCGCCGACAATATACAGTCCGGGCACCCGCCGAGAGGCAAAGCC
>ERZ1108170.1923-NODE-1923-length-11855-cov-6.917203_pt1 | contig 11855 bp, 7 predicted proteins | sample MGYA00403705_ERZ1108170 | MGnify/ENA primary metagenome ERZ1108170 (study PRJEB35170, sample SAMEA104062422) | human gut metagenome | biome: human gut; feature: human-associated habitat; material: faeces | place: Denmark | collected 2012-06-15 ...
CGCCGGGGTCCACCGTATCGGCCACAAAGCAGGGCAGGCCGGCGGCCTGGGCTTCCACCAGCACAACGGGCAGCCCCTCAAACAAACTGGGCAGCAAAAATACATCCATGGCGTGGTACAGCGCGGCCATATCCTTGCGCACCCCGGCAAAAATTACCCGGTCGCTCAGGTTAAGCTCCTGGGCAAGGGCACGGGTGGAATCAACCAGCTCGCCGGTGCCGATCAGCACCAGCCGGGCGTTGGGCATGCGGCGGCTGACCCCGGCAAAAATGCGCAGCAGCCCGGCATGGTTTTTCTGCTCACAAAAACGGCCCACATGGCCAAACAGAATTTCGCCTTCCTGCACGCCAAGCTCAGCGCGCAGAGCGGCGCGGGCGGCGGGATCGTGGAGGGCGAACACATCGGTCATAATGCCGTTGGGCAGCACGGTGAACGGGTGTTTGCCGTACAGCATCTCCCCGGCGCGCTGGCTGCAGGCAAAGCGGTGGGTCAGGTCGTGGTCAAAGCGGGAACTCATCAGCCGGTCCAGCTGGCCCACCAGGTTGTGCTCATAGGCAGTGTTGTGGCTGTGGCCTGCCCGCACCGGCACCCCGCAGCGGCGGGCCACGGCATTATAAAACATGCCAAAGCCGCTGTAATGCCCGTGGATGACCTTGTATTCCGGGTGCGCGGTAAAAAAGGCGCGCAGGTCATGCAGGTATTTCGGGATATTATTGTCCTGCCGCACCGTCAGCTTGGTAATGTGCCCGCCCAGGGCTTCAATTTCAGCATCATAAAAGCAGGGCTTATCATAGTGGTACAAAAAGTCAAACTGTACCTGGCTGCGGTCCACGGCACGGTAGACATTCATGACAAAGGTTTCCATGCCGCCGGCGTCCATGGCGGGCATGATTTGTAATACGCGGATCGGCGGCAAAGTGCGCCCCTCCTTTTGCAGCTTGCCGGGGGAACATCCACCCGGCAGCGTTTGGCATTATTCCTGTTCCAGCGCTGCCTTGCAGTTCAGCAGTTCGGCCTTTGCATCGTCCGAAAGCACCGGGTATTCGTGGCAGCTCTTCTGCAAAGCATCCAGTACAATCTCGCTGACCAGGTAGCGGGTGTACCATTTCTGGTCAGCCGGGATGGCATACCACGGGCTGTGCTTGGTAGCGGTTGCGGTGATGACTTCATCAAAGGTATCCAGATATTCGTCAAAACGCATCCGCTCTTTCAGGTCGGAGCAGGAGAACTTCCAGTTCTTTTCCGGGCGGTCAATGCGCTCTAAAAAGCGCTTTTTCTGTTCGTCCTTGGAAACGTGCAGAAAGATTTTGACCACGCGGTAGCTGTTCTCGTACAGGTATTCTTCATAGCTGCGGATCTGGCGGTAGCGCTTTTCAAAAAAGTCCTTCTTGCTGTCTTCCAGCACGCGCGGGGCCATCTGGTAGGTCTTTTGCAGGTCGTGAACCTGCACCACCAGAACGTCCTCGTAATAGCTGCGGTTGAAAATGGCAATGCTGCCGCGGGGCGGCAGAACTTTGTTCACCCGCCACAAAAAGTCGTGGTGCAGTTCCTCGCTGGTGGGCTGCTTGAAGCTGGTTACCTGTACACCCTGGGGGTTCAGGCCGCCCATCACATGCTTTACGGTGCTGTCCTTCCCGGCGGCATCCAGCGCCTGCAGAATGATCACAAGGCCCTCGCGCCCATCGGCGTAAAAGGCGTCCTGCAGGGCGGCCATCTTTTCCAGGTTTTCGGCAGTTTTGGCCAGGATATCTTCTTTCTTTATATGGTCATCCTTGCTGTCGCAGGGCAGCTTGCGCAGCGCGCATGGGTGGGAACCATCAAACAAATAGCGGTCAGTGTTCATCCGGACTGCCTCCTTTCTGCAAAAGGACAAAGTTATACTCTCTCAGTATACCCGTTTTGGCCCCCATGTGCAACCGCAAGATGCAAAAAAGGCATTGCAGACGCGCGGCCCGCAATGCCTTTTTTCATAATTACAAAACAAAATCAGAACGTCAGGTTGCCGAACTCGGAAAGCTTCAGCTGTTCGTTGTGCTGCTCGGCCCAGTTGATGCTCCACGGGCTGCCGAACAGCAGCAGGTGGTTGCCCTTCAGGTCCTCGATGCAGCGGGTGTCGCTGGTCAGGTCCAGTGTTTTGGGGTCCAGCTCGTCCGGGTCGTTCATGATCCAGCGCAGGTGCTCATACGGCAGGGTCTGCATACGGATGTCAACGTTATATTCGTTGCGCAGGCGGTATTCCAGCACTTCCAGCTGCAGCACGCCGACCACGCCGACGATAACTTCCTCCATACCGGAGCCAAGGTCGCGGAAAATCTGGATCGCGCCTTCCTGTGCGATCTGCTCCATGCCTTTCACAAACTGCTTGCGCTTCATCGTGTCCACCTGGGTCACGCGGGCAAAATGTTCCGGTGCAAAGGTGGGGATGCCCGCAAACTGCACATGCTGCTTGCCGGTACACAGCGTATCGCCAATGGAGAAGATGCCCGGATCAAACAGACCGATGATATCGCCGGCATAGGCTTCGTCCACGATGGCGCGGTCGTCAGCCATCAGGCTGGTGCCGGTAGCAAGCTTGATGTTCTTGCCCTCCTGCACATGGAATGCTTCCATGCCGCGCTCAAACTTGCCGGAGCAGATGCGCAAAAACGCAATGCGGTCGCGGTGATTCTTGTTCATGTTGGCCTGGATTTTGAACACAAAGCCGCTGAACTGCTCGCTGCAGGGATCCACCACATCGCCGGTGGGGGCATCCTTGCGGGGCAGCGGCGGCGGGGTCAGGCGCAGGAACTCTTTCAGGAAAGGTTCCACGCCAAAGTTGGTCAGCGCGGAGCCAAAGAATACGGGGCTCAGCTGGCCGTGCTGCACAGCGTCCAGGTCAAACTCTTCGGCGGCGCCATCCAGCAGCTCAATGTCGTCAGCCAGCTTCTGGTGGTTGGCCGCGCCGATCAATTCGTCCATTTCGGGTGCGCCCAGCTCGGCGGTGATCTCGTCCACCATCTTCACGCCGTTGGCGCGGCCATCGCTTTCAAAAGCCAGCACCTTGCGGGTGCCGCGGTCAAACACGCCCTTGAACTCTTTGCCGCAGCCGATGGGCCAGTTCATCGGGTAGGTTTTGATGCCCAGGATCGTCTCAATGTTTTCCATCAGTTCAAACGGGTCGCGGGCTTCGCGGTCCATCTTGTTGATGAAGGTGAAAATGGGGATATGGCGCAGGGTGCAGACCTTGAACAGCTTGATGGTCTGGGCCTCAACGCCCTTGGCGGCGTCGATGACCATGACGGCAGAGTCCGCCGCTATCAGGGTGCGGTAGGTATCCTCCGAGAAGTCCTGATGGCCCGGCGTGTCCAGGATGTTGACGCACTTGCCCGCATAGTTGAACTGCAGCACCGAGGAGGTCACAGAAATGCCGCGCTGCTTCTCGATGTCCATCCAGTCGGAAACGGCGTGCTTGGCGCTCTGCTTGCCCTTGACGGAACCCGCCTGGTTGATGGCTCCACCGTACAGCAGCAGCTTTTCGGTCAGCGTGGTCTTGCCGGCGTCGGGGTGGCTGATGATCGCAAACGTCCGACGGCGCTCGATTTCTTCACGATTTGTCATAGATTTATAAGTCTCCCAATTTCAAGTCAGAGGGGTTTGTTTCGGGTCTTTTTTTCGTCACATGGGTCGTTCTCCATCGACAGGTCTGCCCTCTCAGGCGCTTTGCGCCCGCTCCGCCAAAGGGAGAGGCGGCATCGCATACGCGATGCCGAAGAGGGTCCGGCCGTCTAAAAATCAAACAGCATTTATTTTAGCAGAAATTCCACCTAGATGCAAGACTTTTCTCATTTTTTCAGAAGAAAGCAGGGCAGGGGTGCCGTTTCGGCCCAATTGGCGAAATCGCAGACGAGGACGGTGCAGCGCGTCAGGGGCAGTGTGCGCATCCAGTGCAGGATCTCCGTCTTCTCGTCCGACCCGATGACCCGGCCGCTGTAAAGGATGGCGCTGAGCACCCCGCCGGGCCGCAGCGCGTCGAGGGCTGCTTCCAGCGCAGGGATGCTGCTCTCCGCGTGGGAAAAGACCGTGTGGTCTGCCCCCGGCAGCCAGCCGAAGTTGAACATCACGGCATCCGCCGTGCCGGGCTGGACATACTGCAGCAGGTCTGCGTGGCTGCCGCAGTACAGCTCGGCGGAAAGCCCGTTCGCGGCCAGATTCCGTCGGGTGGAGGCAATGGCTTCGGGCTGGATGTCAAAGCCCAGCACCCGTCCCGTCCCGCCCGCCAGACGGCACAGAAACGCCGTATCTCCGCCGTTGCCGCAGGTGGCATCCACCAGCAGCTGCGGGTTTTGCAGCCGGGCCGCAAGGAAGTCCTGCACGAACTTCACAGCGGTCAGGTCCGGCGTCCGGCGGCGGCAGAGCCGCCCGGCCTCCTCCTGGAAGCCGAACTTCGACCAGAACGCTTTCTCCCCCGGCACAGCGGGCAGCGGGGCCGTGAAAACGGTGGCCGTCTCCCTGTCATATCCGCCAAAGCGACGCAATATCTCTTTTAGCAGATAAGACCCATAGCCTTTCCGCCGCCATTCTGGTACAATGGTAAGGCAGGCAACGTCCGCCCCTGCCGCCGTCCGGGTCAGCTGACAGCAGCCCACCTCGGTCTTCTCTTTATACAGTGCAAAGCCGCCGGGTCGTTCTTCCAGTTTCATACGCAGTCTCCTTTTCCCTTACAATACCAAGCTCCCGCGCCGCTGTCAAGGCCTGCGGTTACGACCTTATTTCACACATTCTTCACCCGCTCAGCGATTCGTTTTCACAATTAGCGGCTACAATAGAGCCAGTTCCAGAGAGGAACGGGCGAAACGCCCCTCCCGAACCAGTCCCTTCGAGAAAGGAAGTTGTACCATGGAAAATGAAAACAAATGGGAATACGATTATTCCTCTGCAAATAGTCCGTCCGGCGATACCGGATACCCCAACGTCGGCTCCTCCGGCATGAACACTGCCAACACGGCGGGCACTTACAGCGACCCCGCCCCGGCCCGCCCGTCGGAAACTTCCACTGGCAATGGCGGCACCACGCCGCCCCCGGCAGGCCCGGAGCCGCAGGCCGCAGCCTCCAAGCCCCCGAAGAAGCGCCGCAAGCATAGCGGCGGCCGCATCGCCCGCAGCGCCGTTGCGCTGGTGCTGGCCGCGGCCATGGGCTTTGCAGGCGGCTTCGTGGGCGCACGGGTCGGCAATGCAGGCAACAAGGTCGTCATCCAGCAGGTGGAGCGCACCGACAGCAGCGCGGCCTCCGGCACCGCCGTCTCGTCCAGCGGCATGACTACTTCGCAGGTCTCCGAGATGGTCAGCCCCAGCGTCGTGGTCATCACCACCGAACAGGTCGTCTACTCGCAGTGGTCCTGGTACGGCCAGAATCAGGTCGAGTCCGGCGCAGGCAGCGGCGTCATCATCAGCTCGGACGGCTATATCCTCACCTGTGCGCACGTGGTCTCCGGTGCATCGCAGATCACCGTGACCATCGGGGACACCGACTACACCGCCACCGTGGTGAGCGAGGACGACACCAGCGATGTCGCTGTGCTGAAGATCGACGCCACCGGCCTGACCCCCGCCACCGTCGGCGACAGCGACAGCCTGTCGGTCGGCGACAGCGTCCTGGCCGTCGGCAACCCGCTGGGTGAGCTGGGCGGCACCGTCACCAGCGGCATCGTCAGCGCACTGAACCGCAGCGTGACCATCCAGGGCAGCAGCTCCACCAACACCATGTCCCTGATCCAGATGGATGCCTCCGTCAGCCCCGGCAACTCCGGCGGTGGTCTGTTCAACATGAACGGTGAGCTGATCGGTCTGGTTAACGCCAAGTCCTCCAGCTCGGACGCGGAGGGTCTGGGCTTCGCCATCCCCATCAACGACGCCATCCAGGTGGCGCAGGACCTGCTGGAGAACGGTTACGTCTCCGGCCGGCCGTATATGGGCATCACCTACATCGCCGTGACCGACGCCCAGACGGCGGCCCAGCTCAACGTCAACGCCTACGGCGTCTATGTCGTGGACGTCGTGCAGGGCGGCCCCGCCGACAAGGCCGGTCTGAAGGCTGGGGACCGCATCGTCAGCATCGACGGCACTGAGATCGCCCAGAAAGACGACCTTGGCACCCTGATGCAGCAGCACACGGCCGGTGACACCCTTTCCATCACCGTTGCCCGCGACGGCCAGATGCAGACCGTCTCGCTGACGCTGGGCGAAAAGAATGCGTCGAACACCGCCGCACAGCGTTCGGCCAACAACTGAGCCACCCCCGCCGCAAGGCGTTATCAAGATTTGATTCCTTTCTTCTTCAACAATCCCCCGACTGGCGGTGACCCGCTGGCCGGGGGATTGCTGTTTTTATACCAAGCCGAAGATGGTCGCACTGACCGGGGCCAGGACCGCTTCACCGCTCAGGATGCGGCTGTCGCCCCGCCACAGGCTGGACGAGGTGCCGTCGCTCAGCAGCTTCCAGCGCCCGTCGGGCAGCCGGATGGGCTGTTCCTGTTCGGTGGGGTTGTAGTAGACGCAGAGCGCGCCCCACCACGCCCCATCGCCGGGCAGGGCAGGCAGACACCAGCCCACCAGCGGCTGTTCCAAATCAAAAAATGCAATGGCGTTGGGGCTGGCTCTGTCCACCGCACCCAGCCGCGGGAAGGCATTCCGCAGCCCGATGAGGCCCCGGTAATAGTCCACCAGCCCATGGAACTGCTCGGCCCGCTTCCAGTCCAGCCGGTTCAGCGCCGGGGAGGAGCGGTAGCTGTTGCCCTGCCCCTTTTTGGTGCGGGCGAACTCTTCGCCCGCCTGCCAGAAGGGCAGGCCCATGCAGGTGAGGTAGATGCCTGCCGCCAGCCGGTTCTGGGCCAGGGCGGCACGGTCCACCGCGCCGAACTCCGGGCGCTCATAGCGCACCAGAAGCAGCTTGTCCCACAGGGTGAAATTGTCGTGGGCGGACACATAGCTGACGATCTGCCCCGGCGTGTGGGGCGGGAACTTATCGCTGCGGCACCACGCCGCCACGGCCCCGCCGATGTCCCAGAAGCTGCCGGGCCTGCCTTCCACGTAGCCCGGCTCCCGCGCATTGAAGCAGCCGCCCTTGATGGCGTCGCGGGTGTCGTCGCAGAAGATGCCGATGCGGTCGTTCAGCATGGCAAGATTGTTCTTGTTCGCCTCGTACCGGTGCAGCGCACTGCTGCCGCCCTGCCACGGCTCGCCGTACATCAGGATGTCCCGCCCGCCGGGCAGCTTGTCCAGCTCAGCCCGCAGCAGGTTCATCGTCTCCACATCGTACAGGCCCATCAGGTCGAACCGGAAGCCGTCGATGTGGTACTCCTGCGCCCAGTAGAGTACCGAATCCAGAAAGTATTGCCGGGCCATGGGCCGCTCACTGGCAAACTCGTTGCCGCAGCCGCTGCCGTTGGAAAGGCTGCCATCCTCGTTCTGGCGGAAATAATAGAGGGGGACCGCCCGGTTCAGCACGTTGTCGAAGCGGTACATGTGGTTGTACACCACATCCATCACCACACCGATGCCCGCCGCATGGAGAGCCTGGATCATCTGCTTGCACTCCCGCACCCGGACTTCGCCGCGGGCGGGGTCGGTGGAGTAGCTGCCCTCCGGGACGTTGTAGTTGGTGGGGTCGTAGCCCCAGTTGTACTGCCGGGTCAGCGGGCGGCTCTCGTCCACGCTGCCAAAATCAAAGATGGGCATGAGCTGGACATAGCGCACCCCCAGCCGCTTGAGGTAGTTCAGGCAGGTGGGGTGGACGCCGTCGCCGTTCAGGGTCGTGCCCTGCTGGGTAAAGGCCAGAAATTTGCCCCGCCATGCATTGCGCACCCCGCTGGCCGGGTCCTGCGAGAAATCCCGGACGCTGACCTCCCAGACGCTCCGCTTCGACGCCGGGATGACCGGCCGTTTGTCCTGTTCCCAGCCCGGCGGGTCGGTGCGGGCCAAATCCACGATCATGCTCCGCGCCCCGTTCACGCCCGCCGCGCGGGCATAGGGGTCAGCGGTGGTCACGCTGCCCCACTCGGTGGTCACGTTGAAATGATAATACTTCCCGTGCTGGTCGCCGGGCAGGTAAACGCCCCAGACGCCCTGCCCCCACGGGCTCAGCGGCAGACTGCCGATGCAGGCCCCGCCGTCGCCTTTCCGGTAAAGATCGACCCGGACCGACTGCGCCGTGGGTGCCCACAGCCGCAGGTGGGTGCCCGATGGGGAATACGCCGCGCCCAGCGGCCCCTGATAGCCGGTCTGACGGGCAAACTCCTCGCTTTCGAACCATGCTTTCCATTGTGCAGGCGTTTTCATTGACTCTCATCCTTTATCCTAACTTTCCCGCCCTCGCCAGAGGCAGGCCTTTTGAAATTAGTGTACCCGGCTTGCGCGGATTTTGCAAGAGTTTCCTTGCAAATGGGGCTGCGGTACACTATACTGAAAGAAATGAACCGATCACGGAGGCGATGACATGGCATACACAGACGATTGGGAGACCCTGATGAATGGAGTCTTCGGGCCGGGCGGCAGATTCAAGGCCGCCCCCGGCACCCCCGCCGAACCCCGGCAGCAGCCAAACAGCACTCTGAACGACCTGAACGCGGCGCTTCTGGAACAGCAGAAAAAGCTGGATGCGATGCTCAAGGCCCAGTCGGCCCAGCTGAAGACGCAGGACACCGCCGCCGAGGCTGCGCTGGCCGACAGCCGCCGGATGCTGCGGGACATGGAGAACGACGGTCTGCTGGCCAAAGGCACCACCGAGGTGAAACCCGAACATCTGGGCAGCTTCGAGGGGCTGGCCGACGAAGTCCGGCAGACCGTGCTGGGGCAGGACGCCTTTGTGGACGCGGTCGTCCGCGCCATGCGCCGCCCCTTTGTGCTGGGCACCGAACCGCCCGCCGCCCGGAACGTCATCCTGCTGAGCGGCGGCACCGGCACCGGGCGGCACTTCGCGCTGGAGGAGACCGCCCGGTGCATGGCTGCGCGGGGCCTGCTGCAAAACGATCAGATCGCCGCGCTCGACCTGGCGCTTTACGCGAACCCCGCCGCCGAAAAGCTCTTTTTGCAGGACCTCTACGCCGCGCTCCATGCCCCCGGCGAGATCGTGGTCTTTGAGCACTACGAGAGCTGCTGCCCCAGCTTTCTGAAAACGCTGTCCGACCTGGCCGTCCGGGGCAGCGCCCCGCTCTCCAGCCGGTACATCGTCAACCGGGACGGCATTCTGGTGGACGCCGGAACGGCCTTGGCCCCCGGCGCGGTCAGCCGTCTCGACCCCTGCGGAAAGTACCTCATCTTCTTTTCGAACAAGGGCCGCGCCGCCATGGCGGACAAGTTTGGCGCAAGCATGGTCTCGGCGCTGGGCGACGTCTGTGAGACGACCGCTTACCAGCGGGCAGACCTTGCAGCCCTCGCCGCCCAGCAGCTGAATGCGCTGGCCCAGAAGGTCACGGCCCGGCTGGGCCTGACCCTCGCCGCCGGGGCCGATGTGCGGGACTACGTCGCCGCCCAGTGTACCCCCCAGAAGGGCGCAGCCGGGCTGTCCGGCTGCTGCGACCGCATCTTCCGCGCTCTGAGCGAATACTGCCTGCAAACGGACAAGCCGCTCACCGGCACCGTGACCCTGACCGCCGCACCGGAGGGCCTGCTCTTCCACCTGAACGACGCCGCCCCGGCCCCGCTGTTCGACCTGCTGCCCGCTGCCTACACCGGCGCGCTGGATGAGATCCGGGCCGAGATCTCGGAGCTGGTCGGTCTGGCCCCGGTCAAGGAATACGTGTTCGGTCTGGCCGACAATCTGCAGGTCCAGCAGCGCCGCGCCGCTGCGGGCATGAAAACAGCCAGCCTTTCGATGCACATGATCTTCACCGGCAACCCCGGCACCGGCAAGACCACCATCGCCCGGCTGGTGGCCAAGTACCTCAAGGCCATCGGGGCGCTCAAGGGCGGGCAGCTGGTGGAGGTGGGCCGCGGCGACCTCGTGGGCCGCTACACCGGCCACACCGCACCGCTGACCAACAGCGTCATCGAGAGCGCCCTCGGCGGCGTCCTCTTCATCGACGAGGCTTACAGCCTCTACCGCGGCGAGCAGGACAGCTTCGGCCTCGAAGCCATCGACACCCTCGTCAAAGGGATGGAAGACCACCGCGACGAGCTCGTGGTCATTCTGGCCGGATACACCAGAGAGATGGAGACCTTCCTCACCGCCAACAGCGGTCTGGCCAGCCGCTTCCCCAACAAGATCGAGTTCCCGGACTACACCGCCGACGAGCTGCTGCAGATCACCCACGTCCTTGCAAAAAACAAGGGCTACACCCTCTCGGAGGCCTGCGAAGAGCCGCTGCGGAACTACTACGCCCGCCGTCAGGCCGACGACGCCCGCACCGCCGGCAACGGCCGTTTGGCCCGCAACACCCTCGAAAAGGCCATTTTCCACCAGAGCCGCCGCCTCGTCGCCGAACCCGCCGCCGCGCTGGATGTGCTCCTGCCGAGCGATTTAGAACTGGACGAATAATTGCAGAACCACGCAAAAAACGGACCGCCGAAACGGTCCGTTTTTTCTTGTTTAGCGATGCTCTTCCGCCAGCTGTTCGGCCAGCGCCCGCATCCCGGTGCGGACGTCTTCGGGCGCAAGGACTTCCACCTTGCCGCCAAAGCCCGTCACCCAGCCGTAGAACGGTTCGCTGACACAGATGGGCACATCAAAGTGGAAGCACCCGTCCTCCTCCGGCAGGAAGGTCGGCGAAGCGCCAAACCGCTCCCGCATGGCGTTTTCGAGGTCAGCCGTGCAGCGCAGGGTCACGCGCCGTTCGGGGCCGCCGTACATGCTGAAGTGCTTGCGCAGGTAGGCGGGCAGATCGAAATTGGCAAACTGCTCCCGGCCGCGGCGGGGCAGCTCCAGCACCCGGACGCCGGACATCCGGTCCACCCGATAGTGGCGGATGCCCACCGGCTCCTTTTCGTCCTGATAAGCGATGAGGTAATAGCAGCCGTTCTCCCACGCCATCTGCCATGGGCTGATGCCCCGCTTTTCGGGCCGGCCCACTTTTTTGTAGTGGAACTCCACCATCCGGCCGGTGTTGATGGCCTCGTGCAGCGCGTCGATGCTGTACAGCAGGCTCCTGCTGTCGGTCTTGGGGCGGCCGTCCACGTAGACCTGACGCTGCAGCTGGCTGCCCTCGTAATTGGAGCAGAGCTTTTCCAGCTTGTGGATCAGCCGCCTGCTCGTGGTGCCGGATACCACCCGGCTTGCCTGCACGGCATCCACCAGCAGCTTGAGCTCCGCCAGATCAAAGGTGCGGCTGGCAAGGAAATACCCGCCGCCCCGGCCCCGGCGCAGCTTGATGTCATAGCCCAGCGCACCCAGTGCCTCAATATCGCTGTACACGCTCTTGCGCTCGCAGCGGATGCCCTGCGCCTCCAGCAGCTCCACCAGCTGCGGCACGTTCAGCAGGTGGTTTTCATCGGTCTGCTGCTCAAAAATGCGCAATAGCGCCAGCAGCTTGGATTTCTGGCCTTCCTGTTTGGGCATTCGGTACACCTCATTTTTTCGTGTTGTGCCAAACCTCTCAGTCTCGCTTCCAGCTCCCCCAGCAGGGGAGCCAGAAAAAACAGCAGTGCTGTGTGCTGAAAAGGTTACGGCGCTTTCTTATCAAACGCCGCGCGGCGCTGGGTGGACAGGCGGAACATCTCCTCCAGCTTTTCCCGGTCATCGGCCACAAGGGCGTTGCGCATCTCGTTCAGCGCCCCGCTGAACTGGTCGATCTCGGAGATGAGGTTTTCCTTGTTCCAGAGGAACAGCTCCGCCCACATCTTCTCGTTGATGCGGGCGATGCGGGTCAGATCGCGGAAGGAGTCGC
>ERZ1108170.1927-NODE-1927-length-11834-cov-2.702352_pt1 | contig 11834 bp, 7 predicted proteins | sample MGYA00403705_ERZ1108170 | MGnify/ENA primary metagenome ERZ1108170 (study PRJEB35170, sample SAMEA104062422) | human gut metagenome | biome: human gut; feature: human-associated habitat; material: faeces | place: Denmark | collected 2012-06-15 ...
CCGAGCACCCCGACATCTGCATCGGCATCTCCGAGTACGGCACCGAGGGCATCATCAACTGGCACAGCAACGATCCCCAGTGCAAGGACTACACCGAGGAGTATCAGGCACTGTACCACGAGCATCTGGCTCAGGTGTTCGAGGATCGTCCCTGGGTGTGGGCTACCCACTGCTGGAACATGTTCGACTTTGGCTGCGCAGCCCGCAACGAGGGCGGCGTGGCAGGCCGCAACAATAAGGGCCTTGTTACCATTGACCGCAAAACCCGCAAGGACAGCTTCTACCTGTACCAGGCATACTGGACCAAGGACCCGATGGTGCACATCAACGGCCGCCGCTATGCCCAGCGCGCCGGGGAAACCACCGAAGTCAAGGTTTACTCCAATCAGGACTGCGTGACCCTGTACCTGAACGGCAAGGAAGTTGGCACCCAGCAGGCCCACCGCGTGTTCCACTTTACCGTGGCGCTGGCCGAGGGCTTTAACACCCTGCTGGCCGTGGCCGGTTCCGCCAAGGATTCCATCACGCTGGAAAAGGTAGAGAAAGAGCCCGCCTGCTACACCCTGCCGGAGTTCAACGAGCGCCAGGAGGGCGTTGCCAACTGGTTTAAGCAGATGGGCAGCCTGGATCTGGAATCCCCGATGGAATTCCCCGAAGGGTACTATACTATCAAGGACTCTATGGCAGAGCTGGCCAAGAACGAGGAAGCTTTTGCCATTGTTGCCAAGGCCGTAAAGCTGGTCACCAACTTTGACCTGAAACCCGGCCAAGGGATGTGGAGCATGATGAGCGGCATGAGCCCCGAACACATGAGCGGCATGATCTCCACCGACCTGCTGGGGGATAAATTCCTGCCCAGCCTGAACGCCCAGCTGATCAAGATTAAAAAGTAATCCCCTGCCTTTTCAACCCCATAAAGGCAGACGGAACAGCAAGCAAAAACGCCAGAGCAGCACCCGGTAAGGGTTGCTGCTCTGGCGTTTTTATTCGCGTATTATTGTTATTTTTGTCGTTGTTAATTCTTTTTCTTCCTGTGCGTCCGGTTTTGCGGTAAAAAAGTGTTTCACCTTTTCTGCCCCGGCTGCATCCATAGGGTACTGGGCTTTGATGCGCCCATCCTCAAAACGCAAAATTGCCGTGCAGCAGGTCAGCAGCAAATCGCACTGGCTATGGCGCATCCGATAGAACGCTTTTATGCTTTTCCCTCTCGCTCGCTTATTTGGCGCAGGTTAAATTGCTTGCCTTGGCCGCATAATCAAACAGGCCATCGTTCTTTTCTTCCAGTGCCTTGATCATGTGATAGGTATACTCGTTATACGGCGTGGGAATGCCAAGTTCCTGCCCCATCCGCATCAGCGCACCGGAGAACATGTCAATTTCGGTGTGCCGCCCGGCATCCAGATCCTGTAACGTGGAATAGCGCGTTGCAGGTGGGACCAGGCTGCCATGGCGGGAACTTGCATCCACCTTGCTCAAATCAATGCCCTTTGCCACGGCAATGGCCTCCAGCTCATGGCACAAACCATCGCTGATGGCTTTCATGTGGGCACTGCTCTGGTAACAGCCAACGCCCGCGCCCAAAATGGCCTGCGGCAGATTGTTGCAGACATTCAGGCGGAACTTGCTCCAGATTTCTTCCTTAATATACGGGGTAACGCGGGAATGAATGCCCGTACCGGCAAGCAATGCTTCCACCGCCTGCACGCGCTCGCTTTTCAGCGGTGCGGCAAGCTCGCCATAGATAATGCCGATGGTGGTTTCGGGGTTGAAGTGGTAGCCGTCGGCTTCCTTGTGGGAGGCCACCTTGATGAGGGAGGGCAGAACATGTTCCGCACCGATTTTGGCGGCGATGATTTTCTCACTGTCCACACCGTTCATCAGGCTCATCACGGTGGTGTTGGGGCCAACGGCGGCGGCAATGCTGTCCAGTGCGCCGGACAGCGCACCATATTTCAGCGCAACCACCAATAGATCCACGCCGTTTGCTTCCTGCGGGGTCCAAACCTGCGGGCGGTAGGTGGTGCCGTTGATGTTGATTCCCTGTTGTTTCAGCCGTTCGGCACGCGGGCCTTCGGCAATTACAGCAAGGCGAATATCCTTGCGGGAGCTGAGTCCCCAGATGACATAAGAGCCGACTGCACCGGCCCCCAGAACAGCAACAGATTTGATTTGCATGTTTCCCTTTCCCCTTTCGCCTGCAGTACTTTTTCTATTCCCGCGGGTAATCGTTGTATTTCTTTGGGGCTATTGTACCATAAAGGAACGCTTTGGTTCAATTACTGCTCCATCGTATAGCTGACCTGATACTGGCCGGAGCCCACTTGGGCGGTAGGGCATCCGTTTTGTTCCGCAAAGGTCAGGCCGTCCGTTTCCAGCAGCTTGGCACCGGGTTCCAGGCAGATTTTTGCCGCTGCATTGGGTGGAATTGCCGCCGTAACGGTGATTTTCCCGTCATCAACTTGCCACTGCAGGGCATAGCGGCCAAAGGGGGTCTGGTGCCAGGCCTGGGCCCAGCGCAGCCCGCCACCGGGGCGCGGGGCCAGCCGTGCGGCGCAAAACCCTGCCGTGCCCGGCTGCTGGCCAATACCGGCGCACTCGCCGTACAGCCATGCCCCCACCGCGCCGTATGCGTAATGGTTGAAAGAGTTCATCCCCGCGGACCACATCGTGCCGTCCGGGCGGCGGCCATCCCAGTGTTCCCACACAGTGGTGGCCCCCTGCAGCACCTGATACAGCCAGCCGGGGTAATCTTTTTTCAACATCAGGTCATACGCCTGCTGCCAGCAGCCATTCTGGCTGAGCGCCGCGCAGAAATACGGTGTGCCCAAAAAGCCGGTAACCAAATGCCCGTTTTGTTGTTCCAACAGTTCCAGCAGGCGCTGGATCGTTTTCTGCTTCCACTTTTGCGGGGTCAGGCCAAAGCGCAGGGCCAGAATATGGGCTGTCTGGGTCTGGGCGGTCATTGCACCATCCAGAGTAAAAAAGTTTGCGGCAAAATCTTGGGCTGCCTGGCGGTGAACCCCCGCGTAAAGCTCTGCATCCTGCCGGTTGCCCAGTACCTCCGCCGCCAGCGCCAGCAGCTGGGCCGAAAGCGCATAGTACGCCTGGCTGGTCAGCGCCGTGGGGGTTGCGCCAAAATAACTGCCCGGTTCGGCGTCCAGCGCCACCCAGTCGCCCAGCTGCATCTTGAAATCAAACAGACCATTTTGGGTGTTGGCGCGCATAAAATCCACCCAGCGCTTCATGCTGGGGTACTGGCTGCGCAGAATGGTATCGTCGCCATACATCTGGTACAGCACCCAGGGGATCACAGTCGCGGCATCGCCCCAGCCGGAAGCGCCATATGGGCAGTTTTTCATCAGCCAGTTGGCCTCGGTGTGGGTTTCCTCAATATTGGGCACCACATTGGCCACGCCGCCGTCCGGCAGCTGGTCCACGGCAAGGTCTTTCAGCCACTTGCTGTAAAAAGTCCAGGTATCGGCCAGCCAGCAGGCGGTCTCGCAAAAAATCTGTGCATCGCCGGTCCAGCCAAGGCGTTCATCGCGTTGGGGGCAATCGGTGGGCACATCCAAAAAGTTGCTTTTCAGCCCCCACAAAATGTTATGGTTCAACTGGTTCACCAGCGGTTCGGAACAGGTAAACTCCCCCGCCGGCTGCATGGCGCTGTGCAGTACGCAGGCGGTAAAATTGGCCGGTTCCGGTTTTCCCGGCCACTGCACCACCAGCGCATAGCGGAATCCCATATAGGTAAACTGCGGCTGCCAGGTCACCGTTTGGCTGCGGGCAAAGGTATATTGCATGGTGGTGCGGGCTTTGCGCAGGTTGGCCAGGTAGGGGTTGCCATCGGCGTCCAGCTCCTCAAAGCAGCGCAGTTCAGCCGCCTGCCCGGCTGTACCCTGCACGGTAATTTCCACCCGGCCCGCCATGTTCTGGCCAAAATCCACCACTGTGCTGCCATCCGGCGCGGTAAACACCCGCTGCGCCGGGATGCGCTGCTGCACGCATACCTTGCCTGCGGCCTGGGCGGCCAGTTTGGCGGCAGGGTACGGCACGGTGTGCACGGCGTGCCAGCGGCCTGCGGGGGTGTTTTCCGGCGTTTCGCATTCGGCCCAGTGGGGCAGTTCCAGCGCGGCATCGTATACTTCTCCGTGGTAAATCTCTGAGAATATCACGGGTGCCTTCGTTCCCTGCCATGCTGGGCCGGTGTTCACGGTTTCACGGGTGCCATCGGCATACACAAGGGTCAACTGCATGGCAAAGGCGGTGGTATCGCCATAGTTGTTGCGGGAGCGGGTCAGGCCCATCACACCCTTGTACCACCCGGCCCCCAGCATTGCCCCGGCCATGTTGAGGCCAGGGTGCAGCATGGCAGTGACCTCATAGGTCTGGTAGAGCAGGCGGCGGTTATAGCTTGTCCAGCCGGGGGTCATCTCATCGGTGCTGACCTTTTGGCCGTTGAGATAAACATTATACAGCCCCAGCGCCGTGGTGCAGGCATACGCGGCCCGCAGCCCCGGCTTTACGGTGAACGCCGCGCGCACCATTGTACCGGCGGAGGATTTCCTGCAGGTTTCGGGGGATTCCGCGCTCACAAACTCGGCTTTCCACTCAGCTGCCGGGTCCAGCAGGGCGGTGATGAACACCGCCGGTTCGCTCCACAGGGTCTGCTGGGGGCCAGCAGCGGTATCGGCCCAAACCTGCACACGGGCGTAATATTTTTGCAGCGATTGCAGCGTCAGGCCCGCCGCGTGCACCGCGGTGGAGTTTCCGGTTTCACAGGTTTCATCGTACAGCAACGCGGCAAAATCCGGGGTCAGGGCAACTTGCAGGCGGTACTGCGTCTGGCGGATGTTCCGGCAGTTCCCTTCCAGCTGCCAGCCGAACACGGGGGTATGGTCCAGCCCAACGGGGGTCCGCTCATGGTCAAACCAGAGGCCGGTCACAGTCAGCATGGTTCACTCCCCCTTTTGCGCCATATACTGGGCAAACAACGCCAGCTTGGCGTACAGATCATCCAGGATCAGACGGCTGTCGATCCCCTTATACACCCGGATGGGCCGATTGCGGCCGATGGCGGCATAAGTCTGGTCCGCCGTTACATAGGGTGCGGGCACCCAGTCAAACTGGAAGCGGTGTTCATACAGCAGCAGGCCGGGGGCGGGGTTATCGCCCAAAACCCAGCTTTCGCCCGTGCGGAACGCGCTGGCGCGGGATTCCGGCGTTTGGCTGTAAGCCACCAGCTGGTCAAACAGGTAGCGGCCCACGGCTCCCTGGGGGCGCACACGGTATTCCAGTTCCGCCATACTGACCGGCATCATCTCGTACACATTTTTGGGCACCTGCCACACCGGCATGGTGCTGCCAAACACCACGTTGACGGCGTTGACATCATTGCCCAGGTTGAACTCCGGCCCGCCCACAGGGTACGGTGCGCCGCCGATCCAGATTGCGGTCAGCCGGCCCGCAATGCGGGGTTCCTGCAAATAGGCACTGGCCAAATCGGTCAGTGGGCCAAGCAGCAGCACAAACAGCGGGCGGGTATCCTCTTTCATCGCTTCACGGATGATCAGCTTCGCGCCTTCGCTGGGCACCGGGGTAGCGGCATCCGGCAAAGCGTGGGGCGCACCGTGCAGCACCGGAACCGTCAGCTGCATCAGGACCGTCAAGTCTTTCAGACCCTGCCAGCTTTTCTGCATTCCGTTGGGGTCGCGGGTGCCAAAGTGGGCGGCCACCACGCCGACATTATCAAACTTGGGGCTCAACAGTGCCTGCACAACAGCAAACGGATCGTCCGCTTCGTTGCAAAGGTCGGTATCGGTAATTACACGCACCATTTTTTCTTCCGGCACGGGGAAGTTGTAGTGGGTACAGGTCATGCTTTCCTCCTATTTTATGTTCCGGGTGCTGCGGCTTGCAGTGGGGGGCAGCAGCCCTTTTTCCATTAAAGTGTCGCGCATCTTCTACACAAAAAAGGGGCGGCTCTGTGTGAACCGCCCTGTTTTATGTTTGGGTGTATCTGAAAAGTCGAAAATATCGTCTATTTCTACAAACACAGCCGGATTTTACATTAAAAAGCCTTACATCCTACTTGTGTTTGCGAAGTATCCGTCATTTTCTTGATTTTCAGATACGCCTTAGCCCGCCAAAAAGGCCGCAAACTTTTTGTGCAGTTCTTCCTCGCTCAGGGTTGGGCTGTCCACCGTCAGTTCGCGCGCCAGGTTCAGGGCAAAAATACCCATGATGGATTTTGCATCCACGCAGTAGCGCCCGGAATGCAGGTCCACATCTCCGGGCACAGTGACCGCAATGCGGTTAAACTCTTTCACTTCACCAATGCTGTTCAGCCGGATGGTAACACTTGCCATTGCCAGTTTGCTCTCCTTTTTGCCGCGGGCATCTGCGGTGTTCTGCCGCCAAAAGCCCGGTTAAAATGTAATGTTCAGCTGCTTGATGCAGGCAGCATCCCCTTTGGTGCCGCCGCGGGCGTACAGGGCCAGGCGCGCGCCGGTCCAGGTTGCCTTGGCAACGGGTTGGGCTCCCCCCAGCGGCACTGCGGTGCCATCTGCTGCCAGCAGGGCATACTGCACCTGCTTGGCAGCCGTTATTTTCATTGTAACGGTTATTTCATCCGTGTCAACCATTTTTTCGGCAAGGATCGTTTCTTCTGCATCGCCGGTGGGGGCAAGGTCTTTCACCATGCCCTGTACCAACTGCACGGTGCAGCCCTGCGCGGTGCGGCAGAGCTCAATGGCGGAATATTTCTGCCCCATCACGCTAAGCCCTACTTTAGCTCCGGCGCCGCACCCGGCCAGGCCAAGGGTAACGTTTGCGGTAAAATCCGCTGCAGGCAGCATCTGACTGAGCACATTGGGCTGCCGCCACAAACTTCCGCTGGCCCCGCAGACCAGATGCAGTGCATCCCCCGCCACCGGGCGCAGCCAGGCTTCGGGCTGGGGGTTGGCCTGCCATTGCCATTGCAGGCCGGGCTTGCCGTTTGTAAAGCTGTCCCCTATTTGCAGGCCGGGACCAGCTTCGCCTTTGGGGCAGTCCCACTCGGTCACCGGCTCGCCAATGCCATCGCCGTTTTGTTCCAGGCCGATGAATGGCCAATCGCTGTGCCAGCACATAGGCTGCAGGTGTACCACGCGGCCCAGTTCAAACCGGTCCTGGAAATGCAGGAACCAATCGCTGCCGTCCGGCGCTGTGACCCACGCACCCTGGTGGGGGCCGTTAATGGAGCTGGCCCCCTGGTGCATGACGATTTTTTCCTCATACGGGCCGTACACATTGCGGGCGCGCAGCACGGTCTGCCAGCCGTATTCCACACCGCCTGCCGGGATAAAGATGTAATACCAGCCGTTGCGCTTGTACATTTTGGGGCCTTCGGCGGTGGGCTGGCTCAGGGTGCCATCAAACACGATGGGGCCGTCCTCCACCACTTCCAGCGTTTCGGGATCCAGGCGGGAAAGCTGGATCTTGTGCTTAATGCCGCAGCGGCTTTTGGCAAAGGCGTGGGCCATATACACGCTGCCGTCATCGTCCCACAGGGGGCAGGGATCGATCCACCCGCTGGCGGATTTTACGCAGTGCAGCGCACTCCAGGGGCCGGCGGGGTCGGTGGCTTCGGTGTAAAAAATGCCCTCGTCCGGCAGGGGAATGAATGCATAGAACCTGCCCGCATGGTAGCGCAGCGCCGGGGCCCAGGTGCCGCAGCCATGGGCGGGCTGGGCATAGCGGTCAAACGGCAGCCGCTCCACGCAGTTGCCGATGCGCTCCCAGTGGACAAGATCCTTGCTGTGCAGCACCGGCACGCCGGGCAGGTAGGTAAAGCTGGAAGAGATCAGGTAATAGTCCTCCCCCACGCGGATGGCGTCGGGGTCACTGAAATCCATGGGCAGCACCGGGTTCTGGTAGCAGCCATTTTTGATATCGGTCACATAACGGTCCATTGCTTTTATCCTTTCTTGTGTTCGATTTCCAGCAGCAGCTCACATGCAGCTTCCAGCACGCAGGCGGAAGCCCACAGATTGTGGCTGAACCAGCTGCTGAACGGTCTGCCATCACTGAAGCGCTCCACATCCAGCCCATCGCTGGGGCACCAGCGTTCCGACAAAATGCCGTAACGGCCATAGCCGGTGGCTGCGGGGTACAGTTCCAGGCATTGCAGCATCCAGGCGGCAGAATCCGCCGCGCGGCTGGCGTAATAGCCGTCACCTGTCACCCGTGCCAGATAGCGCAGGTCCGTGTCAATAATAACCCCCATGGGGTGGATATGCGGGTTGGAAACCGAGGTAACGGCGCCGCCGCAGGCGGACCACCCCTGGTTCAGCGGGGTGTGCTCCGGGTAGGTCTTATAGCCATAGCGCCACAGGAACTCGTACCCGGCGCTGTCTTTCATATATTGCAGGAATTCGGCCTTGCCGGTCTGCTCATACAGCAGGCGGCTGCCGCGCATGAAGGCCAGGTTGCCCTCCTCATCCACGGCTTTCCAGGTGTCCATGGGGGTACCGTAACAGTTCAGGTCCTTGACAAAGGTATGGTAGTAATCCAGCGCTTTTTCGGCGGAGTGCAGGCAGCGTTCTTCGCCGGTCAGTCGGTAGAGGTAAACCAGCGCCGGGGCAAATCAGCAGCCCGCAAAGCCGCTCCAATCCAGCACTTTGCGTTCCTGGGTGGAGTAAGTATAGCCGAAAGCGCCGTCTGCGCGCTGCAGATCCATGACGGTATGCAGCACCTTTTGGGCTGCATCCATCCATTTGGCCGGGCAGGGTTTGCCGTTTTGGTGCAGATAATCCATCGTTTTGGTCAGGTAGTGGACGGCGCTGCCCACTGTATAGGCACAGTGGCAGTCTTTGACCAGGCCGTACCCGGTCCACCAGCCGTTCACCTGGCTACCCGCGGCATTGGGGGCCATCAGGTCGTTCAGCAGGCCGGAATTTTCGTTATACGCATCGGCAATGCGGTCAAACAGCTGTTCGCCACTCATGGCCGCGGCCAGCGGCGCTTCGGCATCCGCGCCAAGGGCATCGCGGCAGAGCACCAGCGGATAGGCCAGCACGCCGCCACCCGTCCAGCCGATCTCCGTCACCAGCCGCCAGGGGCGCATCTCGGTCTCCCTGGGCGGGCGGCAGCAGCGGTTGGTATACTCCCCCGCCGCCGCGTCAAAGTTCTGGTAGGCAAAGGTGTCCAACATACCCTGCACGGCCTGGCGCAGGGTATTGCGGGGGACGGCGCGATCCTGGTGGCGGGCGTATTCCTGCCGGATGATCTCATGCAGCTCGGTTCGCGGGCCGCTGCGCAGGTAGATCCTGCCGCTGGTCTGCGCCTTGCAGGCCATGCTGCGGGTGGACGGCGCCGGGGTGGAGCGGTTTTTGAAGGTGGTGGGGTCGTTGGTGTACCCCAGGCTGATGCCGAACGCATCCGGCAAAGCGGCAAACACACCGTTGCGGATGATCCCGGCCTCGCTTTCGCTGTAGGGTTCCACCGCAGCGGCGGCCACTCCGCCGTCCCAGCAGAGGGCGGCGAGCGGCATGGCGGCGCGGTCCGCACGGAATTCCCACAGCGGCGCACAGAACGCCACCTCGTGGTGGTCCTTCGTCAGCAATGGAAATTCGCCGGGTTTGGCTTCCGCGGCGTGGTTATCGCCGTAAATATTGCAGGGGATCACATGGAAATAATCGCTCTGCCCCGGCACAGCCAGCCACATGCGCAGCTGGGTGGGGTTGGGCGCATCCATTTGCAGGGTGTAGCACAGCGTATCGCCAGCGGGGGTGAACTGCGCACTGTAATGCGCACCGTTCAGCGTCCAGTCAAAGCCGGACTGTGTGCAGGCAGTTTCCGGCACCGGCACCCAGGCATCCTCGATCCGGCAGGCAAAGCTGACGTTTAATGTTTGGGAATTCAGATCCAGTTTCATTATGATACCTCAACAAAAAATGCGGGCCGGGCAGTGCCGGCCCGCAACGGGTCAATGATTTTTAGGAGGGACAAACATTTTTAGGTGCAGGAACAAACAAAAAAGAGGAAAACGAAAATCAGCCTTTCAGGCCGGAGGTTGCAATGCCTTCCACAAAATATTTCTGTGCGGCAAAGAAGAGGAGAACCAGCGGCAGAACCGCCACGCAGGCCATGGCCATAACGCGGCCCCACACCACAACACTTTCCGCGTCAACGGAAAGGCGCAGCGCCAGCGAGATGGTGTATTTTTTGACCGAGTTGATGAAGATCAAGGAGTTGAAGTAATCGTTATAGGTCCACAGGAACTGGAACAGGCCAGCGGAGAAGAGGGCCGGCTTCATCAGCGGCAGCAGGATCTGCCAGAAGATGCGGAAGGTGCCACAGCCATCAATGCAGGCGGATTCGTCCAGATCGCGGGGGATGCCGCGCATGAACTGGATGAGCTGATAGATGAAGAATGGGTAGCAGGCCAGCAGGGCGGGCACCCAGAATGGCATGTAGGAATCGACCCAGCCGAACTTGTTGAACAGAACGTAACGCGGGATGATGATGACCGAGTTGGGAAGCATCAGGGTGGCGATCAGGATGGCAAACAGCTGCTTTTTGAACGGGAAGTTGAACCGTGCAAAGCCATAGGCAACCAGCGCACTGGAAGCGATGGTCAACAGCGTGGTGGGGATGACCATGATAAAAGAGTTGATGAAATAGGTTGCATAGGTATAAATACCGGCGCTTTTCCAGCCGTCAATAAAGTTCTGGAAGCTGAAGCTTTTGGGCATCAGTGCAATGGAGCCAAAAATTTCATCGTTGGTTTTGAACGCGGCCGAAATCATCCATGCAATGGGGAACAGCAGCACGCAGCCAATCAGGATGATGACCAGATAGGTCAGCACCAGGTTCAGGGTCTTTTTTTGTTGTTTTGTCATAATGCTCACGCGCCCTTTCTCAGCTTTCGTCGCCATAGAAGACCCACCACTTGGAGGTTGCGAACAGCACCAGAGTGATCAGCATGATCACAATAAAGATGATCCAGGAAATGGCGCTGGCGTAACCCATCTTGAAGTAGGAGAAGCCTTCCTTATACAGTTTCATGCCCAGCACATAGGTAGCCTTCATGGGGCCGCCATCGGTGATGACAAAGGCAGAGGTGAAGTTCTGCAAAGCCTGAATGGTCTGCATGATAAGGTTGAAGAAGATGATGGGGGTGATTTGCGGAACGGTGATGCTGAAGAACATCTTGACCTTGCTTGCGCCGTCAATCTCGGCAGCTTCGTACAAATCTGCCGGAACGTTTTTCAGCGCGGCCAGGAACATGACCATGGAAGAACCAAACTGCCAGATCTCCATCATGCAGATGGTGCGCAGGGCCTGGTTGGGGTCGCCCAGCCACTGTACGTTGGGCAGGTGCAGGGTGGTCAGGATGGCGTTGATAACGCCGTTATCCATGAACATGATCTTCCACAGCAGAGCAACAGCAACGCTGCCGCCGAACAGGGACGGAATGTAGTACAAAGTACGGATGAGGTTGATGCCTTTGATGTCACGGTTGAGGAACACCGCAACAGCCAATGCCATAACCAGCTTGCCGGGCACGGTGTACAACGTGTAGGCCAGGGTAACTTTCAAGGAGTTCCAAAACTCATTATCCATGGTGAACAACTGGATGTAGTTGTTCAGGCCGGTGAACGAGGGGGTGCCGGTGATTTTGTAGTTACAGAACGAGTAAACCAGCGAGCTTAAAAACGGGTACAGCTGCAGGACCAGCATACCGATGATCCACGGGGCCAGATAAGCAAACGCCGCGTAATCGCGCTTGGTATAGTGCTTGATTTTGGTTTGTTTTGTCATAGGATCACACCTCTTTGGAAAAAATCCGCCTT
>ERZ1108170.1928-NODE-1928-length-11827-cov-34.996942_pt1 | contig 11827 bp, 10 predicted proteins | sample MGYA00403705_ERZ1108170 | MGnify/ENA primary metagenome ERZ1108170 (study PRJEB35170, sample SAMEA104062422) | human gut metagenome | biome: human gut; feature: human-associated habitat; material: faeces | place: Denmark | collected 2012-06-15 ...
TAAAGGAATGGCTAAAGAAAAGTTAGACACAGCTTACCGCCTTTTGTCAATGGGTCTTTCTGAAGCGCAAGTATCAACGGCCACCGAGCTTCCGCTGGAGGAAATTCAGAAAATGAGGAAATAAGAACTGGCATTGAAAAATTGATTTATGTATTGAAGTATATGGAAATGGATGAAGTATTCAAAAATTTGCCATTAGCGGAACAAAAGAAGATGCTCGATCATCTTGCAAAATTGCCAGATGTTCGTTTCTTGAGTAGTGAGGAGCGGGAAAAATACGATGAAAGTATCAAGGCTGTTGACGACTATTACTCTGGCCTTTATGGCTCTTATGTTGAAGGAGAGAAAAAGGGAATGGCTAAAGGTAGAGCAGAAGGAATGGCTAAAGGTAGAGCAGAAGGAATGGCTAAGGGAATAGCTAAAGGAATGGCTAAAGAAAAGTTAGACACAGCTTACCGCCTTTTGTCAATGGGTATGTCATGGTCGCAAATCATGCAGGCTACTGGATTGACAGAAGAAGAATTGAAGCCGCTTCAGGCGTAGTGTATATTTTGGCTGCACCCTTTCAGGGCGTATGGGACAAAACTTGCGAAAGTTCAATGACTAAATTTATTGTAAAACAGAAGATTGCTCTGGCTGTGTTGGGAATCATCAGTATGAGTGTTGATATCGTAGTTAACCTGAAAGGCATTCTTACCTTGAAAACCACTTTTGCGAGATTTTTCTTGCGGAAAATTTTGTGATTTCAATAATTATTCGTATCTTTGCAGCGTCAGTCCTCGCCAAGCCTCTTAACAATGCTCAAATCGTGCGAGGCGTTTTTTATTTATACACATTTGAATATGGCAAATCTTATACCTTTTACAAAACGATTTGAATCTTCAGAAAATCTCGTTAATTTGCTAGAATCACGAGGTTTACAGATTTATGATAGGAACAAAGCCATACAGTACCTTGACAATATTGGTTATTACAGATTGTCTGCTTATATGTATCCTTTGTTGAAGATGCCCAAGACAGCACATTTATACAAGGAAGGTTCATCCTTCAAAAAAGTGATGATGCTTTATCGTTTTGATAAGAAACTGAGACTACTCATGTTCAATGAGATAGAAAAGATTGAAATTGCTATCAGACGGGCAGTAATGCAAATAACAGCAGATATGACGGGCAATCCTTTTTGGCTTACTGACTCTTCTTATTTCTTGGATAGTTCCAGGTTTAATGAAACAATGCGAGCTATATCCAAGGAATACAGCAAATCCAAGGAGGAGTTTGTTCTTCATTTCAATCGAACCTATTCTGAGCCATATCCACCATCGTGGATTTTAGGCGAGCTGCTCACTATTGGAAATGTCAATGCTATTTATCGTAACATCAAACAAAATCGCATACGCAAACGCATAGCTAAACGTTTTGGTTTGCCTATCAATGTGTTTGAGTCATGGCTTACAGTTATTGCTGTTACTCGAAATGCCTGTGGTCATCATTCAAGAGTATGGAACAAACAGAATGCTATTCAGCCAGCGATTCCAAATAGTCCTGAAAGAGAATGGATAACGCTACCAACAGATTCCATGCGTGCTTACTTCGATCTGTGCATCATCAAGTACTTTCTTAATGTTATATCCCCCAATAATGATATGCAATCCAAAATAACATGGTTGTTCATTCGGTTTCCCGAAATTGACTTAAAAGCTCTCGGCTTTCCGCAGGGATGGCAAATGGAACCATTATGGAGGTAATTTCAAGTGAAACTGCTATTTTGTGCAAATCTATGTGATTCTGTATTCAGTTCCATCGGTTGTAGGTAGTTCGCAAAACGCAAATAGCTTACAGAATGAAGAAATTTTATAGCATCTTCTTCATCTTCGATTGTCAGCCCGCGTTCTTTCAAAATGTCAAGTTGACAATAAAAATCCATTGCTTGTTTTGTGTACTGCATATTACTTCAGTATAATATAAAACACGAAGTCCTGCCGTGGTACGCTTTCAAGAAGAGGCGTGGCAGGAACTGTTGCTGCAAAATTACTAATTTCATTCCAAAATGCCAACTTTTTGTTTAAGAATATGCATTCTAAATATGCTATTTAACATTGTATAACGGAATTTCGGCGTATTTTTTTGATATTGGTATCACTAAGTTAAAGTAACGTTAAATATGCAACTTGCTGAGCATCGTTACGCTTTTTTTGTTTACCTTTGCATTTAATAATTATTAGTAGTACCAACGATGAGGCAACGAAATAAATCAGATAAACTTCTGGTATGGGTTCCTGAGCATGGATGGATATTCCATCATACGAGTGAATCTACGTATCTGGAAGTGCTTAGGCTTATTGGAGGAGAACGATTGAGTAAAGTCGCTCTTGAGATATCTCATCTGCCTGTATTTACGAAAGAACCCTATCTCCAGTTTGCTAAATACATGAAATCTATCGGGCATGGATGGTTTGTGAATACCGTTGGTGGAACTAGTAATAAATATCTTCAGCTCAATACGATTAATGACAAACTCCATTTGGGCTTGAAGGTGAAACTTGTGCCAGAAGAAATACTCAATCATATGGAGGCGCAAAACCTTAAAAATCAAGGTGTAAATATAGATTTGGGTGAGAAGCGAACTCGTAAACTTGATGATACTCTTTTGGTAGATTTTGATGGACAGACGTTTGATTTGAAACATCGAAATGGGCGTGAGGTATTTGTTAAATTAATAGAAAGTATTGGTGCAAGGGATGTTAGTAAACTAAATCTGACGAATGGTTCCGAAGATTTAGTTACGTCTATACAGGTTTATTCTAATCAGCTTCCGTGTGGTGATTTCTGGGTTTCTGTTCCTAACTCAACGAAAGGCAAACACAAAATAATTCTCACAATTAAAGCTATGTTGAAACTCGACCTGACAATTACGACTTTATCCAAAGAAGAAAGACGTGATAGACAACTCGAGAAACTGAAAAGCGAGATGGGTGAGTTAATGAAAAAAATGGCTGATATGAATAGTGATGAGATTAAGTAAATAATGATATAAACATAAATTATGGAAAAGTATATATTAAAATTGTTTTGTGTTCTTCTTATGGTTTGCTCTAGTTGCCTTGTTAGTTGTTCAAGTGATGATGATCATTATGACGACCCTGCTCTAGAGGAGGTTCGCTATTATGTGAAGTATGAGGTTCATATGAATATAAATAGATCAGCTTTGGGCGTATCGATACAATGCCAGGGAGATAAAAAAGAGGAGCATTTTAGTACCAAGAATCCTAGCTGGGAAGGAACTTTTGGTCCTTTTAAAAAAGGGCAAAAAGTTTTCTTGAAAGTGTACAGTGAGGCAGTGGTAACATCAACGAGTGACAGCTATGTAAGAATTAGTGTAAGCCGGGACAAGGAACCTTTTGTGTTGAGGGAAGAACTAAGACGTTCGGACAGTACTAAAAGTTATGAAATTTCTGCAATTGTAGAATAAACCGAATGGCGAGATTACATTGCTATTGAAATCGATTCACTATATACTATAATTTTGAAAATTAACAATTAAGATTATGAGAAATTTTACTTTATTTAAATGTACGGGGTTATATCTCCGTAAAGTGTCAAACGGCTTTTCTAAGCGTACTGTCATTTTGCTAGTTATGATGATTATGATGACTGGCAACGCTTTAGCTGGCGTCAGTTACGAAGTAATTGATGGCTTTAAATATTTACTAAATTCCGACTCCAAAACAGCCTCACTTGTTGCTAATGCCGAAAAATATACAGGTGATATTGTGATTCCGGAAAATATTAAAGCGAAAGATGGAAATACATATTCTGTAACTTCATTTGAGGATAATTCTTTCTGGGGATGTAGTGGCTTAACATCTGTTTCTATCCCTTCGTCTGTTACATCTCTGGGAAATTATTGTTTTAAAGATTGTAGTAATTTGGCTTCTATAAACGTTCCTTCATCTGTTACAAAGATGGGGCAAGAATGTTTCTATAATTGTAGTCGCTTGGCTTCTGTTACCATATCTTCAGCTGTAACATCCTTAGGTGATGGTTGTTTCTATAATTGTACCAGTTTAGCTTCTATTACGATTCCGTCGTCAGTTACATCTCTTGGGGAGAGGTGCTTTTGGGATTGTAGTAAATTAACTTCTATCATTATACCTTCATCTGTTACATCGATAGGACAAGAATGTTTTTATAATTGTAGTGGCTTGACTTCAGTTATCCTTCCTTCTGCTATTAAATCATTGGAATATCAGTGTTTTAGTGGCTGTAGTAGCTTGGTTTCTGTCAAGATTCCGTCTTCTGTTACTTCGTTGGGGCAGTTTTGTTTTAGTGGTTGTAGTAGCTTGACTTCTGTTACGATTCCATCATCTGTAATATCAATAGGAATGTCTTGCTTCAGCAAATGTAGTAGTTTGCCTTCTGTTACTATCCCTTCATCTGTTACATCGCTGGGTGCTTTTTGTTTCGAGCATTGTAGTCGTCTTGAAACCATGTATTTTAAGGGTAGTACACCGAGAAATTTATCGGATGCATCTATCTCTACGACTTGCATATTTAACGTGCCAAGCGAATACCTAGAGGATTATAAAAAAACTCTAGGTTCTTATTATAAATATATTTACGCCTGGAACCCAAGTGAATCTGGTGATGATACCAAGCCAGTTACTCAATGTGCTACACCATCTATTTCTTACGCATCAGGAGAGTTGAAGTTCGCTAGCGAAACAGCTGACGCCGAGTATCATTATACAATTACGGATGCTGATATGGCTTCTAATGCTTATAACAAGGAAGGCAAGGTTACTCTTTCTGCAGCCTATCATATTTCTGTATATGCTACAGCTGATGGCTATTCGGCATCTGATAAGGCGGAGGCTACGCTGTATTGGATTAATGCTAACCTGGAGAATGGTACCTACATTAATCAGGTAAGAACACGGGGCGTGGTGGCTTCGGCTCATGATGGCATCATCAGCCTCTCTGGTCTTGACGATGGCGAGGTGGTGAAGTTCTTCGCTGCTGATGGCAAGTATCTCGGCTCTACGGTTGCAGCCAACGGTGCTGCCTCTTATGCCGTATCCGAGTCTTTAGTTATCGCCAAAGTGGGTAAGGATTCTATCAAGATTGCAATGAAATAAGGATTGGGCAGAGCGATGCACCTACCGTAAAATTATAAAAGTAAGGGGAAGAAGGCGAGTAACGTAAATTGCTCACTTTTTCCCTTTTTTTGTATATTTTTCTGAGAATCATTAAAAAAATCGTATACCACCTCTTCTTTCAAGATTGAGGAAGTAAATTTAGTCTATCTTAAATGGAGAAGATATATGACTAAATTTATTGTAAAACAGAAGATTGCTCTGGCTGTGTTGGGAATCATAAGATTGTAGGAGATAAACACCTATTATCAGCATTCACCTCCTACTCGAGTATATATTAGTTAAATCTAAAAAAATTAATAACCAGGATTCTGGTATTCTGCGCCATTAATAATACCATTTGTAAAGGTTGTTGAAATTGGACGAAGAGCATACTCTGGTTTGAAATACCTAGCTAAGTCAGGATGTGTAGCCTGTAGATATGAATTGTCCTTGAACATACCTGTGCGCTTCAAATCATAGAAGCGGCAGTATTCACCACATAACTCACGACCACGTTCATCCAACACTGTACGAACAGAAGCGGAACCAGTGAGAGGGGTAGCTCCTGCACGTTGGCGAACCTTATTAATATAGCCCATAGCGTTAGAACCGCCATTTAGGTAGATATCAGCCTCTGCTGCAATGAGGTAAATCTCAGCCATGCGTATGATGAATGTTGCATTCAAGTTTCCATTACGTTTTTTGCTGGCATTAGCAACATAATAATTGCTGCTATTATGCTTGTTAAGAGATGGATAGAAGTAGCGGAACATGTTTTCACCTGCGCCACGCTCGGTTATCACATTCTTATTTGCATCATCATATACATCCTTATAATCTACTACTAAGTAGTTGGCTGTAGCTTTCTTACTTACTTCCGCTGCATAATCTGCATCCTGAGGCATCACGATTTTGATGGCCAAGTCGCCTGTATTCAGTTTCTTGCCAACAATGGCATCTTCCTTACCAAAGTTGTTCTTTGAACTTTCGTCCCATTCATAATTCCTGTTTGCGTTCCACTGAGTAGTGAAAGACTTATGAAAGCGTGGGTCTAGTGTTCCATCCTGCTGTACATATAGATTGAGCAAATACTGAGTTGGCATGAAGATACCTGCCTGGCTGCCTTCCCATGTTAGACGGCTAGTCTGATTGTCTTCACGAGCACCAAACTTATTGATATTACAGAGGAACTTCTCATTGTTACGATTCAATTTGAAGTTACCATTACTAGAACCATGTCCATCGCTGCCAGCATACCAGCGATGCTTCCATAGAGCCTCCTTATTTTCTTTATTATTTTTCTCAGCAAAAACCTCCTCATACGTAGGATACATGTAAGCACCATATGTTGAGCCACCCGACTCACAGTCAGTTATCAGCTTTTTAGCTGCATCAAGCGCCTCAGGTATATACTCATCCGTAGCATATTCTTTGGTCTGCAGACAAACTTTTGCCAACATTCCAAGTGCAGCTTTTTTGGTAGGCTGTGTAGTAGTTGCGTCATTGCCTTTATCCAGCCATTCCACCGCAAATTCCAAGTCAGGAATGATGATGTCCTTATAAATCGTTAGAGGTTCTGTGCGTGTAGGAGCAAAATTCATTGAGCTAGCCGGTTCAGTAATCATGGTAACCCCACCAAACTGCTCTACAGCATTGAAATAATAGATAGCACGCAAGAATCTTGCTTCTGCAACTTTGGCATTTTTCTCAGCCTCAGTTTTAAAAGGGGCTTTATTTGCCAAACTGATAGCCATATTGCAACTGCCAATACCATCATAGAGAGAGTTCCAGATACCATTTGTATAGGTGGTGTTAGGTGCTGCACCTGCGAAGAACCAAAAATACTGAGTATAGGAAGTATTCTGATTTCCCTGGTAAGTCCAGAGGTCTGTATCACCTTCTGTCAATTCCATGAAACCATCCGTACCATACAAGAAACGTTCCATACCAAAATAGCACTGATTAAGCAAAGTCTGGTAAGACTCTACCGAGTTCGCTGCCATGTTCTCCATGGTAAAACCACCAGGGTTTTCTTCTTCCAAAGAGCACGAAGCTAAAGACATCGCACCAGCAGCGAGAGCTGCAGAGAACAATATATTCTTAAAATTCATCTTTTTCATTTTTCTTAATTGTTTAGAATGTGATATTTATACCAAAAACAAACTGCTTGTAAGTCGGGAAAGTATCTGAACCACCCATTTCAGGATCTGTACCTTTCAACTTACTGTCCATAGCAAAAATCCAAGGATTGTAGGCAGTAAAATAGAAACGGCACTTCTCCATAAGCGCATGCTTAGAGATGCTCTTTGGAAGTGTATAACCCAATGTGATGTTCTTTATCTTGATGAAAGAACCATCATATACATTGATGGCTGTATTGCCAATTGTTTGGTCATCACCACTACCAGGGCGTGGATAATAAGCACCTTGGTTTTCTTCTGTCCAATAGTCTATACCTGAAATTTGATTTGTACCAATTCCAGACTTTGCTGTATATGAACCGAGCATTTTGCTATAGATAGTCTGACCGAAACGTCCCATTGCATAGATAGTCAAGTCGAAGTCCTTATATACGAAAGTATTGTTAAGACCAATAATCCAGTTAGGATTCTCGTGTCCCAATACCTGACGGTCATCCTGGCTGTACTTATGCGCACCTCCGTCACCATTGCCATTTTCGTCAAATTTCTCAATCGTCTCAACCTTTACCCATCCAGGTTTCACGCCATACTTATCAAGTTCTTCCTGTGAAGCATCAGTACCCCAGATACCAGCATACTTGTAATCGTATATAGCATGAATAGGCTTACCCACGAAAAGATTCTCTGAAATCAAGTCACCATTAGGTAAACTCTCGATCTTTTCCTTGCTCCAAGTTCCTGTCAATGTGGTATTCCATTTGAAGTCTTTGGTAACGATATTACGGCTGTTGATGGTAAATTCCACACCCTTGTTGCTAGTCTTGGCAATATTTTCCCAGCTAGCCAAAGGAGAGCCCCAACCAGTGCTGCCACTTGTTACAGGCATAGTACGCTTGAAGAGCAAACCACGTGTTTTAGTGGTGAAGAAATCCAAACTGCCATCAAGACGTCCTTTGAGTACAGCCATATCTATACCGAAGTTCCAATTATAAGATTTTTCCCATCCCAAAGAAGGACTACCATAGGTACCGGTATATTGAGTGAACGGCACTATGTTGCCATTTATAGTGATGCCGGCAGAAGTGTATTTATAGGCATTTGTTTGTGTTGAATAAGCACCTACGCCACCAGAATTACCTGTAATACCTGCACCCACTCTGAGTTTCAAGTTGTCAAGCCACTTTTCTGAGCTTTTCATGAAGCTTTCGTCTGACACGCGCCAAGCTAATGCTCCTGCAGGGAATGAATCCCATTTCTTACCTGGAGAGAAGAATGACACCCCATCCCAGCGATTTGAGAAAGTGAAGAGGTACTTACCTTTATAGGAATAATTAAATCGCAAGGCGTATGACATTTTTTGGGTGGTTGTCAGTCCTGACTCTATACGTTGGCTATTGGCTGCCAACAAACGCCAATACTTCCATATGTCCAAATCCTGGCCACTACCATCTGCATTTGTATATTCATTAGAATTCTTCTGCCAAGAAGTAACGCCTGTAACACCAAAGTTATGGTCATTAGCAATGCTGAAGTTGTATGAAAGAATATTCTCCCATGTATAACTATAACTGTCTGAGTTCTGTATCTGTGCGTGAGGTGAACCTGCATATGTAGGTCTGTTGGCATGACACAAATTGCCCCAATAAGTACCTTGGCGGCCATGACCTAACGAACCATTAAGTTGAGTACGGTAAGACAAACCCTTGAAAGGAGTAATCTCTGCATAACCAATTGCATTGATATAGGTATATCGATTATTATTGTCATACTGATTCTTGATATAATCGCCCATAGGAGAGTATTGGTTATTGATATACTCAGAGTTATACTCGCCAAATTCATCAAAAACATCACCAAGAGGAAAAGCCCTCAATGCTCCTGTGAATGTCTTGTTGTCGCCGCGATTACGGATGCTATAGTTGAGATTGGTCGACACACCTGCTTTAAACCAGTCAAATACCTTTTGATCGATGTTCAAACGTACAGAATATTTGTTGAGTTTCTCATTAGAAAGTAATCCTTGGTCACGGTTATACACCAATGAAGCGTATACATTTGTCTTGTCAGTTCCACCCTGGATGGAAAGTGAATATTTTTGAGTCGTAGCTCTATTATTCATAGCCTGATCTACCCAGTCTATCCATTTTCCTGCATTATAAGCATCTACATAATCCTGGTTACCACCGAAGAGGTCTGAAACGCTCGCTGGAGCTACGCCATTTTTGTATTTATACGCCTCTGTATAATAATTAACCCATTCATCACCAGTCATGCCACTCTTGTACTCTGGAGAACCACTCCAACCATAGAAAGCGTCAAAATTAACCTTTGTCTTGGAATTCTTCGCTCCACGCTTGGTTGTTATAATGATGACACCATTGGCACCTGCTGAACCATAGATAGCGGTAGATGAAGCATCCTTCAATACATCGATGCTCTCTATATCGTTAGGGCTTATGTCATCATAGCTTCCAGGCAGACCGTCGATAATAAACAAAGGACTGTTATCGCCATAGATAGAACGAGAACCGCGAAGCAGAATATTTACTCCGCCACCAACCTGACCACTGGATTTTGTAATATCAAGACCTGCGATTTTACCTTGCAAAGCCTCCATTACGTTGGAGGTAGGAGCAACTACTACATCTTCATTCTTAACGGATACTACTGAGCCTGTCAAGTCACGTTTTTTCTGTGTACCGTAACCTACAACAACCAACTCCTCAAGACCTATAGCATCAGGCTCCATCTTGATTCCCATATTTTGCTTGGCAGAAACAGTAAGAGTTTTATAACCAGTGTAACTGATTTCCAAGACTGTACCAGCAGGTACGTTTACAGAAAACTTGCCATCCATGTCAGTAATGGCACCGACACCACTACCTTTCTTTTTGATGGTTACACCGATCATCGGCTCACCAGTCTCATCAACAATAGTACCATTGATGGAGTTTGACTGCTGCACTACAGAAAGAGGTGTTTGAATTCCTCCTTGAATTTTACCTGCCATCATAGTTGTTGGAGTCAACAAGATAGTAGAAACCAACATTACCTTAGAGGTAATTCCTGAGATAGCGCCAGGATTTTTCAATTTCTTCATAATTGATTCTTTTTGGTTTGTTTTTTATGTTTTAATCTAACTTCATAAATAGTCTGTTCCCAATCATCTGTGTCGTGATGTTAGTATACTACTACAAACAAATAAGATTATCATAAAGACGAAAAGAATCCAAATGTTGTAATCACCTTCATCGAGATTTGCTTTTTGTTGCCTGATAAAATTTAAGTGTTCAATCTGATAGGACTGCCAATTTGATATTCCTCTATATGGTTCTATATCTATACGTTATATGCACATGTTTCTTGCACAACAGAAATGTTGCAGACACGAAATAGGAGATATAAATACCTATGATAAGTGTTTCCCTCCTATTCGAAATCGACTTCTGATGATGATTTTGTATTTAACTTATACTATACTTGTGTTTAGAATTTGCTTTCTGTTACTAATTGCGTTAAAATCGTGTTAATATTAAACTTAGCTTGTGTATGTATTAATATTTTTTATATATTTGCATCTCGAAAAATGGGAGGAGGATAGAATTAACCGGCCTTAGATACTGAAAAACGCATCTTTCGGTCATTTTATAAACTTAAATACTCAACAAAAGGAAAAATGATGTAGAATTGGTCCCACACCTCACGATAAGAGGCGGTCACCAGCACTCCAGGCTGCTTACGCCCTCATAAATTGTTAGCGCAAACACTCATACTCTGCTATAATGAGGCAAGAAACTTAAAACAACAACAATAATAATACAATATGAAAAAAAACTTAAGTACGCGAATCAAGTGTAGTCTGTCGAGGATAAAGGCACTATATATTTTTATAACAGATGTCTATTTAAGTCTGGACAGTGAGTTTATTGTAAATTATATAGAATCTAAAAACATAGTAATTATGAGTGATAATAGAACAATTGAATTGCACGATAATGCAACGTATATTGAAAATTATGGTGATGGACCTAAGAAGAAGGAAGGAAAGGCGAAGGCAGAAGAGAATTTCCGTCCGCTGCCGGAATCTCTTGCTAATCCTCAGGGGTTAATGGTTCTCTCCAGTTTGGCGATACATGGCTTTCTTGATGAGCATTTCCAGCCTAAGGGACTCTCTGTAGCTAAAACTGCAGTTCTTGCGTCCCAGATTTCTACCAAACTCGGCATACAGAATGTATGGGTGGTGTTTGGCACCTTTTGGAATATTGACAAGGAGAATCTTCGCTCTGCCTTTAATAAAGGGATGGATCAGCAACAGATGTCTGGATTTATCGGAGAAACTGCAAAATCGATAAATATCTGTTAGTTAGTCTGTTATATAACGTGAATGACGTTTCATAAATTAATTCGTACCTGGTACGCGTACCAGGTACGTACCAGGTAGGTTTCAGCATCTTGTTGTACCTTTGCCCCCGGAATTCAGAACCGATATGGTCTGGGTTTCGGGGGCTTTTGTGTATAGGCACATCAACCGTTGTGGGAGCGCCCAACTGT
>ERZ1108170.1931-NODE-1931-length-11805-cov-2.124596_pt1 | contig 11805 bp, 9 predicted proteins | sample MGYA00403705_ERZ1108170 | MGnify/ENA primary metagenome ERZ1108170 (study PRJEB35170, sample SAMEA104062422) | human gut metagenome | biome: human gut; feature: human-associated habitat; material: faeces | place: Denmark | collected 2012-06-15 ...
ACACTTTCAGCAACATCATTAATTTTCTTTTCAATTTCGTTATTGTTTTTCTCTTCCATTTTTTCTCACCCTTTTTATTTAATTTTTCCTATTAAGTCATATTCATTTACATCTGTTATTTCAACATTTGCAAATGTATTTACTTTACTTTCAAAATTATTGTTTTCTACATAAATAATTCCATCTTCTTCTGGAACATCTTGTGATGTTCTTCCTATTAGATATTTTCCATCAAATGAAATGTCTTCTATTAATACTTCAACAGTTTGTCCTATTTTATTTTTCAAGTTTTCATTTGATACTTTTTGTTGTATTTCCATAATCTTATTGTATCTTGATTTTTTGGTATTTCCATGTATTTGTTCTGGAAGTCTTGCTGCTGGCGTTCCTTCTTCTTTTGAGTACATAAAAGTTCCTAATTTATCAAATTTTGTTTTTTCTACAAATTCTTCTAATTCCTCAAAATCTTCTTTTGTTTCTCCAGGAAGTCCAAATATAGAGTGAACAACAACTTCTATCCCTCTATCCTGTAATTTCTTTATACCTTCTTTAAAAACTTCAAATTTATATCCTCTATTAAAATTTTCTGCAGTTTCATCATTAATAGTTTGTAGCCCTAATTCTACCCATAAGTAAACCTTCTTACTCATTTCTTCTAATAGCTCAAGTACATCATCACCTAAACAATCTGGTCTTGTTGCTATGGATAAAGCAACAACATTTTCTTCTTCTATAGCTTGACTATATTTTTCCCTTAACTCTTCTATTGGTGCATATGTATTAGTGTACGCTTGGAAATAAGCTATGTACTTTCCCTTATTCCATTTCTTCTCCATGACTTTTTTTCTATCATCAAATTGCTCTGTTATAGTTAAAATTCTACTTCCTGCAAAATCTCCAGAACCGTGTGAACTACAAAAAGTACATCCTCCTTTAGCTACCTTTCCATCTCTATTTGGACATGTAAATCCTCCATCTAAAGGAATCTTATAAATTTTTTCACCATATTTATTTCTTAAAAAATAATTTAAGCTGTGATATCTCTTTCCATTCCATTCTTTCATATATATCAACCTTTCATCTAGTCTAAAAGTTATAAGTAAAAGGAAATGATAAAGTTTCCTTTATTCATTTCCTTGTTTAATAATTATAAATTACTTCTTAGGATATTACAATTTCTTAATCTCATAACTTTCAACATCAAAAGAATATTTACCTTCTTTTTCATTAATAGCTCCATCTGATTTTGCTTTACTTACATTAAAAATAAATTCTTCTGCATTAAAACCAATTTCATCAATATTATATTCTGCTTCGTTGAATTCTTCATTTATTGCTTTGCTTATGATATTTCCCTCATTGGCATTATATATGTTGACCCTTCTCACACCATTACCATTACTATAAACAACAGCCAAAGAATCTTCCTTCTTTGAAAAAATAAAATTATTGATATTACAATCTTTTAATAAATCTAGTGATACTATTTTCTTAGCTATTGGCTTTTCAAATAATTCTTCTAGCTGGGACATAGTGCTATCTCCATTACCTCCACTAGTAGCTGAATTATCTCCCATAAATGTTGTTATACTATCCTCAATATTAGCTACACATATATATACCTGCTCTTGCCCTTTCGTAGATATGGCAACTTTTTTTCCTGTAAAGCTTAATCCTACCTTGCCAAAAGCTTCATTAGGAACCTTTGCTTTATAAAGCATTATATCATTCTCACTTACATAAGTATCTTTAGGAATGCTATTTAAAGATACCACCAAGTTACTATTGCTTCCTTCCTCTTCTAATATTCTTAAATATTTTCCATCTACAAAAAGTTCTTTTTTAGATTGAGACTTAACTCCATTTATTAAATATTGATCTTCAATCTTTTCAACTTTAATAGTTAAGCTTTCTAAATCACTTTTAGGTTCTGTTGAGGAAGTTCTTATTATATTGTAAATATAATATGCAAAATTATTTCCTTCAATGGACTTTTCCTTATCAAATGAGCTAATTTTTGATATTCCTTCACCAATATTTACATTATCCTTTAATAACTCTTCAGTACATAACTTATTAGCACCATCAATATTTCCATTTTTAATATTAAATAAATAGTCCTTACTTATATTTAATGCTTTTTTGCTATCAAATAAGTCTACTTTGACTTCTTCCTTTTCTGTTTTTTTACAAGACGTAAAATTAAATAAGCTGAATAATACCACACATAAACTAATAAATCTTTTATTCTTCACTGATAATTCCTCCCTCAAAATATTATGGTTTAGCTTAATTATATTTTTTCATATAAAAATATAGCTTATTCATAAAAATTAAATAAAGAATAAATATACTGTAATCTTTATATACTTAATTGAGGGAAAATTAAATAATACTTTAATAGCTGGAGTGATATGATTGAAAAAAGACATATATAAAATTTTTCAAATTGCTTTTGTTTTTATTGGGACAATTGTTGGTGCCGGACTTGCTTCTGGCAAAGAAATTACAGAATTTTTTACTTCCTATGGTTTAATAAGCTTTATTGGCATTATTTTTTGTGGAATTTTTTATATAATTATTGGCACCATTATATCAAAAATAAGCATCAGATACGAACTCAACTCCTATAGTGATGTAATTAAAGTAATAAGCCCCAATATTCTTGGAAAATTTACTGGTGCCATTACTACCGTTTACTTAATTTCCAGTGCCTCTATTATTTTAGCCGGAAGCGGAGCACTTATTAATCAATTTTTTGGTATTCCTAAAATAATCGGAACTCTAATAATGATTGCTTTAGCTTCTTTCTTTCTTCTTCGAGGAACCGATGGACTTATTGAGGTGAATTCATTTATTGTTCCTGCCTTACTTAGTACTATTACTTTAATATTCATATTATATATTATATTTTGTGGTGATAATCTCAGCATAAATTATATTTCTCAATTTACTCCTCCTAAAAAAGGAGTTTTAATATCCACCATACTTTATGCTGGATATAACACTCTTTGCTGTTGTGGTGTATTAGTGCCTTTAAGCAATGAAACACGTAAATCTAAAATTATGGTATCTGGCATCGCTCTTGGTGCCATTGGCCTAACTGTTTTATCTACCATAATTAATATTTTATTATTAATGAATCAGCCTTATATATATAAATATGAAATACCACTTCTTTTATGTGCCCAAAGGTTTAGTAACATAATTCAAGCACTGCTATTAATTATAATCTGGCTTGAAATGTTTTCTACAGAAGTATCAGATGTTTATTCCATTAGCAAGACTTTAGAACAAACCTTTAAGCTACCTTTTAAAAAAGGAATATTTATTGTCTTAGCTTTTGCCCTTCCAATATCACAAATAGGGTTTTCTAATCTTATTACCACCCTTTATCCTATGTTTGGTATACTCAGCCTAATTTTTATTACCCAATGCATTTACTTTTTCTACAAAAATAAAGAAAAGCTTGGCTAAAGCTAAGCTTCTCTCTAATTTACTATTCCCAGAACCTTTCTAATCGAAGTACTCAAAGGTTGGTACATTAGGGTCATTTATCATATCAATTGAAACTGGTGGTCTGAATATTTTCTTAGTTCCTTTTCTTGCATCCTTAAGTTCTGCTATTTTAGAAACCCCTACATAAATATCAGATATCCTATACCAAGTTGCATAATCTACCACACCTGTCTGTGGAAGATTAAATACCTGTTGAAATACTTTTACAGCTTCCTGCGTTGTACTTCCATAAACTCCATCTACAGCTACCTTAGGTATTAGTGGATAATTTCTTGCTATTCTATTAAGTTGTTCTTGAATTGTACTAACTTCGTCACCTGTTGAACCTACAATAAGGTCATATCCTGGGTATGATGCAGGACTACCAGCAACTTGTTCTGCTGTAACAAGCTCAATATCTGTACCATAAAAATGAGTTAGTATTTCATATGGAGTCTTTCCTTTATCACCAAGATATTTACTTCCCCATTGAGTCATCCATTCTGGACACTGAACATTTTTCCCATCACAATATTGTGTTAAAAGTGGTTGCTTCCTGCCATACCTCCTTATATAAGTAGAAAAAATATCATCTACTATAGCACTTATATTGTCATATATATTTCTTCCATAATTAAAAGCATGATCATATGCTGTTGAATTAGTTATTTGATAATTTTTCCCTTTTCCACGATACCATTCTGTATAAATTCTATTTAGGGTAAATGAAATTATTGCATAAACATTTGCTCTAATTGTCGACTCTGACCATGTAGAATATATTTCACATGAAGCAACGTTCTTAATGTAATCTTTATAGAGCACTGTAACATTTGAAGCTGATGTATTGTTAGGTGAGCCTTGATGTACTGTAATATATTCTGGTATAACAGGTTTAGGTAAAACAACTCCACTGGTGGGAGCTGGCAAAGGTTTATCTACCTCTTCAGGAATTTTAGCAGGATAATTTCCATTTAATGTATTAGGTTGAATATTTATTATATCTGCCCTTGAACCAAATTTTCTTGAGGATTCTATTAGAAAGCATTGTTGTATTGCTATCTGTGTTGGAAATATCTGAATCCCATTAACTACTATGCTTTGAAATCCTTCTCTTTCTACTCTTAAATCATACAGACTGTAGGGAATTTTTCCTATTGGCTGCTGTGAATATTCAAGAGGCGGAGCTTCTAATGATATTATTTGAGACTCCCCAGACGAATTAGTAGTAAGATCTATTGACTGACTTTCACCCACTTGTCCTTCTGCTGGTGTTAAAGTTGCTGTTACTTTATCTACAGGCACATAACTATCTTCTACAAAACATTGAATCTTTAATCCACCTTGCTCTGCCATATATTACTCCTTAATATATTAATCCATTATATTAATATGCTTTTTTTAATTAATAGTTCTATTATATCTAGATTTTGGAATCCTTATGAATAAGTTATTAACTCTATATTCTTCATAATCTTCATCAGATCTAGGACTATAAGTCTCCCTTATCCTATCAAATACTCCTTGCATGTCAAACATTCCATATCCCCATTCCTTATTAGGATAAACATCACCTGGTCTTCCTTTAGCACCACTTATGATATAAGACTTTATTTGAGCTGCATATATATCAGGATAGTTTTTGTCAGTAACTGCCCATTGAAGAATAAGAGCACAACAACCTGCAACTACAGCTCCTGCAACAGAAGCTCCACTAATTACAGCAGTTCCACCACCTGGATTAGTAACTATCGCATTAAATCCTCCTGCTGCTATATCTGGTTTTATCATTTTATCTCGTGTATAACCCCTTCCTGATTCAGTTACAACTGAATTATCCTCTTGATTGTAATATGCCACTGAAATTGCTCTATTAGATGTACTAGATAATGTAAGTGTAGTATAACCAACTGAATTTAAAAACTTAGTTTCACTATCCAAAAGCTCCCTTTGTGGTATCCAAGCATAATATTTGCCGTCCACTATAGATTGACCAGTTAATCTAAATTTCCAAATTCCTGCTTTTAAATTATAAGCTCTTATAAAAATATGAGAATCTCCAGTTGATAATTCAGGGGAAGTAAAATTAACTATCATTTCAGTTCCTTCATATAAAAATTTAATTCTTTCATTATTCGCATTTTTAGAATCTAAATTATCTATCATCTCTCCTGAAGGTGAAATTATAGAAAGCTTCACCCTATTAGGCTTATTTACCCATATTTCTATTGGTAAATTCTTTTGCTTTTCACCAACTCTTATTTCTATATCTTTTATATCACCAGAACTTTCTATTATCCCTTCAGTATGAGTATCTGTATTTCCTTGATTTCCTGTAGGAACAACAACAACAGTTCCTGATTGTGTTGAATAGTTATTTATAGATTGTTCAACAATCCCATTTCCTGTATGTGAACCCATATTACTTCCAAGAGGTTCAAAAACAACTACTGGACGCTTTAATTCTCTGGCAACAGCAATTATATATCTTAATGCTAATAATGCACTCCATGGACTATATGAAGGCACATCTGTTTTATCAATGACAGCTACATCAAGTTCTACTTTAGTTGCTCTAGATAATTTAACAATAATAAATTGACAATCTGAAGCAGCTCCCTTTAAATCTGGGTTTATTCCTCTTCCTCCAATAATTCCAGCCATTCTTGTTCCATGTCCTATATCATCTTTAGACGGAACTATACTATATGGATTTCCTCCTGAAGCTTGTAATCTTATAGCTTGATTTATTTGATCTTCAGTATATTCTGTTCCATATTTCAAGCTATATATCTCCTTATTTCCTTGTATAGTTTGATCCCATATTCTTACTATTCTTGTTGTATCATCTTCTCTTTGAAATTCTTTATTAAGATAATCTATTCCTGTATCTATTATTCCTACTAATACACCTCTTCCATTAAGCCTTAAATAAGGATTATTATTAAATACTGGTGCGCCACTAGCTTCCAACGGAGATATAGCATTTAATGTTAATATTGTTGAAACTTCAATATTAACTATCCTTAAAACTATATTACTTATTTCATTAACTTTATTAGCTGGTGTTATTATGACAGCAAAATTTGATGATATCATAACTCCCGAAACACCAGGTATTTTTAATACATCATTAAGATTGCTTTCTCCTGTGACTTCTACTAAAAGGAATACATTTTCTGGGCTAGTTGTATCATAATTAACATCTATACTTGATGTCCCCATATCAAGATTATTATTTTGTCTTTTTTCAATATTAATATCTCTAAAGCCTACTCCTAATGTTTGTGATAATATATTAAAGCTATCTCTTAAGCAAAGTTCACCATATCCCCAGGATGGATCTGGATAGCTTATATCTCTTCTGCCTTTTTTAGAACCTAGTATTAAAAAATATTTCAATCTTTCTCCATATAAATAGAGATCATTTCTATTTACTATACCCCATTGCATCATAAGTGCAGCAGCTCCTGTAACTTGTGGTGTAGCCATAGATGTACCTGTTTTTTTATCAAAACTTCTATTAGGAATAGCTGAATAAATCCCTTCTCCTGGTGCAACTATATCTGGCTTTATATATTGACCTTCAAATATCTGTCCTCTTCCGGTAAATGGTGATATAGTATCTACTAAATAATTATAACTACCAACAGATATTACATTTCTTACTGTAGCAGGAATTCCTAAAGTATTGTAAACAACTGGATTTACGAATTTAGTGTTAATATTTAAACCTTCTGAAATAGGCAACCACATATCAAAGGTTCCATCATAATTATCCAATTTTCTTAAATTTACTTTCCATTCACCTGGTGTTATATATTCATTAATTCCACTTATTATAATTCCAATCTCACCACTTATATCAAATGGCTTAGGTCCTGTTAAATATATAGAATATCTTGAATTACCAATTGCACCTTCTTGAAATCCTTCTTTTATTGTTATTTCTCCAGTACTACCTCCACTTGGAGAAATTAGCTTTATACTCAATGAAGGTAATAATGACTTATATAAATTTATTACAACTGTAGTTTCATCAGATGAAACATTAAAAAGTATTTCATTTACTTCTTCTAAATTTCCTGATATATGATGCGCTGCTTCACCTTCATTTCCTGCTGCAATAACAATGGTTACTCGCTCTAAAGTTGAAACTGTGGAAATATATTGTTCTAGAAGACTACTACCATTATGAGCTCCATCATTTGTGCTTAAACTTATATTAATGGCCAATGGCATATTAAGCTCTTTACTTTTATCTATAAGAAATTTTATGCCCTTCATTATATCAGTACTTAAAGTAAATAATCCTCTAGCTACCTTTACCATTATTATTGAACTTTCAGGTGCAACTCCATAATATCTAGATGGAATATTTCCACCTGCACAAGCAATTCCTGCTACATGAGTACCATGACCTACATCATCTCTAGACTGTACAATATCATAAGGATTTTCAGTCTTTAAAGCTTCATTTATTTGTGCTTTACTATATACTACTCCACCTAAACTTAAATCATATATATACTCTATTCGACTAGTACCATCTGCATTTATAAAAGCTGGATGAGTATAATCAATTCCTGTATCAAGAAACCCTACAATGGTTCCTTTTCCATTTAATCCATTAACTTTTGATATTTGTGTTATACAGCTAGCCCTATTACTTTCAAAATCTGTTGTGTATAAATTTTTAGGAAATTCAATGTATTGTATTGTAGGAATCAGTGCTAAATTAATTATTTTATCAAAAGGTATTGTCACAATTCCAAAGTTATATCCTAAATTTAAGTATTTCCCACCTAAATTATCTACAATTTTTGAAATATTATCAGGATTATCTCCTGAAATAATCACAACCTCTATTTCTTTTTCAGTTTCACCTAAAAGATATGCACTAGAAATATTTAATTTACTAAGGACTTCCTTTGGAAGACCCTTTAATAATCCTAAATTTGTTTCTATATCTAACACCTCATTATATTGGTTTATAACAATATATGTCTTTATAACAAAAAAAAGTGCCTTTCGGCACTTCTTATAATTTTATTTCTATTCTTTCTAATTTAGCTAAGACTTCTATCTCTTTTACTTCTGCAGTTTCAGTCATAAGAGCTCCCCCGTTGCTTACTAACAGAACTTTTGAATTTCCAAGGCTCTTAATCTGTCTTATTTTTCTCTTACTCTTGTACTCAACTAAGAAGAATCCATTATTACTTATTTCCTTTACTAAATGAGCAAAAGCCAAATCTCCCGGCATCATTCTAAAACCAGACATTTCACTATCTTCAATTTCTATATATAAAACTTTATCTTGTGGAAAACCTTCTATTTTATTAGAATGTACTGGCAGCTCTCTTCTTCCTTTTACTGCATTTAAACCATAACCATATACAGGTACACTTTTTAAAACTGAAGAAAAAGCATCATTCCAAAGTTCATTTACTTCTATTTTAGCAGGCTTTTTGCTAAAAGTTTCATTTTTTCTTTCTTCCATTAAAGCTTCATCTGTAACTACCATGCTTACATCATTTAAATCAACTTTTAATATTTTAGCAGCTCTATCAATAAAAGATTCTTGAACTACCTTTCTTCCCATTTCAACTTCGTTTATATATTTTTCTGCTACACCTAGCTTTTTAGCTAAGGCCTTTTGAGTCATGCCAGATTTTAATCTTGCCTCTTTAATCTTTTCCCCTACTCTACTCATATTCTTATCTCCTACCCTTAGACATAGTTTCTCTTTCTAAAACAAGATGGTTCAATAGATAGTTTACAGTCCAATTAATTGATATTGGTGTTACCATTGCTAATATTCCTCCATTAACTATCTTTCTTGTTGTAGAAATCATATTTTTCATTTCTCTTTGCGCAAAATTATTGAATAAAATAACTTTTTCTTCTGGACTATTTTCATTTGCTGTTTCTGTTTCTACTTCTAATCCTTCAATTATGTTTTTAACTGTCATACTAGTCATTTCTTTTGTAATTTCAATTACCTTAAAAGGAAGCCTTTTAAGCTTTTGTAATTCTTCATCATTAAGATTATAAACTAATATGCATTTTTTATTATTTAACATTTTTTTCTCCTATTTATCATGTATAAGATTATAAGTTAAGAATGATGAATTAATCTAACTCATCATTCTTATCTATATTATTAATCTTCAATTATAGTTGGTGCATCATATTTTTCACCAAAAGTATCTACTGTAACTTTCTTCATTACTTGATCTTCATATGGTTTATCATTATAATCAGTTTTAGTTGAAACTATCTTATCAGCCACTTCCATTCCTTCTATCACTTTACCAAATGAAGCATATTGATCATCTAAATGTGGTGCATCTGCTACCATTATAAAGAATTGACTTCCTGCTGAATCTGGAATCATAGTTCTTGCCATTGAAAGAACTCCTCTTTTATGTTTTAATTCATTTTTAAATCCATTTCTTGAGAATTCACCTTTAATTCTATACCCTGGGCCTCCCATTCCTGTGCCTTCTGGGCATCCTCCTTGAATCATAAATCCTGGTATTACTCTATGGAACATAATTCCATCATAAAATCCTCTATCAATTAAATCTATAAAATTTCTAACTGTATTGGGAGCTATTTCAGGATATAATTCTGCTTTGATAACTCCTCCATTTTCCATTTCTATTGTAACTATTGGGTTCTTCATAAAAAGTTCCTCTCTTTCATTTATTTATAGTTTATTATTATCATATTTATCCATAGTAATTCAAGATTAATTGCTTATTTTATAAAAATATTTTAATCTTTTGTATTATTTCCACAAAAAAATAAGATAAAGTTAATTCCTATAATTAACCTTATCTTATATATCCATTCTTTTCTCTTATAATACTTATACTAAATGCTTCTATATACCTTCTTATTGTATGTATTTTTATCTTCATTAAAAGGTAGTTCCTAACACTACTCTTGAAAAATCCCTAACATTTGATAAATTTTTAACATCAACTTGTTGAAAAACATATTTTCTACCATACTTTGTAATCAAATCATTTAATAAGCAGTTAAGAAAAGTTGTTGCTACTCTATTAACCCCTTCAAAATCTAGTTGGATTCCATCTTCTAAATTATTTCTTATTATTTCTCTTAATAATATTGCATCCTCTATATTACACTCTTTTCCTAATATTTCTCTTACTTTGACATTCTTTTTCATATGTAACATCCCCTCAATATTTTAAAATTTTCTGAAAATTCTTTCTATACTTATATCTTATTCTTCTTCTATCTATTTGTCAAGCTTTTAACAAACTTTTTTTTAAAAACAAAAAAGAATCATTAATAAAACGATTCTTTTACATTTCTATGAGCTTCCAACATAAATCTATTAATTCTTTTTTATTAGATGAATTTATCATTTCGATAGTTCCTTTTTCCATGCTATCATTTAATAAATCCTTTTCCTTTAATCTTCTCATCAACTCTCTAGATGTACCTAAGCTTCCATCAATTATATCTATATCTTGTCCTACCACTTTTGCTATGGCACTTCTTACAAATGGATAATGTGTGCATCCTAATACTATAGAGCTTATTTTAGTATCCATAAATGGCTCTAGTTTTTCTCTTAAATAAGCATCAAGTTCTTCACCTTCTAAAATTCCCTGCTCCACATATTCCATCAAACCTCCACATGGTACAGGCTCTATTTCTCTCATATCTCTATATCTATCTAAAAGTTTATGAAATTTAACTTCTTTTAAAGTCATTGGTGTTGCCATAACTAATATCTTGCCTTCCTTACTACTATTAGCTGCTGGTTTCAAAGCTGGTTCTATACCTACTATTGGAATATCTGTATACTTAATTCTAAGCTCTGCTACAGCTGCACTAGTTGCTGTATTACAAGCAACCATTATGCCTTTAACACCTCTACTTAATAGATATTCTACTACATCAAAAGTTAGCTTTTTAACTTGCTCTACACTTTTAACTCCATATGGAGCATTCTTTGAATCACCAAAAAATATAAAATTTTCATTAGGCATTATCTTTATTGCTTCTCTTAAAACGCTTAATCCACCAAGCCCAGAATCTAATACTCCTATAGCTTCATATTTTTTATCCATAATAATCTCACTCCAATTTATATCTTCTCTATTAAAGATTATTTTTACTTTACATATATAGTATATCTCATATTATCTTATTAGTAAAAATATATGCTTTAAGTATTTTTCTCTTTAGTTATCCACAGTTTGTGAAATGTTATCCACATTATCCCCAGAAATAATCACAACCTCTATTTCTTTTTCAGTTTCACCT
>ERZ1108170.1934-NODE-1934-length-11795-cov-6.473935_pt1 | contig 11795 bp, 10 predicted proteins | sample MGYA00403705_ERZ1108170 | MGnify/ENA primary metagenome ERZ1108170 (study PRJEB35170, sample SAMEA104062422) | human gut metagenome | biome: human gut; feature: human-associated habitat; material: faeces | place: Denmark | collected 2012-06-15 ...
CGTCATGTCCGGCGAGCAGGACCGCATCGACATCGCGCAGGCCGCGGCGCAGCAGCTCCGTGAGGTCGGCATCCACTGCACGGTGGACATCCCCGCGCAGATGGACTGGAGCGGCCAGATGGCGTGTCTCATCGGCTGGGGCAGCCCGTTTGACGCCGACGACCACACCTACAAGGTCTTTGGCACGGATAAGGGCGCGAACTACTCGGGCTACTCGAACGCGCTGGTGGACGAATATCTGACGCTCGCGCGCCAGAGCAGCGACGACGCCGTCCGCAAAGAGTATTACAGCAAATTTCTGCACGCGCTCGCGGACGATCCGGCCTACGCCTTTATCTGCTACATCGACGCGAACTATGTCGCCAAGTCCACCGTCCACGGCATTAACATGGACACGGTGCTCGGCCACCACGGCGTCGGCATTTTCTGGAACATTCAGGACTGGACGATTGGCGAGTAAACGCCGTTGACATCTTTGACGAGGGGCTGGCTTCAGCCCCCTTGTCTTGCATAAAGAGGACATTTTTCATGGCAGATCTATTGAACGTCGAGCACCTTTCCGTCAGCTTTTTCACCCCCGCGGGCGAGGTGCAGGCGGTGCGCGACGTGAGCTTTTCGCTGAAAGCGGGCGAGGTGCTCGCCATTGTCGGCGAATCGGGCTGCGGCAAGAGCGCACTGTGCAAGAGCATCCTGCGCCTTCTGCCGCAGACGGCAAAAATCAAGTCCGGCAAGATCATCGTAGACGGCACGGACATTACGGCTTATCGCAAGCGCAAGATGACGGCGCTGCGCGGTTCGCTCTTTTCCATGGTGTTCCAGGACCCGATGACCGCGCTTGATCCCACGATGACCGTCGGCGCGCAGATCGCCGAAGCAGTGCTTGCGCACAGGCCAAAGCTCGAAAAAAGCGCCGTGCGAGAGCGCGTCGTCGAACTGCTCGAGCTTGTCGGCATCGACCGCGCGCAAGAGCGCATGGCACTCTATCCCCACAACTTTTCCGGTGGGATGCGCCAGCGCGTGGTGCTGGCCATTGCGCTCGCGGGGAACCCGCGCATTTTATTTGCCGACGAGCCGACGACTGCGCTGGATGTGACCATTCAAGCGCAGATCTTAGATCTGCTGCGCGACGTGCAGCGAAAGCTCGGCACGGCGACGGTGTTTGTCACGCACGACCTCGGCGTCGTCGCGCGCGTCGCCGACCGCGTGGCCGTGATGTACGCGGGCAAGATCGTCGAGACCGGCACGGCGGAGGAGATCTTCTACGACTCGCGCCACCCCTATACGTGGGGCCTGCTGCGCTCGCTGCCCGCGCTCTCGCACGGGAAGGAGACGCTGCCGATCATCCCCGGCATGCCGCCGACGCTCATTGACCCGCCGCAAGGCGACGTCTTTGCCCCCCGCAACGAGTACGCCCTCGCCATCGACTACGAGGAAGCGCCGCCGATGTTCCGCGTCAGTGACACGCACTATGCCGCGACGTGGCTGCTCGACGAGCGTGCGCCGAAGATCACGCCGCCGGTGGGAGGTGCGCGATGACAAAACATGACATTCTGCTCGATGTGCAGCACGTGAGCCATGTCTTTCCGCTGACAAAGCAGGTCTCCGTCAAGGCACTGGACGATGTTTCGTTCCAGATTCGCCGCGGGGAAATTTTCGGCCTCGTCGGTGAGTCCGGCTCCGGCAAGTCGACGGCCGCGCGCTGCGCGATGGGCATCTTGCAGCCGAGCGGCGGGCATATCTTTTACAATGGCGTCGACCTCTGTGACAGGGCCGCCTGCCGCGCGAACAAAAAAATGCTGCAAACCACACGCCAGATGATCTTTCAGGACTCTGCCTCGAGCCTCGACCCGCGCATGACAGTCTGCGATAGTATCGCCGAGCCCATGCGCATCCACCACATCGCCCCGCCGCGCGGCACATACCGCAAGGAGGCCGAGTTCCAGATGTACTACGTCGGCCTTGACAAAACCTATCTCGACAAGTACCCGTCCGAGCTCTCCGGTGGGCAGCGCCAGCGCGTCGCCATCGCACGGGCGCTGTGCATGGAGCCGGAGCTTCTGGTGGCGGACGAACCGATCGCGTCGCTGGATGTCTCGATTCAGGCACAGATCGTCAACCTGTTCCGCCACTTGCAGCGCGAGCACGGCTTTTCGTTTCTTTTCATCGCGCATGACCTCGCAATGGTGGAATTCCTCTGCGACCGCGTCGGCGTACTGTACCACGGCAAGCTTGTCGAGGTCGCGCCCGTGCGCGCGCTTTACGACCATCCGCTCCACCCCTACACCAAGGCGCTGCTCGCGGCTATGCCGGTTCCTGACCCGCGCATCGAACGAAACCGCGTATTGCCGGACTTCTCGCCCGGGCAGTTCCCGCTGATGGGCGAGCTTGTCGAGGTCGAGCCGGAGCATTTCGTTTTGCAGGAAGGGGGCGCGCGATGAAAAAGCCATCGAAAATCCTGTATTTCGGCAAAAAGGTGCTGGCGTTTCTTCTGAGCGTCTTCGTCCTGTCGCTCGCGGTGTTCTATGTCTCGCGCCTCGCCCCGGGCGACCCGCTCGTCTCCTACTACGGTGACCGTGCAGAGAAGCTGACGCCGCAGGAGCGCACGCAGGCGGAGGAAAAGCTCGGCCTCGACGAGCCTATCTTCACGCAGTATGTTCGCTGGGCGCAGAACGCCCTGCACGGGGATTTCGGCATCTCGTATAAGTACAAAATGCCCGCGGCAGAGGTCATCGCAAGCCGCGCGGGCAACACACTCCTTCTCGGCGGCATCGGTTTTGTGCTCATTTTCACGCTCTCACTCCTGCTTGGGATGCTCTGCGCGCGGCGGGAAGGAACGATTTTCGACCGCGCGGTCTGCAAGCTCGGCACCATCACGAGCTGCATTCCGGAATTCTGGCTGTCGCTGCTGCTCATTCTGATCTTCGCCATCGAGCTGCGCGTGCTGCCGAGCTCCGGGGCCTACTCCATCGGGCAGCAAAATAACATCGCCGACCGCGCCGCGCATCTCATCCTGCCGCTTGCGGTCGTGGTGCTCGGGCACCTGTGGTACTATGCCTACATGATCCGAAACAGGCTTCTTGACGAAATGCGCGCGGACTATGTGCTGCTTGCCAAGGCCAAGGGCCTGACGCGCCGCGCTGTGATGCTGCGCCACTGTCTTCGAAACACGATGCCGACGTATCTGAGTATCATGGCCATCTCCGTCCCTCACGTGCTGGGCGGGACGTACATCGTCGAGACTGTTTTTTCCTACCCCGGCCTCGGCACGCTGGCCTATGAAAGCGCGCGATACAAGGACTATAACCTGCTGATGCTGCTGAGCCTGCTCTCCGGTGCGCTCGTGATTCTGTGCAGCATCATCGCCCAGACGATCAACGAGCAGATCGACCCGCGCATCCGCGCCGAGCAGGCCGTGCGGGAAGCGGAGGTGCAGCCATGAACGACCGCTTCCAAATCGTCGGCGCGCGGGAACTGCCGGAGGCCGCACCCACGAAAAGCGGGCATCCCCTGCGCGGCAAGCCTGTCGCCTCCGCCATGATTTTATCGCTCATCGTGCTCGGGTGTCTTTTCTGCGAGCTTATCATGACGAAGGACCCGACGTATCTCGACCTTGCTCACTGCTCGGCCGTGCCGTGCCGCGAGTTCCTGTTCGGCACGGACACGATGGGGCGCGACATCTTTTCGATGATCTGGTACGGCGGGCGGCTGTCGCTGTTCATCGGCGTCGGCTCGACCCTCATTTCGACGCTGCTCGCGATTCTATTCGGCGCAGTCAGCGGGCTTGCGCCCAAATGGCTCGACACGATGCTGATGCGTTTGACCGAAATTCTCCTCAGCGTGCCGAACCTGCTGCTCGTCATTTTCTTGCAGGCGATCATCGGCACGCCGAGCGCGTGGAGCATCGCGCTCGTCATCGGCCTCACGAGCTGGACGAGCATCGCCAAGGTCGTGCGTACCGAGGTCAGGCAGCTGCGCGCGAGCGAGTATGTCATCGCGGCCAAGTGCATGGGCGGCAGCTTTTTCCACATTCTGCGGTGTCACCTTGCGCCGAATTTCTTCTCGTCCATTCTCTTTATGGTGGTGATGAATGTGCGCAGTGCCATCATCGCCGAGTCGACGCTCAGCTTCATGGGCCTCGGCCTGCCCATTGAGGTCGTGACCTGGGGCAGCATGCTCTCGCTCGCGGAAAAGGCGCTGATGACCGACGCGTGGTGGATCTTGCTCATCCCCGGCGCATTTCTGGTCGTGACGCTCCTTTGCATCACGACCCTCGGCGACTACCTGCGCAGCCGCACGGGTCGAAAAGAAAGCAACCTGTAAGCAAAAAGAAGGCACAGCCGTTTGGCTGTGCCTTCTTTCTATTTATGGAGTTTACTGCGCGTTCAGGATGTGCATGAACTCTTCGCCCGTGATGGTCTCCTTCTCGTAGAGGTACTGCGCCAGCTCATCGAGCTTCGCGCGGTTCTCGGTGAGGATGTTCACAGCCTTTTCGTGCTGCGCTTTCACCAGCTCTACGACGCGCTGGTCGATCTTCGTCTGCGTTTCGGCAGAGCAAGCGAGCGACGCGTCGCCGCCGAGGTACTGATTGTTGACCTTCTCAAGCGCGACCATGTCGAAGTCGTCGCTCATGCCATAGCGCGTGATCATCGCGCGGGCGAGCTTCGTCGCCTGCTCGATATCGTTCGACGCGCCGGTCGTGACGGAGTGGAACACGACCTCCTCCGCGGCGCGGCCGCCGGTGAGCGTGGCGATCTTGTTCTCCATTTCGGCCTTGCTCATCAAGTAATGGTTGCCCTCTTCGACCTGCATCGTGTAGCCGAGCGCGCCCGAGGTGCGCGGCACAATGGTGATCTTCTGCACGGGGGCGGAGTGCGTCTGCATCGCCGCCACGAGCGCGTGGCCGATCTCGTGGTAGGAGACGATCTTCTTCTCCTCGTCGGTCATGATGGCGTTCTTCTTCTGGTAGCCCGCGATAACGACCTCGATGCTTTCCTCTAAGTCCGCCTGCGTGGCAAAGCGGCGGCCGTCGCGCACGGCGCGCAGCGCCGCTTCGTTCACAATGTTGGCAAGCTCCGCGCCGGAAGCGCCGGAGGCCATGCGCGCGATCTTGTTGAAGTCGACGTCCTCGGCGACCTTGATCTTCTTCGCGTGGACCTGCAAGATAGCCTCACGGCCCTTGAGGTCGGGGAGCTCCACCGGCACGCGGCGGTCGAAGCGGCCCGGGCGCGTGAGCGCGGGGTCGAGGGATTCGGGGCGGTTCGTGGCGGCGAGAATGATGACGCCGTTGTTGCCCTCAAAGCCGTCCATTTCGGTGAGCAGTTGGTTCAAGGTCTGCTCGCGCTCGTCGTTGCCGCCGTACTGGCCGCCGCTGCGCTTCTGGCCGATGGCGTCGATCTCGTCGATGAAGACGATGCAGGGGGCCTTTTCCTTGGCCTGCTTGAAGAGGTCGCGCACCTTGCTCGCGCCCATGCCGACGAACATTTCGACAAATTCAGAGCCCGACATCGAGAAGAACGGCACATTCGCCTCGCCGGCGACCGCCTTGGCGAGCATCGTTTTACCGGTTCCCGGAGGGCCGACGAGCAGGATGCCCTTGGGCATCGACGCGCCGATTTCCTGATACTTGCTGGGGTCGTGCAGGTAGTTGACGACCTCGGTGAGGTTCTCCTTGGCCTCGTCCTCGCCCGCGACATCGTCAAACTTGATGCCCTCGGCGGACTTGACATACACCTTGGCGTTGGACTTACCCATGTTGAACATCATGGAATTTCCGCCGCCCATCTTCTCCATCATCTTGCGCGACATATACTGTCCCAGCGCGACAAAGATGATGATGGGCAGCACCCAGGCGAGAATGCTGACGAGCGTGGACGTCTGCTCGATCTCCTCACCCGTGGTGGGGACGCCCGCGTCCAAAAGGCGCTGCACCAAACCGTCGTCAGGCACCATCGCCGTCTTGTAGACGGTCTTTTCATCGCTGCTGGTGAAGAGAATGCGGTTGGACTGCTCCTGGATCTCGACCCGGCCGACCTCGCCCTGCTCTGTCATGGTGACGAAAGTGTTGTAGTCGACGTCCTTGATCTGGTGCTCAGAGATCCACGGCATGGCGATGAAGTTGAAGAGCATCACAAGCAGCATCGCCACAAAGTAGTAGTACAGCAGCGGCTTTTTCGGGGACTTGACTTCGTTCATGAAAATGCGTTCCTCCGATCATTGAAATTTCCGGCAGGAAGTGCATACAAACGGGAAAAACTGAACGTAGCAAAAAGCCGGAGTTTTTGCTACGCTGAAAGAAGAGACGGGCGGTCGAAACCGCCCGGAACTTAGATTAGTTTGGAGTATAACACGGGAAAATATCCCTGTCCAGTACCCAAGATAAGAGTTTACAGTTTGGATACAAGGAGGTTACAGTTATGAAAAAAACGACAAAGGCGGCTATATTCGTCACGGCTGCGGCGGCACTCTACGGCGCGGCGGCCTACGGCGTGACGAGAACGCTGATGGACGTCGCGATGAAGCGCGAAGCGCCCAAGGCGCTCAAAAATAAGGGCAGCGCCCAGCTCACGGGCGAAAAGCGCGACGAGCCCTACCGTGAGGCGCAGCGCGCCGCCGCGAAAAAGCTCGCCTCTTCGGAAACGGAGACAGTGCTGCTCGAAAACCGCGAGGGCTTGACGCTCGTGGGCCATCTTCGTGAATGCGAAAAGGCCAAGCGCCTTGTGATCGCGTTTCACGGCTGGCGCTCAGCGTGGTACCGCGATTTCGGCTTGCTCGCGGACTTTTTAAGCCGCGAGCAGTGCAGCGTGCTCTATGTGGAGCAGCGCGCGCAGAACGAGAGCGAGGGCGACTACATCGGCTTCGGCCTGACCGAGCGCTACGACTGCGTCGACTGGGCAAACTGGGCAGCCGAACGCTTCCCCGGCCTGCCCGTTTACCTTATGGGCGTGTCGCTCGGTGGGGCGACGGTGCTCATGGCCGCAGGCGATATTCTCCCCGCCGCGGTGCACGGCGTGATCGCCGACTCGGCCTACACCTCGCCGCGTGCGATCTGGCAGCACGTGATGGGGAAGAACCTGCATCTTCCTGTCCGCGCAGCAACCGTCATCGCCGATCTTCTGTGCCAGAAGAGACTGAACGCCTCGTCCGGCAGCTACTCCACCGTCGAGGCGCTCAAAAATACCGATGTTCCGATTTTACTGATCCACGGCGAGGACGACCACTTCGTCCCGCTCAAAATGGCGTTTGAAAACCGCGACGCCTGCGCCGCGCCCTGCAAGCTGCTCGTCGTGCCCGGTGCGGACCACGCGATGAGCTACTATATGGGCCGCGGAGCATACGAGGCCGCCGTGCGCGCCTTCTGGGAGCATTTTGATAAGTGAGGGTTTCCCCCCTCACTTGTCCTCTTCTTCCGTTTCAAGGCCCGCAAAGCGTCTGGACGGGCGGTAGATCAGCACGGCGCAGAGGATCAGCATCGCCGTCGCGCCAAGGCTGATGGGATAGACCCACATGACGGTCTGGAACGTCATGCTCATCGGGAAGACGAACTTGACCCACGCGATGCGGATACCGCACACGCCGAGCATCGTCAAAAGCGCGGGCGCGAGTGAAATGCCGAAGCCGCGCAGATACCCGGAGAGTATTTCGTAGATCAGGCAGAAAACATACGCCGGCAGGATCGTCGCAAGGCGAATATAGCCGATGGCAATGACCTCGGGATCGCTGTTGAAAATGGCGAGCAGCGACCTTGCGCTCAGCAGCAGGACAACGACCGAGACAAATGTCGCGATGGCTCCCTCCAAAAAGCTGAGCTGCATCGTCTTCTTGCAGCGCTTGATCTGCCCTGCGCCGTAGTTCTGGCCGACAAAGGTCGTGCAGGCCTGCGAAAACGAGTTGAGCACGTCGTAGGCGAGAATTTCCACATTGAACGCCGCGCTCGACGCCGCGATCGCCACCGTGCCGAGGGTGTTGATGGCCGACTGGATGACGATGTTGGCGAACGAGAACACCGCGCTCTGCACGCCCGCGGGAACGCCAATGCGCAGAATGCGCTTCAGGCTTGCGCCGTCGATACACAGCGCTTTCCGCTCCACGCGCACGCATTTATCCGTGCGCGTCAGGCGGACGTAGAGCAGTGCCGCGCTCACGGCGTTGGCCGCCACCGTGGCGATGGCGACGCCGTTGACCGTCATATGCAGCACAATGACGAAAAAGAGGTTTAAGAGCACGTTCAGCACACCCGAGACCGCAAGCGCCGCGAGCGGCACTTTCGTGTCGCCGATGCTGCGGAAGATCGCGGCCTCAAAGTTGTAGAGCAATATCACCGGCATGCCGAGAAGATAAATGCGCAGATACAAAAGCGCATAGGGAAACACGTCCTCCGGCACGTTCAAGATGCTGAGCAGCGGCGAGGCGATGAACTGACCAAGCAGTGCGACCGCTGCGCCGCCGCACACGGCAAACACGATGGCCGTGTGCACCGCGCGCTTGACGGCATTGTCGTCGCGGCAGCCGATGGCGTTCGCGATGACGACGTTCGCGCCGAGCGCGATGCCGATGAAAAGATTGACGATCAGACCGATGATCGGGCCGTTTGCGCCCACCGCCGCGACGGCGACTGTGCGCGCATCGCCCGTGAAGTTGCCGACGATGGCGACGTCCGAGGCGTGGAAGAGCTGCTCCAAGATCGCCGTGGCCGCGACCGGCAGGGCAAAGAGCGGCAGCTTATTCCAGATGGAGCCGTGCAGCATGTCGATCTCATGCTTTTTGACTGTAGTTCCCATGATCTCTCTCATTTCTTTCTGTTTTCCGCTTGACCGAGCACCAGTATAGTGCCGCCGCGGCAAAATGGCAAATGTTTTTTGCGTGACCGCCCTGTCAGCATTGACAGAACGGTCGTTTCGCTGTAATATAAGGCCCGCTGACGGCAAATTTCCCAAAAATATGAGGACTTTTTATGGATTATTACCTTTTGACCGATCTGGCCGCGCGCGTCGGCTATCATCTGGCGCTCAGCGGGGCGGAGACGTTCCGCGTCGAAGAGACGATACGCCGCATCATCGGCGCCTACGGCATTGAATGCGAGGCCTTTTCCATCCCCAACTGCGTGATGGTCAGCCTCGAGGCGGCCAACGGCAAGCCTTTGATGGTGATGAAGCGCGTCGGCTTTCACGGCAATGACCTCGAGTCGGTGGAAAAGCTCAACGCGCTCTCGCGCCGCATCTGCGCCGAAACGCCTGACCCGAGCGTCGCCGCGCAGTGGCTCGACGAAACGCTCAAGGGGCGGCGGCACTACTCCGTGCCCATTTATTACCTGGGCAATTTCTGCGCCGCGGCGGGCTTTTGCCCGGTGTTTGGCGGCACGCTGCGCGACAGCCTGTTCGCGGGCCTTCTGGGCCTCATCATCGGCTTTGTCTCGCGCCAGATGGACAGGCGCGAGACGAACCCGTTTTTCAGCACCATCGTCGAGGCGTTCGCCATGGCGGTGCCGGCATATCTCGCCGCGGGCTTCCATCTGGTCGACTATATCGACTTTGTCATCATCGGCACCTTAATGATCTTGGTCCCCGGCCTTCTCATCACGACCTCCATGCGCGACATCATTTACGGCGATACGAACTCCGGCATCAACCGCATCGTGCAGGTGCTTCTCTCGTCGTTCGCCATCGCGCTCGGCACGGCGGCGGCATGGCGCGTCACGTCCGGCGTATACGGGCTGACGGTCGCGTCCGGCTCAGCGAGCTATCCCGCCTGGGCACAGACCGTGATGATCTTCGTCGCCTGTACGGGCTTTTTCATCCTCTTCAATGTGCACGACTGGGGCAGCATTCTCTGCGCGCTCGGCGGCGTGTTCACATGGATGACGTACCTGCTCTGCCGTGATCTGGGCATGAGCATTCACAGCATGAATTTCTTCGCCGCCGTCGTTTCGGCGCTGTATTCTGAGCTTATGGCGCGCTCGCGCAAATACCCCGTCACGTCGTACCTCGTCATCTCGCTCCTGCCGCTGGTGCCGGGCGCGGGCATTTACTACACGATGAGCCTCGGCCTGGGCGGCGATGTGCAGGCCGCGGTGCACAAAGGACTTGAGACCGCGGGCGTCGCGGGCAGCATCGCCGTGGCGATCCTGCTGGTGTCCACGATCTTCCGCCTCGTCACCGCGCAGAACGGGAAAAGCAGAAAGTAGTGTTCGAAAAGTAAAAACTGCCGCCCGTTTGGGCGGCAGTTTTTTATTGCAGTGCGTCAATGTAAGCGTTCAGCGCGGCAAAATCGCCGCGGGGATAGGCGTTCAGGTCGCGGTTTTTCGCGTTGATGAGACAGTCGGTCAAAAGAAACACATCCATCCCGACCTCGCGTGCGGCCATGTCCTCGGTCGCGTCGTTGCCGACCATCAGGCACTCCTCCGGCTTGACGCCGAGCGTGCGCGCGACCTCGAGGTAGTAAGCAGGATTCGGCTTGCAGAAGGTCGAGGCCTCGTAGGTTGTGTAAATTTCAAAATCCTCCGGCACAAGGCCCGCCCAGCGGATGCGGTTCTCCGTCGCCATGTGGGGAAAGATCGGATTCGTCGCCAGCGCAACGCGGTAGCCGCACTCTTTGAGCTTATGGACCGTCTCCACCGACGCGGGATTAAAGCCGCAGATGTCGCGCGCGGCGTTGAACTCATTGGCGTAGAAATCCTCGAAAAGGCCCTGGTCGCTTTGGCACTTTTCCTCGCCGTAGATCGCCGCGAACTTCTTCCAGAAGGCCTGCTCGTTCGTGCAGCTGCCGTCGTTTTTGACCATGGCCGCCGTGCCCGCCCAGATGGCGTCGACGAGGGATTTGGGCTCGTAGCCGTAGGGCGCGAGCTTTTTGGCGAGGAACTTAAAGTATCCGGTCGTGAACGCCTCCTGATCCATCGGCAGCAGCGTCCCGTCCAAGTCGAATAAAATGGTCGTGATGTTCAATGCGCTTCTCCTGTTCATGTAAAGTAAGTCCATCATAGCCGTTTTTGAGGAGAATGGCAAGGGCCTGGGCAAAGATGCCCGCTCACTCGCCGCGCTCTTTCAAAAGGTCGATGATCTTCTGAAGGCCGAGAAACGCCATGCCGGTCAAAAATGCGGGAGCCCAGCATCGCAGCGCGTCGGAAAACACGAAATGCCACGAGATGGTGTTCGGCCCCGACGCATAGCCTTGACTGCCGGCGGACAGGCCGAGCAGGAACCCCACGATCCAAATGACGACCGTGAGCTTGCCGAAAAAGTCGTCGTCCACAAGGCGGCTCACGCCGCCGCTCCTGCGTTTTTGATTCGGGTAAAGCAGCTCGTTCGGATCGGTCGCGAGCGCGTCGCTGATGCGCACCAGCATGTCAAGATCCGGGTAGGAATTGCCGCGCTCCCAGCTTGAAACGGTCTGGCGGGCGACGGAGAGCTTTTCCGCGAGCGCGTCCTGCGAAAGACCTGCCCTTTTCCGCAGCCGCCGCAGGTTGGAACTGAAATCAGACATAGATCGACCTCCCTTGCTGCTCACATCATAGCAAAAAAGCCACGAGCAGACAAGCAAAGGTTCTTTGCGGGCGGCGTAGAATGAAAAGCCTCGTAGAGTTTCGTGCCGCGCACGGCACGAAATAAATTCAAATTCGTTTTCTGCCGCGACAGAAGGTGAATTGCCGCAGAGCGGCAAGAGAAGCTGCCCTGAGGTGTTTATTTGCCCCGAGTATTTTAATTTCTAACGGAATCCAAAAAAAGAGACAGCTTAAAGCCATCTCTTTTTTGGTGCCTCGTCGGGGATTCGAACCCCGGACACCCTGCTTAAAAGGCAGGTGC
>ERZ1108170.1935-NODE-1935-length-11785-cov-39.637766_pt1 | contig 11785 bp, 8 predicted proteins | sample MGYA00403705_ERZ1108170 | MGnify/ENA primary metagenome ERZ1108170 (study PRJEB35170, sample SAMEA104062422) | human gut metagenome | biome: human gut; feature: human-associated habitat; material: faeces | place: Denmark | collected 2012-06-15 ...
GAACCTTGAACCCTGAACCAAATGAAAGCAAAGTAAAAAGGGGCTGTGAAGAAATAAGAATTTATTTCTTCACAGCCCCTTTGGCATACAGTGATTTTCCGGGCGGGTCAAAAAGCCGCCTGTACAAGTTCTCTCTTAGTCTGTGCCATAAAAAACCTTCCGATATAAGAATCATCACTTCCAACATGTGATATGTCTTATATTAGAAGGAAATAAAAAAGGGCAGGGTTCAGGGTTAGCCCTTGGGGCGTGCTGCCCTTCGATTGTTTGCGAAAGGGGGGAGCGGGTTCTGTAGGTTCTACGGGTAGGGCGGGGAAGGTGCGGCGCAAAAAATAATGAAGCGCCGCAGAGGTTTGATGGCGTTTCGCGACGTCGTCATTTCGAGCGCAAGCGAGAAATCTCTATGGCAGAACGCTCATTGCCTGATGTGAGACAGCACCAAGACATCGTTTTTCCCAGGCGCATACACGCTGATTCCCGCAGTGCAGTAGAGATCCCTCGGCTGCGCTCGGGATGACGATGCCGGAGAATCCCAGTCACCAGTCACTGCTAATCCCCAGTCCCTAATCCCTAGCCACTTATCCCTGCTTTCAAGCTTACGACGCTTTTGATTTGTGCACCGCACCACAAACCTGAACCCTGAACTTTCACTCCCCATTCATCCTTTTGATTTCAGCCAGCAGGTCCTCCGCTTCTTGGAGCGAAGCGGCTTCCCTGTCTTCATTTTCTACAAGGCTCATATCGATCGCCATGCCTTCGTGGAGATCCTCAAACCAGGCAGCGGGCAGCCGGATCTCCTCTTCCTCTTCCGTCAGGAAGACCGCCTTCTTCCCCTCGATGCGGTCCAGTGTCAGTTCCTTTTTCATCTTAGCGCTCCTTTGTGATCTTGTAGCCGTCCCCCGTGGTGGTCAGGGTCAGCGTGCCGTCGCGGTCGGTACGGTAAATGTGGACCTTGGCTTTTTCAAGCTTCGCCACGGTCGTCTTATGCGGATGTCCATAGTCATTGTTCAGTCCGCAGGAAATGAAAGCCTCCTTCGGTGAGACAGCCCGCAAAAAGTCCGGAGATGTCGACGTGCGGCTGCCGTGATGGCCGACCTTCAGCACATCGCTCTTAAACGTCCCCTTGTTGGCAAGGATGGATGCTTCCTCCTCTTTTTCCGCATCGCCGGTGAACATCATGGAAAAATTGCCGTAAGAGAGCCTGCCGACGATGGAATTGTTATTGAAGTCCGAATTTCCCTTCTGGTCCTTGATGACCTTGACCGGCCCGAGCACCTGGTAGCTGACGCCATCGAAGAAGGTAAGTGCATCGCCCGCTTTCAGCGCCTTATAAGGGATCTGGTTCGCCTTGATGGCTTTCAGATAGTTCTTGTAAGTCGCCGTGCCGGATGGCATGCCGTCATCATAGATGGCTTCGACCTTGAAATTTTTGAAAATGGCCTGCATCCCGCCCAAATGATCGGCATGCGGATGCGTAATCACGACCTTGGAGAGACTCTTCACGTGATACTTTTTGAGCAGTGCCACGATGGTATCACGGTGCTCGATGTCTCCGCTGTCGATCAAGACGAATTTTCCATCCTTCTCCAGCAGGCAGGCATCGCCCTGTCCGATATCGAGCATACGTACCGTGAGAGCCTTCCCGCTCTTCGCCTCACTGCTCTTTGCCTTCGAAGCCGCAGAGGACGAAGCTGCCGCGCCACCACCGCAGCCCGCTGCTGCCAGTCCTACCGTAAGAGTGAGTACAATGGCTAGAAGGTATTTCCAGATCTGTTTGATGGATAACATATAAGTCTCCTTTTGTAAAATAGGTGCAAATAGTTCGGGGTTAGCCCGTGGGGCATGCCGTCCCTTGATTGCGTGCAAAAGAGGTTCATCGGGTTCTATAGGTTCAAAAAGGGGTGGTGCGGCGCATAAAAATCAAAAGCGCCGCGAAGGTTTGAAACTTGCGGTTTTCTCGTATCGCAAGCCTAATCCCTAGCTACTAATCCCTAGCTACCAGTCACTAGTCACTAGTTACTAGCCACTAGTCCCCAGTCACCATTTTCCTCGCCCTCGGCACCATCCTTGCCACATCGCTCGCAGTATAGCCGACAGGTGTCTCTTTCGCAAGGAGATCGCCTGCAAGGCCGTGAAGATAGACGCCGCAGATCGCAGCCGGCTCCGGATCCATCTCCTGCCCGACAAGAGCAGCAATGATCCCGGTCAGGGTATCGCCCATACCGCCTGTCGCCATGCCTGGATTTCCGGTCACATTCACATAAGCGAAGCCATCTTTCGCGGCGATGACGGTCGGCATGCCCTTCAGGACGAGCGTCACTCCCCGCTCCATCGCAAAAGCGATCGCGCCATCGATGCGCTCTCTTTCCGCCTCAGCCGCCGTCCTTCCCGTCAGATGGGCGAATTCCCCCACATGCGGCGTCAGGATCAGCTGGCCGGGGCAGCGGGCGAGATCGATCTCCATCTCCTTCACCGCATAGAGCGCATCTGCATCGACAATGATCGGCTTCCTCCAGCGTGTGAGGATCTCCTTCACGAAGCGCTGCGTCTCTGCGTCACGGCCAAGCCCCGGGCCGATGGCGAGCACATCATAGGCCTCTGCCTTTTGGAGGACTTCCTCTGCCATAGCAGACGTGAAGAAATCCGAATCCCCCACGGACGAAACCATGAGCTCGGGCATCTTGCCCGCTATCGCAGCCGCCGCCTTTGGCACAGTCACGACAGCCACCTTGCCGGCCCCGGCATGGAGCGCGCCCTGTCCGGCGAGGAGCGCCGCCCCTTCCATGCCGGCCGAGCCGGCGATGATGCCGATGAATCCATTCTTTCCTTTATGACACATACGCTCCCTTAAAGGCAGCAGATTTCCCACCTCTCTCTCCTCGATAAGGCTCACGGGAAGAGAGCGGCCCACAGCCGCAGGGAGGCCGATCGCGCTATAGAGCACCTTGCCGCAGTACTCATGCCCCGGAGAAAGCACATGACAGCGCTTGTACGACTCCAGCGCCACCGTGTAATCTGCCATGACGGCAAGCCCCATAGGCTCTCCCGTATCCGAAGACAGACCGCTCGGTACATCGACAGAGACCACCGACGCATGCGACGCATTCATCATCTCTATGACCTCTGCCTTCACGCCGCTGACCTCTCGGGAAAGCCCCGTACCGATCAGCGCATCCACGATGACATCCGCACTTTCCAAAGGCGTCTCCCAGTCCGTATCCTCACTGACAGGGATGACCTGCACCCACATTTTTTCAACGATCCGGCGATACAGACGTGCCGTTTCACTCATATGCGCCTCATTGCCGCACAAGAGTACCACGACGCTTGCGGTCAGCGCGCACAAATATCTTGCGATGACGAAGCCGTCCCCGCCATTGTTGCCCGTCCCGCAGACCACCACCACAGACTTTCCCTTCCAATCGATCTCCGGCTGAATGAGCGATACCACATCGCTTCCTGCATTCTCCATCAGCACCGCTTCGGGAAATCCGTAGCTCTTCATCGCTTCCCTATCGAGCGAGCGCGACTCATCAGCCGTCGTGATGTACTTCATGATGACCTCCTGCCATGACGACCACCGTGATCGCCATCTCCTCTTCATGTGAAATAGAGATCGACATCTCCGTAATGCCAAGCTCTTCTGCCCGCTTGGCGAACGTCCCTGCGAGGTGAAGCATCGGCTGCCCCCACTCGCCCCAGGTCACATACGCATCCTGCCACGCCGAACCGAAGATACCGATCCCAAGTGCCTTTCCAGCCGCTTCTCTCGCGCCCCAGAGCGCTGCATATGACTCCGCACGCTTTTTCCCTTTCTTCTCGCAATGCGCGATCTCCTCTTCCGTGAATATCTTCTCCGCGCGGCGTGGAAATTTCTCAAGGATCCGCTCCCATCGCGCGATCTTCACCAGATCTACACCGACAAACATAGCTCGTACCTCCTTTTTCTCTATTGTACTAAAGAGGGGGACAGGGTTCAAGGTTCAGGCTTCGACCGTAGGGCGTGCCGCCTCTGGATTGTGGATGAAAGCTCTACTCGAATGAGGAAGAATGCCCCCCATCTCCTAGTCACTAGCTGCTCATCCCTGCTTTCAAATCTTTGGGGATATCCATTTACCGTATCGTCATCCCGAGCGCAGCCGAGGGATCTTTCTTGCACTGCGGTCAGTATCACATAGGCACTGGCCGGGAAACAACGCCTTGGTGCTGCGTATTTCTGCTTTCGCACACCCATCGTTTATCGGTCTGCAAAGAAGATTTCTCGCTTCGCTCGAAATGACGATACACGAGAGTGACTCGTCACCCTGCACCCCTAATCCCTAGCCACTGGCCACTCATCCCTGCTTTCAAACTTGTGGGTTAGCCTCTGGGGCGTGCCGTCCCTTGGCTTCAAATGAAAGCCTCGCTTGCATGAGAAATAAGAAAGGTGGCGACCTCGCCGCTTGATATAAATAGCCTTCCCCTCGAGAGGAAGGTGCCTCGAAGGGGCGGATAGGGCACTGGCGGCAAGAAAGAGAAGTGGTGGAGGCGTCTCAAGTGCGCCGTTTACAAAAACACCCGAGCGCCGCTGACGCGGTCCCCCTTCCCCATGCGAGTAATGCTATTAAATTAAAGAAATCGTTAGCTACGTAACGTCTTGCTTCCCCCTTCGGGGGAAGTGCCGAAGGCAATAGGGGCATGCCAGCGGTATAGCGTGCTATGTTGAATAGTCCGATGCTATCGATATTCCAACACTTTCATGCAATACCGCTACGTAGCCCCCTCACCCCTTCGGGGAGCTCCCCCGATGGGGAGCCAAGAACGTTCTGCCGCTTACCTTAATAGCATTACCCTAGCGGGGAAGTCGGCCCAAACCTTGAACGCAAAATAAAAAATCCCACAGTCCTAAGACCATGGGATCTCTTCCTCGGAAAATTAAGCCTTTTCTTCCATCTTTTCCTTGTAAGCTTCTTTTGCTTCTTCTCTAGCTTCAGCAGCAGCTTCTTTAGCTTCTGCAGCTTTTTCAGCAGCGATAGCAGCATTTACGTTTGCGTTCAGACGGGATTTTTTACGAGCAGCAGCATTCTTGTGGATCACGCCTTTTTTAGCAGCGCTGTCAATGATGCTTACAGCAGCACGAAAAGCTTCGTCTTTATTTTCAGAGTTAGCAGCAGCGACAGCCTTCTTGATAGCGCCGTGAATCTGGGATTTAACAGCAGCGTTAGCAGCTTTCTTAGCAGCGTCCTGTCTCATGCTTTTCAAATTGGATTTAATCTGTGGCAATGGTTTCACCTCCCGTCTGCATTATTCATACCAAAGTATTTTATCATAAAGGACGAGTGATAGCAAGGTCGTTTGGAAAGAAAATTTAGAGAAACGATTCCTGCAGGCTCTAGGGTGCAGCGCATGGTGCGGATATACGGCAAAATTCCTTTCCTAGAAACTGCGCCTCTGTTCCTTTATGGGTTCGCTCAGCCTTTCCACAAAAAAGGACATGCGATCTCTCACACGTCCTTTTCATACTTTTACAGCGTCAGCGCTCTTGCGAAATGTTCCTTCAGGACTTTGATAGAAGCCGCAAGTTCCGCATTTTCTTCCTCCGTCAGATGGAGCTCGATGATGTCTTCTACGCCATCCTTGCCGATCTTGACCGGTACAGAAGCGAAGCTGTCTTTGATGCCGTACGGGCCATCGAGGTATACAGAGACCGGCAGCACCTTGTGTTCATTGTGATAGATCGCACGGACCAGTTCTGCCGTTGCGGACGTGACACCGAATTCCGTGCAGCCCTTGGTCGTATTTTCTACATAGCCTTCACGGTGTACCTTTTCCAGGATGACATCCTTCGGATCCATCTTGTAAAGCTCCGGCTTTTCAGCGAGCAGTTCATCCAGCTTCTTGCCGGCGACCGTGACATGGCTCCATGGGATCATGCTGGAGTCCCCGTGTTCCCCCAAGAGGTACGCCGTGAGCGAGCGGCGGTTGATCTTCAGCTGGTCAGACAGCTGGTACTGCAGACGAGCGGAGTCAAGTGCCGTGCCGGAGCCGATGATCTTATTCTTCGGATAGTCCAGCTTGTACTGGATATATTCTGCGATGATATCGCATGGATTGGAGATCGAGATGATGATCCCGTCAAAGCCGGACTTTTCGATGAGCGGCAGGAATTCCTTCGTCGTCGCGATGCCGCCATCCATCATATCAAGGCGGGTCTGTCCCGGCAGACGAGGCTTGCCGGATGCATTGATCATGATGTCCGCATCCTTCATGTCATCGATCGTACCTGCATACGCTTCGAAATGATGCGGCTGGTAGCTGACCGCATCCATCAGGTCGAGGGATTCGCCCATCGCCTTGTCATTGTTCACGTCGTAGAAAACGACTTCATCCGCCAGCCCCTGTACCGCAAGCTGCAGTCCCAGATGAGAGCCGACATTGCCGGCACCGATGATTCCTACTTTTCTTGTTTTGATTGCCATATTCTTCTACACTCCTTTGCTTCATTTTCTGGCATTGATATAGAATTATTCCTATATGTCATTCTATCATGTACTTATGAGATGACGTATGCATATTATACTACGGATTTGGGAAATTGGAAATAGGGTTGGGTTCTGAGTTCGGGTTCAGGGTTCAGGGTTCAGGGTTCAGGGTTAGCCCATGGGGCGTATCGCCCTTTGATTGGGGATGAAAGAGTGGGGCGGGTTCTTTGGGGTCTATGTGGTCAGTGGTTTCAAAGGGGGTGGTGCGGCACATAAAAATCAATAGCGCCGCGAAGTATAAATAGGGCGATGCCCGAGCTCTGTTTTCCCTCCTTCCTTTGGAAGGAGGTGCCCCGAAGGGGCGGAGGTTGGCTTGGGATTTTTCTCTCCCTCGACCAACCCCTATCTCGCTTCACTCGAAATGGCGTCTCACTTGATTTTAGCGTCGCTTTGCTCCTAAAAATCCAGTTCGCTTGCACAATCCCTTCGAGCAGCTCCCCCGATGGGGAGCCAAGAACTTTCTTTCTCTTTACTTAACCTGAAGGGAAGGGTCGTCCCCCCTCACTTCTCCCCGGCGAGCTTCTGATAAAGCTTCATGAGAGCGGCGACGCAGTCTTCCTCTTTCATATGCCGCCAGTCGAAGCCGTAGGCGGCCATGACGGCTTTATCATTCTCGATGTGCGCGCGGCGCAGATCCTGCGGCATGAACCGTGGATCGTAAAGATCGGCAAGGCTGTCTTCGGGATGATTCTTCCGGGCATCGAGGATTCCCTGCGCGCTCTTCTCGATCCTGTCTTTCTGCGCTTGCGTGGGCGTCGGCCAAGGAAAGGTGTTGTAGACAATGTTCTTCGAGTAACGATAGTCGCTCTTCAGCCGTCCTGCGACTGTCCTCATCCACGCCATGTGGACGTTGGATTCAAGGATACCGAAGTGGTAGAGAGTGGCATCGGGGATAATAGACAACCCATTATTAGCAATTACATAATCAGTCAAGAATCCCATTGGAATGTAGCGTCGCCTTTGAGAAGACGTATTAGGAACCGCGATATAATTACCTTTGGGTTGAGCAATTTGTGCAAAAAGGGTAGCCGTTTCTGCCATCTTTCTCGTCGCGCTCGCCTTGCTCGCCAGACGGAAAAGCCGAACTTTTTCCACGCGAGCTACAATGCTTGGACATTTTCGGATATCTGCGTTGCTTGCTCCAAGCAGCCAAATGCACCAGCGCTCTATTCCATTGAGAAATTCTCTTGCACCTAGGTACGGTCGTAAAAACGACTTGGCTATCGGCTCTTTTTTCTCAATATCCCGTTTCTCCTCTGGAGAAAGTGAGAAAAATCCACCATCCCTCGGCATATTTCCGAAACGGATTTCCGGAATATCAGCGAGCGGTTTACTGCGACTATTAACAAAAACGTTAGCTCCATCCGTCAAATATGCATTGATGAATGAAACGGATTCATGCTTATCTGACCAATACAGCGTAGGAGATGTGACCCACTCTTTTCGTGAAAAGCCCACAATAACAACATGCACATACGCTTTCTTTTCGGCTTCGCTATCCCATACAAAACTACGATATGCAAAATCGATTTTCACGCCAAACGTGTTAAACAACGGTTTCCACAACAGCTCAACCGACTGCCCCTGACAGATGCTATTCGTAGAAACGAATGCCACACGAATATTCGTGCTTGTTATATAGCGTGCTGCTTTGACATACCAGCCAGACACATAGTCGATTTCCCCCGGCTTTTCGCACTCCGGGAATGCGGCGACTACGTCGCCGCGTTTCTCTTTCATGAACATGGCACCATTGAACGGCGGATTCCCCATAATATAGGAGAGCTTCTCGGGCGGAATGACCGCTGCCCAATCCATGCGGAGTGCATTTCCTTCATGGATGAAGGCATTCGTCTTTAATGGCAGAAAATCCAGATTCATCTGGATGATATCCTCCGTCTCCTTCATCATCTGGCTTTCCGCGATCCAGAGCGCGGTCTTAGCGACTGTCACGGCGAAGTCATTGATTTCTATGCCGTAGAACTGGCGGATAGAGACACGGATGGGATTTGCCATATCGCCCAGGATCTGCTGCCCGCCGGTCATCTCCGCGATGAGACGGTTCTCAAGGCGGCGCAGGGAGAGGAAGGTCTCGGTCAGAAAGTTGCCGCTCCCGCAGGCTGGGTCCAGGAACGAAAGCGAGGCGAGCTTGCGATGGAAGGCATCGAGCTTTTCGCGATAGTCATAGCGGAGCGTCGTCTCTCGGCGGCGGCTCATGTATTTTTCACAGTCAGGCACCAGTATGATTTTTTCAAACTCTTTCTTGAGATCGTCCAAGAAGAGCGGATCGATGACTTTATGGATATTCGCGATGGATGTATAGTGCATCCCGCCACTGCGACGTGTCTCGGGATTCAGGGTGGACTCAAAGACGGCCCCGAAGATGGTCGGACTAATGACGCTCCAGTCGAAGCGGCGCGACATGTCCTCTGTGATGATGCGGTAAATCTTCTCGGTGATCGGCGGTATGTCGAGCATTTCATCATGGAAGAGCCCGCCATTCACGTAGGGGAAGCCGGTGAGCTTTTCATCGAGAAAACGGGAGCGCTGCTCCACCGGCGTGTCCAGCACGCGGAAGAGCTTCTGCAAGGCATCCTGTGCATTCTCCCATTTCCAGCCTTCCATGTACTTCAGAAAGGCATCGCGCCGCCCAAAGAGCCCGGAGTCCTCTGCATAGAGGCAGAATACGATACGGACGCAGAGCACATTCAGCTGATGGAAGTCCCGCTCTGACGGCTTCCCGTATTTCCTGTACTCTTCCATGAAGGCATCATACAGGCTCCCGACTAGCTCGCCCGCCTTCACAGAGACTTTCACTTCTTCGATGTCGGAGGGCTTGGCTTTTGCATCGATGAGGAGATCCAGCTGGTGAAAATGCTCGGGCATCTCGGAAAGCAGCAGAACAAGCGGCTTCCTCTTCGACTCGGGCATATCCATGTCGTAGATCCAGAACTCATGGAAATTGCACGCGATGATGTACTTCGACCGCTGACTGACCGGCAATGTCTGGTCGTACTCGAAAGCCTGCTCATAGACGCTCTGGAAGGTGCGCCCATGCCGTTTATACGGTTTATCCAGTGCGACGCCGCTCGCCTTTTGCTCGATCATCACGCGCACGGAAGGAATCCACGCATCGACATAGAGCGCATTCCCCTTCTCTTCATGCTTGCATGTGTCTTCGAAGCGGATGTACTGCTCCGGATTCTCCACGCCAAAGACATCACGCAGGAGCGAGAGCCAGAATGGCGCGGTCTTCCCGTCCTCCTTGCACTCTCCGCTCCAGTTCTTCACAAATTCCTTCACTTTCTTCTGCTGTTCATTGGTCGTCATCATCAGTCTCCTCATCACTTCCACCATGATTTTTGCTTTTCTTATTATAGCATGGAGAGAGGAAAAAATAGGGGGGGGAGTGCCATTGGAGGCACGCAAAAAGAGGCAGCTACGAACCGCCTCTCTTAGTGGTAGCACGTAAGGAAACGCTGATTAAATCACAGAGTCGGCTTCCACAAGATTTTTTATACATAGCTTCGGCATAGCCTTCCTTAAATAGCAAGTTCGCTTGCACAAGCCCTTCGAGCAGCTCCCCCGATGGGGAGCCAAGAATGTTCTGCTGCTTAAACGCCGGGAAACACTCTCCCGCTTCTATACATAGAGTTACGGGAACGTAAAAAAAAGTGACCTTCTTCCTTTGGAAAAAAGTCACTTTTCCATCACAAAGACGCAGCATACCGTTTCACTGTATCCATGGAGACATTCCCTGCAATCTGGCACCAGCGCATTTCACAGTTCTTGTCGTACAAGTACGTCTAAACTTCGCTCTGGGGAAACACTCCGAAGGCTCAGGTCTGCACGGGCACACAAGGTGCCGCATCAGCCCCGCCAAACCTGTATTCTCACACAAGTTCTGCGAGCTCGAGGATAAGGGCGCGGCTCTTTTCCCAGCCAAGGCAGGGGTCGGTGATGGACTTGCCGTAGATGCCTTCGCCGATCTTCTGACTGCCATCTTCGATGTAGCTCTCGATCATGAGGCCTTTCACGATGCCGGCAACGTCAGAGGAGTAGCGGCGGCTCGCCATGACGTCTTTGGCGATGCGGATCTGCTCCATGTATTTCTTGCCGGAATTGTTATGGTTGCAGTCGACGACGATGGCGGGATTGGCGAGGGTACGTTCTCCATACAGGTCGAGGACCTTCTTCAGGTTCTCGTAGTGGTAGTTCGGCATGCTGGTGCCGAAATGGTTCACGTAGCCGCGGAGGATGGCATGGGCGAGCGGATTTCCTGTGGTGTGGACTTCCCAGCCATGGAAGAGGAAGTCCTGCTCATTCTGCGCAGCTTCGATGGAGTTCATCATGACGGAGAGGTCACCGGAAGTCGGGTTCTTCATGCCGACAGGGATACCGGCGCCGCTTGCGATCATGCGGTGGAGCTGGTCCTCGACGGAACGCGCGCCGATCGCACCGTAGGAGAGAAGATCAAAGAGATAGCGGTGGTTTTCCGGATAGAGGATTTCTTCAGCGCAGGTGAAGCCGGTCTCTTCGATGACATGGACGTGCATGCGGCGGATGGCTTTGATACCTTCCATCATGTTTTCATTGCCTTCGGGATCCGGCTGATGAAGCATGCCTTTGTAGCCTTTGCCGATGGTCCTTGGCTTATTCGTGTAGACTCTGGGCACGATGAAGAGCTTGTCCTTCACTTCGTCAGCGACTTTCGCAAGGCGCGTGCAGTAGTCGAGGACGGCAGGCTCGTTATCAGCCGAGCAGGGGCCGATGATGAGAAGAAGTCGGTCGTCTTTCCCTGTCATGATGCCTTTGATGGCTTGGTCTCTTTCTGCTTTCAGCTTTCTGTATGGTGCGCGCAGCGGGATCTCCTGCTGCACTTCGATCGGTTCCGGCAATTTGCGGACGAATTTCATCTGTTCTTTCATAGGGTTGGCTCCTTTGGATGGAAATCGGGTTCGGGATTCAGGGTTAGCCCGGGGCGTGCCCCCCTTTGATTGTTTGCGAAAGAGGTTCAGCGGGTTCTATGGGTTCTATGGGTTCAAAGGGGGAAGGTGCGGCGCGTAAAAATCAGAAACGCCGCGGAGTATAAATAGGGCGAAGTCCGAAAGTGAAATTTTAGTCACTAGTCACTCCTAATCCCTGCTTTCAAGCTTTTGAGAGTATCCCTTTCCCGTATCGTCATCGGAAGCGTAGCCGAGGGATCTTTCTAGGGAAACACTGATTAAATCGTTGTCAGATTTCATTCTTGGATTTTTATACAG
>ERZ1108170.1936-NODE-1936-length-11782-cov-3.441801_pt1 | contig 11782 bp, 8 predicted proteins | sample MGYA00403705_ERZ1108170 | MGnify/ENA primary metagenome ERZ1108170 (study PRJEB35170, sample SAMEA104062422) | human gut metagenome | biome: human gut; feature: human-associated habitat; material: faeces | place: Denmark | collected 2012-06-15 ...
ATTTTAGTAAGCTTCTTTTCCAATATATCTGAATATTTTAAAGCTTCATCATCTTTTGTATTTACACTTATAGATAGTTCTATAAAAGACCCTATTTTGGTAATCAAATCTGCTAATACAGAAAATCTTTCCACATACCCTTCTAATTTAACCTTTGCACAATCAGTATCTTTTACTATAATTTCAGTCCATTTATTTATTTCATCAATTACTTCAGTTAAACATTCCATATCTTCTAGAAATTCTTCACTATTAAATGATGTATATAATTCTTTTAAACTCCAATTTAAATTCATTTAAAGAATATTCCCTAGAAGAAGCTAGAGAACTTGCCATAATGCACATAAAAAGCATTATGACTTCTGATGACTGCGGTATGTGGAATAATAAAATTAAAATCATTAATGAAACCCCTATATTTGATTCCAACGATATTATAACTGGATATTACTTTAAATTAGAAACTATCGAACATCAACCAGCTGGATATGTAATTACAGGTGCAAATAGTTATCAATATCCAATAATAGAATATTCAACAAAAGGACAAAGTTTTATAGAAAAATATTTCAAAACAATATGCTCTATTAATGGATATAATGCTGCAAATTATTCAGCTAAAATTTATTATATGAATAATTTAACTTATATTTACAAATTTTATAACGGTAAATCATGCCATATTTTTGAAATTTCTAATGATTATAATGAAATTCAAACCTTAAAACCCGAGCATGAATTCCATAATTTCAGTGCTATTTGGTCAAAGTATATTGATTTATCTGAATCGTCAAAGAATGACTTACCGCCTGATGAAGAAAATGTATATATAACATCTCCCCCTAATTATGAAAGTGGTTATTCACTATCTAGATATTACACATTACCTGCATTTAACAGAAATTATAAAACAACTTCTATGTTTTCACAAAGCGATAATTGTGCTCCAACAGCAGCAGTAAATTTATGTTATTACTGGTACAGCAGAAATCCAGAAAAATATGCTTCTTTAAAACAAGATCCTAGATGGACAAATGTTCATGATGATTTTTACAATCTCATGAACACACATGATGGCAGCGGAACTAGTGATTTTTCTATCGCATCCGCTTATGAAGACTATTTCAATCAAGTAGGTTTAAGTTGTAAAGCAACGCTTCATTTTACAACCGATTTTGGTCAAAAAATAGTTGATGAATTAGATAATAGTAGACCCGTTCACCTTATACTTCACGATAACCGAACATATGGTGAGCATTCTGTTCTAGCACTTGGATATTATCAATTCGAATATAATGGTAGCGGAAATAGCACATATATAAGAATAGCCGATGGTTTTTCTGAATCACCTAACAGATATGTGTGGGGTGGTTGTGCTGGTTATTGGAATTATGTAACAGTTATACCTAAATAATTTTCTCTTAAGGGGGGATTTGTATGCTAAAAAGGAAAAAATGGTTAGTATTCTGTATTGTTTCAATAGTATTTATATTGATAATATTACTAAGGCCACGCCATATTAAACTCAGTTTATCAGATACAGAAGACTTATCTGTTGTAAAAGAAGGCAACGAAATCAGCCTGACATCTGATGAAAAGTCCCAGCTAATTGACATGATAGAAGATATAACTGTTATGCCATGGCTGTATCCACAATCAACCGGCTGGACATACAGAATATTTACTGATAACCGTACCAACAACATTATTATACTCAACAACAAAGTCACAATTAACAACATAACTTACCGTCCATTTGGAAAATCAGCGGGAAATGTTATAGATTATCTCGACAACATTTATAACAAAAGTCTTGTAACAATTAACATAGCCAATGCTGACAGCATTACCGTCACCAACAGGTCTAATCATAAGACTGCCGTTTTTGATGGAAATAAACTTAAAAGTTTAACAGACGCTTTAGCTTTCACGCCATCGCACCCGGTTACTTTCTATGACGATAACGATTCATCTGTCCAGTATGTACTCAAAATACAATATAAAGATGGTTCTTCTGAAGAACTGTCTATTGTAAAATGCCCTGCAATTCTTTACAAAGACCAGTATCTGAGTGTTGACGTATATGCGTTGGAATTGATTCAGGACGAAGTTGGTAACTAATACAATATAAGAGTCATTGGCTTAGCCAGTGGCTCTTATTATATGTTGATTGCCCTCTTTAAATACTAAAAATTTCTAATATTTTCTTCTCGTTATATATTGTATTAAAATACATTTTATGTTATTATACATTCAAGTTAAATATCACATTTAACTGTCTGGCAGGTTTTACATTTCGCCAATTATATCCACAAAACAATATAGCAATACGAATAGAGGAGGAATTTTATGGGTAATACTGCACCTATTATGGTGGCAAAAGGAAAGATTGATTATGGTCTGACTAATGATTATATGTTTCATGCAATACTGCAAAAAAGCAGAAAAACACTGATTGGACTGGCTAGTGCATTGCTACATCTTAACCCTGAAGATATTAAGGAGATTGAAATAACCAATCCTATAATATTAGGCGAAAGCATTAATGCGAAAACATTTATACTCGATGTAAATATTCTTCTGAATAACAGCAGAATGCTGAACCTTGAAATGCAGGTTAATAATCTGCATAACTGGGAAAACAGGTCATTATGTTATTTATGTTCAGATTTCAGCCAGCTTAATAAAGGTGATGCATATGAGGATATTAAGCCTGTTATTAACATTGGGATTCTGGATTATACTTTATTTGAAGACGCACCAGAATTCTACGCAGAATTTGAATTGTTGAATAAGAAAACTCACAGAAGGTATAGTGACAAACTTGGTATCAGTGTGTTAGACTTAACTCAGATAGATATGGCAAGTGATGAAGACAAGGCTTTCGGTATAGATACATGGGCTGCTGTTTTCAAGGCTAAGACATGGGAGGAGTTGCGTATGGCTGTTCAGAGTAATGAATATATGAAAGATGCAGCAGAAACTTTGTATGAGCTTAATAGTGACGAAACAATCCGCCAGCAGTGTGAGGCTCGAAGACGGGCTGAGATTGAAGAAAAACATATGCAGGATAAATTGAAGAAACTAGAGGAAGATAAGGAAAATCTCACAAGAGAAAAAACTGAATTACACATAAAATTGCAAAATGAAATATCAGAAACCGAAAAGTGGAAAGCTAAATACGAACAATTATTAGCAGCCCAAGCAGAAAAGAAAAATTAATACACAACGCATAAATCCCAGCAACACATATATCAGTGCTGCCGGGATTTCTTTATAATATCTCATAAGTTGTCTGTTCGCTTGTAAGACAGTCGCATCCAACACGGTTCTCACCGCTTGTTACGAATGATGAAGCCTTAATGTGTATATCTGTGATTGTCTCAGGCATATCCTTTAACGGTTCAATAACAACCGCTTCCTTTGCTCCGAGGCAGTTAATTCCCTCGAAATTAATATTCTTAAAATAAGGAATATCGTCCTTGTCAATTCCGTTAATCTCTTCATTTCTGTTAAGCAAATTAAGCACATATGACATTGTAAGAATTATTGCCTGTTCCTTAATATCAACCATATTAATATTCTTTACATTAATATTCTCGATAACGCCGCCTCGTCCGAGTGCACTCTTAATGCGGACTCCGACATCAGTTCCAAGAAAAGTACAATTCTCTACCAGTACATTTTTAATACCACGACTCATCTCACTTCCGATAACGAAGCCGCCATGTCCCTTATTAACAAGGCAGTCATGGATATATACATTCTCACAAGGTCCTTCAATCTGTCTTGCTACGGCATTCTTGCCTGACTTTAAACAGATTGCATCATCACCTGTTTCAAATGTACAGTTATGTATATGAACCTTCTTGCATGATTCAACATCAATTCCATCACCGTTCTGCGCATAATATGGATTGCTCACCGTAACATTTCTTACTGTAAGATTCTTACAGAAAAATGGGTGTATATTCCATGCCGGTGAATTCATAAATGTTACACCATCAAGAAGAATTCTTTTACAGTGACGAAGGCTTACCATTACTGGTCTGTAGAAATCATAATATTCGCTTGCTTTCTCAAGTGCATTCTCAGCGTCAAGCTGGATATTATGCTCATTACCTTTAAATGAGCTTTCTGTCGGCATCCATATGCCGCCCTCTTTAGTATCAATTGTATACTGGCTCTTTTTCATAAGAGCTTCCCACTGTCTGTCAGTCATCTTAAACTGTTTTACAGGGCGCCACAGATCACCGCTTCCATCAATAACACCGCCACCTGTTATACCGATGTTAATAGCATTTTCAGCTGTGATAGGAGACTTGGCTCTTATACACTCCTGACCTTCATAGTTAGTGATAATAAGTGGATACTGGTCAATATCTTTAGAAAATTTAAGTATTGCATTCTTCTCAATTCTTAACTCAACATCGCTCTTAATCTCGATTGGCGCTGTAAACCAGATTCCCTCAGGAATCACAACAGTTCCGCCGCCCTTTTCTGAGATATAGTTAATAGCCCTGTTTATAGCATCAGCATTTCTTGATGCATCTTCAATAGTATAGCAGTATGGTCTTGCACCATAGTTGTCAACATATACTATTCTGTCAACAAATGCCGGGAGTTTTACATCAAAATTAACTTTTTTCATTCCACATCTCCTTTTAGTTTTAAGTTCATGTGTTACTTTAAAAGCTCCTGTAACAAAGCATTTACCATTCCCGGATTAGCCTTGCCCTGCATTGCCTTCATTGTCTGTCCGACAAGATAGCCGATTGCCTGCTTTTTGCCGCCTTTATAATCAGCAACTGACTGTGGGTTATCAGCAATAACCTTCTCAACTGTTGCTCTGAGCGCGCCTTCATCATTAACCTGCTTTAAACCGTGTTCTTCAACATATACGTCAACATCAACATTTTCTGCAAATACATGCTCAAATATTTCTTTAGCTGCTGCATTGTTGATTTCCTTTTTCTCAACAAGAGTAATAATCTTGGCAAGGCTTTCAGGTGAAAATGTTAATTCCTCGGCTCTGAATTCTCTTCCAGTCTTAGCTGATTCTTCCTTCATGAGTCGCATTGTCTCACCCATAATCCAGTTAGAAACCTTCTTTGGCTGGTTGCAGATTGCTGTAGCTTCCTCAAAGATTTCTGTGAACTTCTTAGAATCTGTAAGAATCTCTGCATCGTATTCAGGAAGTCCGAATTCTTCAATATAACGTGCCTTCTTCTCGTCCTTAAACTCTGGCTGTTTTGCCTTAAGCTCTGCTAAATACTCATCACTGATGTGAATTGGAACAAGGTCTGGGTCTGGGAAATATCTGTAATCCTGCGCATCTTCCTTTGAACGCATAGCATATGAATATTCCTTGTCATCATTCCATCTTCTTGTTTCCTGTACAACCTTCTCGCCTGCTTCGATTAAGTCAATCTGTCTTGCTGTCTCGGCCTTAATTGCTCTTTCAATCGCTGCAAATGAATTGAGGTTCTTAGTTTCTGTTCTTGTTCCGAACTCGCTTGAACCACGCTCTCTTACAGAGAGATTGACGTCGGCTCTCATAGAACCTTCCTGAAGCTTACAGTCAGAAGCACCAAGATATTGGATTGTTGTTCTTAACTTAGTAAGGTAAGCAATAACTTCTTCTGCTGAACGCATATCCGGTTCAGAAACGATTTCGATAAGAGGCACACCTGAACGGTTATAATCTACATATGACACGCCTTCCCACTCATCATGAACAAGCTTTCCCGCGTCCTCTTCCATATGAATCTCGTGGATTCTTATTGTCTTTTCTGTTCCATCTGATAATGTAACATCAACATGTCCGTTACGGCAGATTGGAAGATAAAGCTGTGAAATCTGATAATTCTGTGGATTATCAGGATAGAAATAATTCTTTCTGTCAAACTTGCAGTCCTGTGTAATTGTACAGTTAGTTGCAAGTCCTACTGCTGCTGCATACTCTACAACCTTCTTATTAAGAACAGGAAGAGAACCCGGCATACCTGTACACACAGGGCAAGTATGTGAGTTAGGTGCTCCACCAAACTCAGTTGAGCATCCGCAGAAAATCTTTGTCTTAGTAGCTAATTCAACATGGACTTCAAGTCCGATTACAACTTCATAATCTTTCATACTTATGCCTCCCTCCTATTCAAATCTTCCTCGTGCCTGCTCATAAGCGTAGCCCGCACGGATAAGGTTATTTTCTTTAAAGCAGTCGCCAATAAGCTGTAAGCCGATTGGAAGACCATTCTTGTCCTTGCCGCATGGAACTGAAAGTCCCGGAAGCCCGGCAAGATTTACAGAGATAGTATAGATATCTCCAAGATACATTTTTATTGGGTCTGATAATGATGAACCAAGCTTTGGTGCTGTTGTAGGTGCAGCCGGTCCTAAAATAACATCGTATTTTGCAAATGCTTCATCAAATGCTTTCTTAATAAGAGCCTTAACTCTTAATGCCTTAAGGTAGTAAGCATCATAATAACCTGAACTTAATACGAAAGAACCAAGCATAATTCTTCTCTTAACCTCTGCACCGAAGCCCTCTGAACGTGTCTTTTTGTACATGTTATGGAGTCCTTCGTATTCTTTAGTTCTGTAACCATATTTAACACCATCGAATCTTTCAAGGTTAGAGCTTGCTTCTGCTGCTGCAATTGTATAATAAGTAGGAATTGCATACTCTACAAGGCTTAAATCAAACTCTTCTAAGATTGCGCCCTTGCTCTCAAGAACTTTGGCAGCATTAAGAACTGCTTCCTTAACCTCAGGGTCAAGACCTTCTCCAAAATAATCTCTTGGAATACCAATTCTCATTCCCTTAACATCATCAACTAACGCATTTGTAAATGAATAATCATCTCTTCCAATTGATGTTGAGTCCTTATCGTCCTTGCCTGCGATAGCTTCCATAATAGTTGCACAGTCAGTTACATCCTTACATAAAGGTCCAATCTGGTCTAATGATGAACCATAAGCGATAAGTCCGTAACGTGAAACTGTTCCATAAGTTGGCTTTAAGCCTACAACACCACAGTAAGAAGCTGGCTGTCTTATTGATCCACCTGTATCAGAACCAAGTGCTGCAAAACACTCATTAGCTGCTACTGCTGCTGCTGAACCACCTGATGAACCACCAGGTACATGCTCAGGATTGCGTGGATTCTTAGTTGCACCAAATGCACTTGTCTCAGTTGTAGAACCCATCGCGAATTCATCCATGTTAGTCTTTCCGATAATTACAGCTCCTGCATTCTGAAGTCTTTCTACAGCGTCTGCTGTGTAAGTTGGAACGAAATTACCAAGTATCTTTGATGAGCATGTAGTAAGCATGCCCTCTGTACACATATTATCTTTGATTGCAAATGGAACTCCGGCTAAAGGTCCTGTAAGCTTACCTGCCTTGATATCCTCATCTGCTTTCTTAGCTGCTGCAAGAGCTTTTTCCTTGTCAAATGTGACATAACAGTTAAGCTCATCTTCAGATTTTTCAATCTGTGCAATAACAGCTTCCATAGCCTCTGTTGCTGTTGTCTCACCCGCTTTAATCTTAGCAGCCAGTTCAACAGCTGTATAATCTAATAAACTCATATGCGTCCTTTCTATGATTCAACAGTTTTAGGTACAATAAATCCTGATTCATTACATTCAGGTGCATTAGCAAGAGTTGCCTCGCTTCCGTCACCATTAGTAACAACATCTTCTCTCATTACATTATTAACAGGGAACACATGTGACATAGGTTCTACCCCTGTAGTATCAAGCTCACCGAGCTTGTCAATATAATCAAGCATGCTAGCCATATCCTTCTTGGCAGCTTCCTTCTCTTCATCAGAGAGTTCAAGCTTGGCAAGGATACCAACATACTCAATTGTCTCATCACTAATTACATTAGCCATGTGTGCGTCTCCTTTCGTTGTCGTTATATACGCCTGGAGAAATTGGATAAATCATCACAAGACACGCTTTCGCTACTTGTCGCTCGCAGCGGTACTAAGCGAAAGCGGCCACCTCCATCTGAAAAGCTAGCTTTTCAGACTCCGCCAGCCGATTTTGCTAAGTGCCGGCGGCTCCAAAGTGTCTTGTTCACGCTTTATCCAATTTCTCCAGGCTCACACATCTACCCCGGAACGAGACGCGACATCGCTGCGCTCGTCGCCGGTGGCGAAGTGTGGTGGGTATCTCTACTTTCTTTCCATAAAAGGAGTTTATATTCAGTCAGGTATTGGTGGTCGAAAGGCAGGCAGCGAGGTTTTATAAGTTCGCAAGCAAGGTGCTTTGGAGCCGCCGGCACTTGGTAAGCTGGGACAGTTGGCACAAAGTGCCAACAAATCCCAGCGAACCTAGTGTCCGCTGCGAGTCTCCAAGCAGCGAAAGCGTGCCTTGCGGTGAACTTATAAACCTCGCAGTCGTCCGTATGCCTCCTAATCCCTAACCTTAATATGAACTTCCCTAAGCTGCTGCTCTGTTACCTCATTTGGTGCTCCACACATTAAATCCTGTGCTGTTCCGCTCATTGGGAATGGAATTATCTCACGGATATTCTCTTCATTTCTAAGAAGCATTATCATACGGTCTACACCTGGTGCCATACCTGCGTGTGGTGGTGCACCAAACTGGAATGCATTGTATAATGCTCCAAATTTTGCCTTTAATACTTCTTCGTCATATCCGGCAATTTCGAATGCCTTAACCATTATCTGCATATCATGGTTACGGACTGCTCCTGATGATAACTCTACACCGTTGCATACGATATCATACTGGTATGCAAGGATATCAAGAGGATCTTTTGTATTAAGCGCCTCAAGTCCGCCCTGTGGCATTGAGAATGGATTGTGTGTAAATCCAATCTTCTTAGTTTCAGGATCTTTCTCAAACATTGGGAAGTCATTAACATAACAGAATCTGTATGCATTTTTCTCAATGAGATCAAGTCTCTCACCAAGTTCGTTTCTGATTTGTCCTGCGAAGTACGCAGCTCTGTCTTCCTTATCAGCGATGAAGAAGATTGTATCTCCTGGCTGAAGTCCTGCAAGGTCTTTGATTTCTCCCTTGAGTTCTTCTGGAATAAATTTATCAATTGGTCCCTTGTAGCTTCCGTCTTCAAGAACCTCAAGGTATCCAAGTCCGCCCATTCCGATTCCTGTTGCGAACTTGAGAAGCTTCTCATGGAAACCCTTTGACATATTGGCATGAACCTTGATTGCTCTTACAGTCTTGCCGATAAATGGCTTAAATGTACATTTCTGGAAGAAATCCGTTACATCTATAATTCTGAGTGGGTTACGAAGGTCAGGCTTATCCGAACCAAACTCAAGCATTGCCTGCTTGTAGCTGATGATTGGATAAGGTGCCTGTGTAACTTCGTATCCTTCTGGTGCGAATTTTGCAAATGTTTCTGTAAGAACCTCTTCACCGATTCTGAATACATCTTCCTGTGTAGCAAAGCTCATCTCGAAATCTAACTGGTAGAATTCTCCTGGTGAACGGTCAGCTCTTGCATCCTCATCTCTGAAGCAAGGTGCGATCTGGAAATATTTATCAAAACCAGATACCATAAGTAACTGCTTATACTGCTGTGGTGCCTGTGGAAGAGCATAGAATTTGCCCTTATATTTTCTTGAAGGTACGATATAATCTCTTGCGCCCTCTGGTGATGAAGCGCAAAGAATAGGTGTCTGGATTTCAAGGAATCCCATGTCTGTCATCTTCTGACGAAGGAATGCGATAACCTTTGATCTGAATATCATGTTATCCTTAACCTTCTGGTTTCTTAAATCAAGATATCTGTACTTAAGACGTACATCCTCTCTTACTTCCTTAGAAGTCTGTACTTCAAATGGAAGCTGCTGGTATACCTGTCCAAGTATTGTAATCTTCTTAGCTTCAAGCTCGATTGTTCCTGAAGGAATCTTAGGATTATAAGTTTCCTCATCTCTCTGCTCCATAATACCCTCAATAGCGATACACTCTTCCTTATGAATACCATCAAGTAATGTTGTATCACGAAGTACTACCTGAAGTACTCCATACATATCTCTTAAATCGATAAATGAAACTCCTCCGTGGTCACGGATGTTCTCAACCCATCCTGCAACCTTTAATTCCTTGCCGATGTAACTTTCATTAACTTCACTTAAGTTAACATCTCTGTACATGTTTGCCATTGCAATCTCCTTTCTTTTCTGGACAGGCAAAATGTTATGTCCTGTCAAATAAAATAATAATACCTAACATCCTGCAATGCTTTTTCGCACAAAAAAGCCCCAGGATGTAATATACATCCCGGGGCGAATAAACTGTGTTATCCGCGGTACCACCCGCATTGAAAAGTTCTAAGCTTCTCATCTCATTGCACTTAACGCGTGTAACGGAATGACCTACCCAGCCGTGGCTGCTCAACCATTCAACTCCAGAGCGTTCCTCTTAACAATTCCCTGCGTATGCTTTCAGTCGGTGGCATCACTTTCCTGTCAGGTTCCATGAAAAGAAGTCTCTTTCATAGTCTTTAAGATATTCATACACATGAATGATATCATAAAGAAAATTACTTTTCAAGTACAATATTGTGTTCTTTTATATATTTACCAATCTTTTTATCAGAAGCAAGAATATGGTTAGACAGCCAGCCAAGCAGGAATCCTATAAGATCCATAAGATATTCCTCCTGATTATCATCCATTGCCTCAAGCTCCCTGAAATCAATATTTACCAGCTTTTCGACAAATGCCGCATGTGCCCTTTTCTGTGCTTCAATTTCAGGATATCCGATTTTCTTCATCAGTTCTTCCTCATCACTGAAATGCGTCTCCGTGTATTCCCTCAGTTCTGAGAGAAGTCTTATGATTTCATCATATTTATCATGAAGAAGTTCTGCATGTATAACATCATTAGTGTCCCTGATAATATCAAAAAGATGCTTATGCTCCTCATCGACAAGCTCAATTCCTGTTATATATTTGTCTGTAAATGCAAATGCGTCATCAACATTAGTTTCTGGTGCCATCTTTCCAATCATCATGTCGCTGCTCAAGATGTGGCTGTAAAGCCATCTGGTAAGATAAAGCAGCAGCTCATTAAGAGAATTTCTTGCTGCCTCCGGTGAAGATTCATCTAACTTAAATGTATTAATCTTTTCTGCAAATGCTTTGTGTTCTCTCTGCTGTATTGGCAGCTCCGGGTCATGAATACTCTTCATGTATTCTTCTTCATGAGCAAAATGTGTAATAGCATAATCCTTAAGATTATCTATAAGATTCTTCGCAATTGACGCGGCATTATCTGTTTCTTTTACCAGTGCAAATGCTTCATTAAGCATCTGGAACAGTTTTCTATGTTCTTCATCAATATTATCAATGTGTATCATACAGTCTTCTGTAAATTCGTACATATATATCAATCTCCTCGTGCTTATATTTGCCTTGTATTATAACACCTTTTCTTTAATCTGTGCAATGCTGTCCGCCTGAAACATTAAATATCTGTTTTTAATGAGTATATTCACAAAACAAATGTAGTTTGTCAAAACATTTAAGGCTATAATTAACTTATTGAAAGCATTTTGCTTCGCAAAACAACGGAGGCAATACCTCTGCTCCTGCATGGGCAGTCGCATTTTGCTCCGCAAAACAAGGAGGTATGTATGAACATTTATCTTGCTGGAGATTCTATTGTACAGAATTATACTGAAGAAGAATTTATTGCAGGCTGGGGACAGTTTCTGCCACGCTTCTTTAAGCCTGATGTAAATGTATTTAACTATGCCAAGGGTGGC
>ERZ1108170.1937-NODE-1937-length-11777-cov-4.415287_pt1 | contig 11777 bp, 6 predicted proteins | sample MGYA00403705_ERZ1108170 | MGnify/ENA primary metagenome ERZ1108170 (study PRJEB35170, sample SAMEA104062422) | human gut metagenome | biome: human gut; feature: human-associated habitat; material: faeces | place: Denmark | collected 2012-06-15 ...
CCCTCGGGCTCCCCCGCTGCTCTGTCACACAACGCACCAGCACCATCCTAACAAATATAGAACAAACCCCAGACGGCAAGCCGCCTGGGGTTCGTCGGCTTGCTGCGCAAGCGCGTGTCATTCCACCCGAGGCGGGCCTTGCCCCCTCGGGCTCCCCCGCTGCTCTGTCACACAACGCACCAGCACCATCCTAACAAACATAGAACAAACCCCAGACGGCAAGCCGCCTGGGGTTCGTTCAATAGAGAGGAGAATATGAGGAGGGAGAAACTAGCAAATTAAGAGATGTCGTTCGTATCGACGAGCTTGACGTCGACGTCGAACGTTTTGCCGTCGCGGTAGATGGTCAGCGTGACGGTGTCGCCCACCTTCAGCCCGTCCTTCGCGGCGCTGACATCATAGGTGGTGGTCACGGCCTGACCGTTGACGGCCAGCAGCATATCGCCGGACTGGATGCCCTGCTTTTCGGCGTCCGAGCCCTCGGCGACGGCGCTGATATACAGCCCATCGGGCAGATCGTAGTATTCGGAAGCGGCGGAAGACACAGCGCCCACGGTGATGCCGATGCTCACGCGGCCGGAAACGCGGCCGTCTGCGAGCAGCGCATTGACGATTGGGCGGATGGACGCGGTCGGGATCGCAAAGCCGATGCCCTCCACACCCGTGGACAGGGCCTTCATGTTCGTGATACCGATCACCTGCCCATACATATTGATGAGCGGGCCGCCGGAGTTGCCTTCGTTGATGGCGGCATTGGTCTGCAGGAGCGTCATGCTGTGCCCATTATAGACCATGTCGCGGTTGATGGCGGAGATGATGCCGTTGGTCATCGTCCAGCGCAGCTGTTCGCCGAGCGGGTTGCCGATGGACACGACGTCGTCACCGACCTGCAGGGAGCTGGAGTCGCCGAATTCGGCGGGCGTGAGGCCCTGCGCCTCGATCTTGAGCACGGCGATGTCGCTCACGGCGTCCGCGCCGACGAGCTTGCCGGTGTACTCGGTACCGTCCGAGGTCGTCACGGTGACGGCCTTGGCACCGTCGAGCACGTGCGTATTCGTGACGATGTAGCCGTCGGCAGTGAGCACGATGCCCGTGCCGGTGCTGTATTCGCTGCGGCTGATGTCGGCATGGATGCCGACGACGGACGGCAGGCACTTGGCATACACGCTCTGCAGCGTGAGCGCGCTGCCCCCGGCGGGCTGGAGCGTCATGGTCACGCCGGAATCGGTCGGCGCGGTCGGCAGCTCGTTCTTGCCGGTGACGGTGGTGTCATCGTCCGTGTCCTCGCGGGGGAGCGTCACGCTGCCGTGCTGGCCCGGCTCGCCATCGACGGAGATGGAATCCCGGCCGCGGCCGGCGAACACATAGCAGGACGCGATGATGAGTACGAGCACGCCGAGGATGATCATCGTGATCTTCAGCCCCTGATGGGGCTTTTTCTTCGGCGCGGCGGCCTGCGACGGGCTCCAGTAGGAGTCGTAGCAGCCGGTGCCTGCGGTATCGGTGCGGGGCGCGGTGTAGCCGGCCTCATACCAGTCGGACTCCGGTTTGCGGACGTTGTCGTACATTGTGGTGTCCCTCCCAAGGAACGATTTGATGATAGCACGTGATTTTGTGCTGCTTATGAATGGAAAACAAACATTTTATGAATTCCGAGAACAAATCATGAACTCTTGCGCCCGCCCCGGCGGCCGGTGCTCTCGGGCTTGGCGGTGGGCTTGGGCGCGGGCTTTGCGAGCGTGAGCGTGAACACGAACTCCGTCACACCGTCGCGGCTCGTGACGGCGATGTCCTCGCCGTGCGCGTCGAGGATGCTCTTGACCAGATACAATCCGAGCCCCACGCCGTCGCGGTCAAGGCTGCGGCTGCGGTCGGACTTGTGGAAGCGGTCGAAGATGAACGTCAGGTCGTCGGGCGGGATGGTCTCGCCGTGGTCGCGCACGGAGACGTAGGCCTTGCCCTCCGACTTCCAGAGCGAGACGCACAGCGTGCTGCCGGGCGCGGCGAACTTGACGGCGTTGTCCATCAGGTTATAGAGCACGCGCGTGATGGCGTCCGGGTCTGCGAGCACCGGCATGGAGTCCTCGGGCAGCTGGAGATCCACGTCGAGCTGCTTGTCGTTGGCGCGCGCCTCAAAGCTGAGCATAGTGCTGACGATTTTCTCCGAGATGTCAAACTCGCGCCGGCGCGTCAGATCCTCGCCCGTGCTCTCAAGGCGCGACATGTCGAGCATGCTGCGCACGAGGCGCGAGAGCCGGCGCGTCTCGTCGGCGATGGTGGCGAGGTACTTGTCCTCCTGATCCTTGGGGATCGTGCCGTCGAGAATACCGTCGGCAAAGCCGGCGATGGTGGTCATGGGGGTCTTGAGCTCGTGCGAGACGTTGGCGATGAAGGCGTTGCGGCGCTGCTCGCTCGTTTCAAGGGAGTCGGCCATGGTGTTGAAGGCCGAGATGAGCGCGCCGACCTCGTCGGTGCGTCCGTCGTCCGTGACGCGGGCGGAAAAGTCGCCGTGGGCGAACTTCTTGGCCGCGACGGCCATCTCGTCGAGCGGCTGAGCCATGCGCTTGCTCGTCACGAGCGAGAGCAGCAGCGCGATCATCATCACGGCGGCAGACGCGGCGAGAAACACCCACACGAACGTTCGCCAGCCGTCGATGATCGTGGCGCTGTTCGTGGCCACGAACACGTAGCCGATCACGCGCGCGTCCGTGCCGATGGTGATCGGCTGCGCGACGACGTAGTGCGGCGAGGCATAAAACCCGCCGAGGTTCGTGATGAGGTTGAGCTTGCCGTCGCTGCGCAGCTGGATCATCGACGCGGTGCCGATCGTGCGGCCGAGGTGCTCGCAGGCGATGTTGCGGCACGAGCAGGACACGATCGTCCCATCGGTGTCCGTGATGAAGATGTGGTTGCCGGTCGACTGCGCCAGGGTGCTGATGACCATACGCAGGTCCCAGTTGGAGAGCTCACCGTCGCGCACAAGCGCCTGCGCGGCGTGGCTGACCTCCTCGGCGTTGGAGACCATGTTGCCGCGGTATTCGCTGATGACATAGCTGCGGCCGAGGAACACGAACGCCGTGCCGAGGATGAGGAAGCTGAACATGACCATGACGGCGGTCGCGGCAAAGTTTTTAAAATAAATACTCTTCACTTACGTCTCTTCCGCTTCGAACTTATAGCCCACGCCCCAGACGGTCTTGAGCGCCCACTTGTCGGACACGCCCTCGAGCTTCTCGCGCAGGCGCTTAATGTGCACGTCGACGGTGCGGCTGTCGCCGAAGTAGTCAAAGCCCCACACCTCGTCGAGCAGCTGGTTGCGGGTGTAGACGCGGTTGGGCGTCGCCGCGAGGTGGTACAGCAGCTCCATCTCCTTGGGCGGCGTGTCGATCTTCTTACCGTCGACGATCAGCTCATAGGAGTCGAGGTTGATGACGAGCTTGTCGAACGTGAGCTTCTTGCTCTTGGGCTTGCCGTCGTCGCCGGTGCGGCGCAGCACGGCGTGCACGCGCGCGAGCAGCTCCTTGACCTCGAAGGGCTTGACGATGTAGTCGTCCGCGCCCATCTCCAGGCCAGAGACCTTGTCCTCGGTCTCGCCCTTGGCGGTGAGCATGATGATGGGCATTTTCATGGTCTTGCGCAGCTCGCGGCAGACCTGCCAGCCGTCCATGACGGGCAGCATGATATCGAGCAGCACGAGGTCGGGCTGGATCTCCTTGGCCATCTCGACGGCCTTGCCGCCGTCGGCCGCGTGCGAGACCTCGAACCCGTCCTTCTGCAGGTACAGACGCAGCAACTCTGCGATGTTGTTATCGTCCTCCACGACGAGCACTTTCTGGCTCATGTGATATTGCCTCCTTCGCCGACGCACTTGCGCGCCGGGTATCATTTTCACAATTTGTTCTTATTATAAAGCAACCGGCACGGCGTTTTCATGTCCAATCTGTAAAATCCGCGCGCCCATGACCCCCGCGCGCACGCAAAAGGCATTTACAAGACCGGAAAAATGTTGTATGGTTATCTGTATCCTTTATTTTGAACGAACAGCGAGGCAAACGCATGAATACCTATGGCGAACGCGTAAAAGTGACGATCTTCGGCGAGTCGCACGGCCCGGCGATCGGCGTCGTGCTCGACGGTGTCCCGGCCGGCGAGGCCATCGACATGGACGCCGTGCGCATCCAGATGCGCCGGCGCGCCCCCGGCTCGTCCGACCTGACGACCCACCGCTCAGAGACGGACGATCCGCTCGTGATGAGCGGCATCCTCAACGGCGTGACGACCGGCGCGCCGATCTCGGCCATCTTCCGCAACAAGGACCAGGACAGTGCGGCCTACCACCCGGAGATCCCGCGCCCGAGCCACGCGGACTACGCCGCGACCGTGCGCTTCGGCGGCCACGCCGACCTGCGCGGCGGCGGCCCGTTCAGCGGCCGGCTCACGGCCTGCCTCGTGTTCGCCGGAGCAGTCTGCCGGCAGATCCTTGAGCGCCGCGGCATCACGATCACGGCCAACGCCGTGCGCGTCGGCCAGGCGACGGGCAGGGAGCTGAACTTTGACATGAAGCGCGCCATTCTCGACGCGCGCAGCGCCGGCGACTCCGTCGGCAGCGAGCTCGAGTGCGTCGTCACGGGCGTGCCCGCCGGCGTCGGTGGGCTGCTCTTCGGCGGCATGGAGAGCCGCATCGCCGGCATGCTCTATGCTATCCCCGGCGTGAAGGGCGTGGAGTTTGGCCGCGGCTTCGCCCTCGCCGAAATGCGCGGCAGCGAAGCCAACGACCCCATCCGCCTGAAAAACGGGCACATCACCATGGCCTCGAACAATGCCGGCGGCATCAACGGCGGCATCACCAACGGCATGCCGCTCGTCGTGCGCATGGCCCTGCGGCCGACGCCGTCGATCGCGTGCGAGCAGCCGTCGGTCGACCTGGCCACAATGGAGGAGACGCCGCTGCGCATCAACGGCCGGCACGACCCGTGCCTCGCCCCGCGGGCGATCCCGGTCATGGAGGCCGCGCTCGCCTGCTGCGTGCTCGACGCCATGCTTGACACCGCCGCCACAATCTGAGAAAGGAGTTCCACATGGACGAAAACAAGACCCCGGCTCAGCAGGCCCCCGATACGGCCGCGCCGGAAACCACAAACATCGAACAGACTACCCAGCCGGAAACCGCCCCGGCTCCGGAAGGCACGGAAGCACCGAAGGCCCCAGAGGCCCCGGAAACAGCCGCCCCCGCGCAGAAGGCCGAGCATGGCGCACGCTGGCGTCACGCGCTCTGGCGCGGCATCGCGGGCGTGCTGGCGGCCGTGGTGCTGCTGGCGGCCTCCGGCTTCGGCGTGTTCCGTATCGCTAAGGGCGCGCAGAGTATCGAAGGCACGTTCGACGCCGACCCCGGCACGTTCGTGCAGCACGACATCATCTTCATCCTCGACACGTTCGAAGACCCCGCCGGCGGCAGCGCGCAGTACGCCGTCGTGCCCATCGGCGGGCAGCTCGTGGCCTTCCGCTTCCCCGCGCGGTGGGACGCCTCGGTCAAAACTATTGCCGATGCGACCACCAGCATCCTGCAGGGCCAGAGCCGCTCCATCGACAGCTTCATCCGCGTCACCGGCACGGTCAAGGCCATGCCGGAGGCCGTCTCGTCCGAGATCTACAGTTGGTACACGGACAACCATGACTATCTGCAGAAGATCGGCGCGATCGGCGACAGTGACGACGCGGCCGACTACCTGCCCGACGCCATCGTGCGCGTGGACTACGTCGGCGGCATCCCGCAGGGCTGGGTCGAGGGGCTGACGGTTGCGGCCGTCGCCTGCCTGATCTATGCCATCGTCGTGTTCATCCGCATCCTCTGCGGCAAGTATGACGAGCAGAAGCTGCCGGACATCACGTTCGAGCTCGTGGACATGACGCCCGAGACCCCGGCCGAACCGGAAACCACACCGGAGGAGACCCCGGAGGCTGCAGCCGAGCCGGAGACCGCTCCGGAGGAAACGCCCGAGGCCAAGCCGGAAGCGGAAACCCCGGCCGAGCCTGAAAAATCTGACGAAACCGAGGACACGCCCAATGCCTGAGCACAAACTGTGCGTGCCGTGCCTGTTCGGGCTCGAGGGCCCGCTCGGCAACGAGCTGCGCCATATGGGCCTGCGCAGCGTCATGCCCGAAAACGGCCGCGTGCGCTGCACGGGCACGGACGCGGACATCGCGCGCATGAACCTCCGCTGCCGCTTCGGCGAGCGCGTGCTGCTCGAGCTGGGCAGCTTTCCCGCCCCGACGTTTGACGCGCTCTTCGAGGGCGTGAAGGCCCTGCCGTGGGCGCAGTACCTGCCCGCGGACGCGGCCTTCCCCGTCAAGGGCTACAGTCTGGAGTCGGCGCTGCACTCCGTGCCCGACTGCCAGAAGATCATCAAAAAAGCCGTCGTCGAGTCGCTCAAGCAGCGCTATCATGTGACGTGGTTTGCCGAGACCGGCGCGCTGTACCAGATCCAGTTCTCGCTCGTGCACGACACGGCCACGCTCTATCTCGACACGACCGGCACGCCGCTGCACAAGCGCGGCTACCGTCCGGCGCACGTGGCCGCGCCCCTGCGCGAGACGCTGGCCGCCGCGCTCGTGGACATCGCGGGCTACCGCGGCCGGGGCGATCTCTGCGACCCGTTTTGCGGCAGCGGCACGATCGCCATCGAGGCGGCGCTGGCCGCCAAGGGCCGTGCACCGGGCATCAGGCGCGACTTTGCGGCCATGCAGTGGGCGTGGCTGCCGGCCGAGGTCTGGCCGCAGGCGCGCGAGGAAGCGCGCGCACGCGAGTTTCACGGTGACTATCACATCTTTGCCTCGGATATCGACCCCCGCGCCGTCGCCATGGCGCGCGACAATGCCCGCCGCGCCGGCGTGGACGACTGCATCACCTTCGCGGTGGCGGACGCGCGGGAATTCGCGCAGACGACCGACCGCGGCGTCATCGTCACGAACCCGCCCTACGGCGAGCGCCTGATGGAAAAGCGCGAGGCCGAGGCGCTCTACACCGCCTTCGGCGCGGCCTATGCCAAAACGGAGCACTGGCGGCTCTACCTGCTGAGCTCGCACACGGAGTTTGAGCGCGCGTTCGGCCGCCCGGCGGACAAGAAGCGCAAGCTCTACAACGGCACGCTCCGCTGCGACCTGTTCCAGTACACGAAAGACGTGTGAAGCCGCATATCCGACGCACGGCCGCATATATTTCACACCGGTAGTTAAAAAATCGCAAATATTCACATTCCCCTCTTGCGCGTCCCCGCCGACCGGGGTATAGTAATGGTATTATTTTGTCGAAAGTGCAGGAATGGAGCTATGAAACATCTGTTCATCGTCAACCCCGTCGCCGGCGGCAAGGACCGGCATGAATACGTGGCCGAGCAGGCGCGCCTCGCGCTCGAGGGCAGCGCGGACGCCTATGAGGTCTACATCACGACCGCGCCCATGGATGCGTGCGCGAAGATCAAGGCCGAGGCCGCTTCCGGCAAGTACACGGATAAGAGTGTCGAGGCCTTGAACAAGGCCATCGAGGCTGCGGAAGGTGTGCTCAAGGGCGATGAGTCCGGTGAGGTCACTCAGGCCGCCGTCCAGGAAGCGTCCGCTTCGCTGAACAAGGCCGTCAAGGCCTTGGAAGAGAAGCCCGCCGTCGAAACGGTGAAGAAGGAGTCTCTCAAGGCTTCCATCGAGCAGGCCAAGAAGGCTGACAAGTCGAAGTACACCGAGAAGGCATGGCAGGCTCTGCAGAGCCAGATTGCCGCCGCTCAGAAGGTGTACGACGACAAGGACGCCAAGCAGGCCGACGTCGATGCCGCACAGGATGCTCTTGACAAGGCATTTTGGGCCACCAAGGTTGAGCAGAAGCCCGGCTCCCAGCAGCCCGGCGTGACCGACGGCAAGCAGAACGACAACAAGGGCAGCCTGACCAACACGGGTGTGGCTGTGCTCGGTGTCGGAATTCTCGCTGTGCTGCTCACCGCCGCAGGCGTGACCATCCTGAAGCGTCGCCAGTCCGGCGACCACGGTTCGGCTCGCCACTCGGCCTGACCCGCAACGGAGTCATTCTGCCGAGTGAGCCCCCTCACAGAGGGGGCTCTAGCCTTTTCCTTCTACCCATCATTACTCTTTTCACTCACTCAATGAGGAGCACTATGAGTTTCCATGTATCCGCGCAATCGGTTCGCGCGGTGGCCGGTGGACTCGTCGCCGCAGCGACATTGCTGTCAGGCCTTGCCCTTGCGCCGACCGCAATGGCCGCCGATTCAGCCACCGCTGACAACGCGCCCAGCGTTGCCGGTCACGCGTATAACGAACTGCCGTATAACAATCCTGATGTCACCGTCACCCAAATCGACAATAGCGCACTGCCCAGCTACATGCGCAACCCCATCGGGCAGAACGAGGGTATTGACACCCCGAACGATCTTTCGCAGAACTACTACTCTGCAGATGCATCCGCGCTGAGCTATGACGGCAAACTCTTCGTCTTCACCGGTCACGATGAGGCTTCGCCCGACTACGGCTCCTTCAACATGAAGGACTGGGGCGTATACGTCACCGATGAAGACGGCCTGAATCAATGCAAATGGACACATTACAAGACCATCGCCAAGGCAGACCTGTTCAGCTGGGCCACCGGCGATGGCGCGTACGCCGGCCAAGTCGTAGCCGACGATAACGGCACCCCGAGCGACACTTCCGATGATTGGTTCTACTACTACGTGCCGGTGAAGGACAAGGCTTCTGAGGCGGCTGGACAGGACCCGTTCGCCATCGGCGTGGCCAAGTCGAAGAGTCCGCTCGGCCCGTGGAAGGATGCCATCGGCAAGCCGCTGCTCACCACATCGCAAACCCAGATTGAAACCATCGATCCGGCATTCTTTGTGGACGAGGATGGCACCGGATATTTGCACTTTGGTACGTTCGGCACTCAGCTCGCCATCAAGATGAAGAAGGACGCCACAACCGGCCGCACCTCATACACCGAGGTGGAAACCAAGGCTGATGGCACCACGCCGAACCTCCACACCATGAAGGACGCGGACAGCAACGCGAACGGCCCGAAGGGATTCTTCGAGGCGGCGTGGGTGTTCCGTAAGGGCGATACCTATTACAACGTGTACGACGGCGGTAAGCCCGGTTCGGGCACGGCCACCTGCGTGGAATCGAACTATCAAGCTTGCATCCAGTACTCCACTTCCGACAGCCCGCTCGGCCCATGGAAGTACCAAGGCGTAATCGTGCCTTCTGGCTCGGCCACCACGATGCACCCCTCGGTGCTCCAGTTCGGCGACAAATGGTATGTGACCTATCACACCGGCGACAAGGAAGGCGGCACCGATTTCCGCCGTGCCGTGTGCATTGATGAAGTCGATTGGACCGCCGACGGCCAGATGGTTTCCACCGCCCATCCAACCAAGGCCGAGAAAACGCAGCCCTCCACCAACGTGGCTCCGTACGCAAAGGTGAGCGCCACGTTCACTGAAACGCCTGCTTGGAAGGGTTCGGTGAACGACGGCCGTGTGTTGCAAACCGCTGTGGTCCCGCCGAATCACTGGACCAACTACCGTTCTATCCCGCAATCGCAGTCCGGCGATTCTCTGGTCTACCAATGGGATGGCACTGTGCGCGTCAACTCGTCTAAGGTTTGGTTCGACGTGGATTCCAACGCTCTGCGCGCGCCCGCCTCGTGGAAGATTCAGTCCTTGGACGCGGCCCGCACATGGAAGGATGTCACCAACCCGAGTGCCTATACAACGACCACAGGCAAGGCCAACCCCAACGCCGTCACCTTCGATGCGGTGACCACTACTGCCTTAAAGCTCGACATGACCGGTCAAGCTGTGGATGGCGGCTATGCCTCCGTGGCCGTTGCTGAATGGGAAGTCGGCTCCGACTCCAGCGAATCGCCGGCAATCACTGCGCCGAAGAGCGTGACCACCGCCACCGGTACTGCGCCTACTCTGCCGGCCACAGTGGATGTGAAGTACGGGAACCCAACCGTTGCCTCCCCAGTAATTTGGCGTCCAGTTGATGCTTCCTCGTATGCCAAGGTCGGTTCGTTTACGGCCTACGGCGTGGTCGCCGGCGTGCCCGGTGAGGCAAGCGAGCAGGGCAATGTGTCGGTAAATGTCACCGTGCAGGACGGCTACCAGCCTGCCGCCGATACCACGAAGCCGACCGTGACCGTTGCCGTCACCGCCAACGCGGGCAATAGCGAATGGCTCACTGCCGCTCCGTTCGCCACCGTGCAGGCCACGGACGATACCACGCCGATTGCCAAGCTGGAGATCTCCACCGACCAAGGTAAAACCTGGATCACCATCGCGGCGAATGCCAACGCAACTATTGCCGCGCTTTCCCAGCAGGGTGATGTTGACGTGTGGGCTCGTGCCACCGATCAGACCGGTAACGTTTCCGACATCGCCAAGGCCAGTGGCAAGGTGGACTCCGCCGCGCCAACCGTGACCGCCGCCGCCGATAAGGAGGAGCGCACGCTGACCTTGACCGCTGATGACGGCACCGGTTCCGGTGTCGCATCAATTGAATACCGCATTGGCACAGACGGTCAATGGGCCACGTACAGCAAGCCGATTGCTGCACCGAGCGCGTCGCGCGCCACCGTGTACTACCGCGCCACCGATAAGGCCGGCAACGTGTCCGCTTCGGCGAAAACCGACATTCCATCCGACACTTCCGTGCCGCTGACCGGCTACATTGAGGGCGATGCCACCGCCACCGATGTGGACGGCAAGGCATCCGGCTGGGTCAAGGGTGCCGCCGCGTTGAACGACGGCAAGATCATTCCCGATATCACCATTGCCAACGAGGATGTCTGGGGCACTTGGCCCAACACCGGTGAGATGCGCCTCGACTACGAGTGGGACCGTGAAGTGACTATCGACTCTAGCCGCGTGCAATTCACCTCGGATGATGGCGGATTGGGTATTCCGGCATCGTGGGAATTGCAGTACTGGGACGCCTTGGCGAACAACGGTGCCGGCAACTTCGTGGATATTCCCGATGCCACCTACACTGTGACCGCCAATTCACCGTCTGCTGGCTGGGCCACCGGCGATGCCAAGGGGTGGTCTGATGGCACGTGGAACACTCCGGTCAAGACTACCAAGTTGCGTATGGTTATCACGTCCGGCTCGGCTTCTCCGGCTGTTGCCGAATGGCAGGTTCATGCCATTGGCGACAGTACGCTTGAGCCCACACCGATCGACAAGACCGAGCTCAAGCAGGCGCTCGCTGACTCGCCTAAGGCTGACGATGCCTCCAAGTACACCGAGACTTCATGGGCGGAGTACGCGGCGGTATTGGATTCGGCGCAGCAGGTGTATAAGGCTGAGGATGCCACCGAAGCTGCGGTGGCGGATGCCGCAACCCAGCTGAAGCGGGCAGCGAAGAAGCTGGTGCTTGTAGCTACGGTGCAAGATCGTGCCGCGCTGAGCGCTCAGCTCGGTGCCGCTGCTGCCGTGGATCGGACGAAGTGGACCGATGAATCACTGGCCGTGCTTGATTCGGCAGTCGCTACGGCGAATGCGCTGACGAGTGATGGTCAGGCCGCCCAGTCTGACGTACAGGCTGCGACTGAGGCAATCAGCGATGCCATTGCGGGTCTGGTTGAGAAGAGCACCACGAAGCCTGGCCAGGGTGGCGATAAGCCCGGTTCCGGCACGGACAAGCCCAACCAAGGCAACGATTCCAACCAGAACAAGGGTGATGCAGACTCCGGCAAGCACAAGAAGATACCTGACACCGGT
>ERZ1108170.1938-NODE-1938-length-11776-cov-8.252623_pt1 | contig 11776 bp, 12 predicted proteins | sample MGYA00403705_ERZ1108170 | MGnify/ENA primary metagenome ERZ1108170 (study PRJEB35170, sample SAMEA104062422) | human gut metagenome | biome: human gut; feature: human-associated habitat; material: faeces | place: Denmark | collected 2012-06-15 ...
CGTTATACCTCCTTATCGCGCATCATGCGCCAGGCGGCGGCAAACAGCCCGATGCCCAGCAGGATGGTAAAGGCCAGTAGTCCCCAGTTGTGGGCCCGGGTGCCGTAGGTGACCAGATGGCTGGCCTGGTCCCAGTTTGCCACTTCATAAGCGCTCAGCGGGATGTAGTAGCCGAAGGGCACAAAATAGCTGACCAGCGGCGGCAGAAAGGCCGAGAACAGGCCCACCAGCGCCCCCACGATGCCCACGCACAGCGCCGGGAGCGGATTACCGCACCAGAGCATGAGCAGCAGCTCGCCGAAAAAGAGCATCAAATCTACGGCCACGGTGCAGACGAACAGGTACACGAACTGCCCTTTCGGGAAGGCTTCGGTGTAGTCGTGCACCCGGCCCAGCACCGGCACGCAGGCAAGCTCCAGCACAGCGGTCAGCAGCACTTCCAGCGTGCCGAACACCGCCTTGCCCGCGAACAGGCTGCGGCGGCTCTGCAGGGTGTAGAGCAGCTTTGCGGTATTGCCCTTCACCTCCATATCCCACAGGCGGGAGGCCAGCACTGCCATCATCACCGGCATCAGAATGGCTTCAATGACGGGCAGGCTGTAAAGCAGGGCGCTGTAACCGTTGGCAAGCTCCTCCGGGTCTGCCGGGGCAAGGCCGCCCACCCATAGAACGACAATGCCGGGGATGAGCAGGCAGAGGGCAAGGTCGTGCCGACGGTGGGCTTTTTGCAGTTCTGCACGGAAAGCTGCCATCTTACGCCACCTCCCCGCTGTTCTGGGTCAGGCTGAGGAAGATATCCTCAAGGCTCTTTGTCTGGGCCGTCAGCCCCACGACACCTGCCCCGCGTTCGGCAAGCGCACAGACCAGTGCCGCCAGCGCGGCATCGTCCTGCGGCGGCAGCAGAACGACATCCGGCTCCTCCGTCCGGGCTGCTGCCTGCATCCCCTGCTCGTTCAGCACGGCAAGGGCCTTTGACACATCCAGCACCCGCAGCAGAATGCCGCCCCGGCTGTGCTTTTGCAGCTGCTGCAAAGAACCCTCGAACAGCAGTTTGCCGTGGTTCAGGATGCCCACCTGATCCACCATCTGCTCGATCTCGCCCAGCAGGTGGCTGGAGATCAGCACGGTGGCTCCGGTGGTCTGCGGCATGGCGGCGATGAGGCTGCGCATCTCCTGAATGCCCGCCGGGTCCAGACCGTTGGTGGGCTCGTCTAAAATCAGCAGTTTGGGGCTGCCCAGCAGCGCCATGGCAATGCCCAGCCGCTGCTTCATGCCAAGGGAATATTGCCCCACCTTCCGGTCAGCGTCTTTGGTCAGGTGTACGATGTCCAGCACCCGGTCGATGTCCCGGCGCTCCACCTCCTTCAGGTCGGCCACGATGGCCAGATTCTCCCGCGCCGTCAGGTGGAGATAGCCGGAGGGGGATTCGATCAGACTGCCGGTCTGCCGCAGCAGGGCAATGCGGCTCGATTCGTTCAGGGTGTGCCCCAGCAGCTCCACGCTACCGCCGGTGGGGTGCACAAGCCCCAACAGCATCTTCATGGTGGTGGATTTGCCCGCACCGTTGGGGCCTAAAAAGCCGTAGACACAGCCCTCCGGGACAGTCAGGTTCAAATGGTCCACCACCGGGCGACCATGGTAGCTTTTGCAAAGGTCGTGCGTTTCGATCACAGATTTCATGCTATCCGCTCCTTTTCGTGTTTCCTGTTGTTCGGAACACGTTCAGGATACACCCGCTGCCTTAATCCACCCGGAAGCCGAGCTTAATTTGGCCTTAAATTTTCGGCAAAGCGCTGCTCTGCCGGGCCATTTGTGGTATAGTGAAGAAAAAACGCACAAAGGAACACGAACGCTATGACTTCCATCTATGATGCCGAACTTCTTCTGGTGGACGACAACCCGGACCTGCTCCGCCTGCTCTGCGAACAGCTGAGCGGGGCCGGGTATCACCACATCCGCACCGCAGCCACCTGTGCCGCTGCGCGGGCTGCCTTCGACGCCGCACCGCCCCACTTGATGGTGCTGGACATCAACCTGCCGGACGGCGACGGTTTTTCGCTGTTCCGGGCGCTGCGGGCCAGAGCGGATGTCCCGGCGCTGTTCCTCTCCGCACGGGATGCCGATGCAGACCGGCTGTTCGGGCTGGGCCTTGGCGCAGACGATTATCTGACCAAACCCTTCCTCATGCAGGAGCTTCTTTTGCGGGTACAGCACATTTTGCAGCGGGTCTACCGCACCGAGCTGGCGCGGGGCGCTTCGCAGCAGCTGACACTGGGGGACCGTATCGTCCAGCTCAACGATGCGCTGGTCCAGCTTCCGGACGGTTCCGCCCTGCCCCTGACCGCCACTGAACTGGCTCTGCTGCGCAAGCTGGCCGAGAATCGGGGCCACATCGTGACCTATGACGCCCTGTGCGAAGCCGTCTGGGGCGCGGATTACTACGGCTGTGAAAACAGTTTGAACGTCCACATCCGCCACCTGCGCGAAAAGCTGGAGCCCCTGCCCGGCAGGCCGCAGTTTCTGCGCACCGTGCGGGGCATCGGCTACAAACTGGCCGGGGAGGTACACTCATGAAAACCTTTTCGCGCCTTCTCCGGCGGTATCTGCTGGCGGCGGTGGGCATCGTGCTGCTGATGTTCGTGCTGGGCACCAGCTTTTTGGGCTGGGTGCTCTGGCGGGAAGGGCAGCGCCCCCAGCGGGAATACTCTTACAGCAACATTGCCGATTCCATGGTGCAGACCGCCGACGGCCTTGCCTTCGGCCCGCAGCACACCCCCGAAGAATGGATGGACGGCTACTCCTGGGCCATGGTGCTGGACGCCGACGGCCGGGTGATCTGGAGCTATGCACTGCCCCGGACGCTCGACCGCCGCTACACCACCAGCGATGTGGCCCGGTTCTCGCGCTGGTATCTGGACGACTACCCGGTCTTCTGCTGGGCGGAGGACTACGGGCTGTTCGTGGCCGGTACGGAGCCGGGCAGCATGTGGAAGTACACGGCCTACACCTCGCCGGGGATGCTGACCGACATTGCCGGGTTCCTCCTCCCCTGCCTGCTTGGGATGCTGGCGGCCGGACTGGCCGTCTGCTTTCTGCTCAGCTGGCGGGGTGCCAGAGAACTGCTGGCCCTTGCCCGGCGGGACAATGCCCGCACCCAGTGGATCGCGGGCGTCAGCCACGATGTGCGCACCCCGCTGGCGCTGATCTTAGGCTGGGCCGAGCAACTGGAGCAGGATGCAGCCCTGCCCGCCCCGGCACGGCAGAAAGCCGGTGGCATCCGCACCCAGAGTGAGCGGCTGCGCACCCTCATCGACGATCTGAACCTGACCAGCAAGCTCCAATATGGAGCCCAGCCCCTCCGGCGGGAGCTGCTGACCGTCGGCCCGCTGCTGCGGCAGCTGGTGGCCCAGTTCTGCGACAGCCCCCTGGCCGACCAGTGCGACCTCTCGCTGACCCAGACCCTCGATGCTGAACAGGCCCAAATCTCTGCAGACCCCGCCCTTCTGGGGCGGCTGGTGGAAAACCTGCTCAGCAACAGCGTCCGGCACAACCCGCAGCCGGTGGCCGTCTGCCTGTGTGCCGAGGTCCGCAGCCGTCAGCTCTGCCTGACCTTCACCGACGACGGCGTCGGCTACCCGCCCGCCGTGCTGGCTGCGCTCAAAGAGCCTGAATCCTCTGAGGATGCTCCCCACATCCTCGGCCTGCATGTCGTAGAGCAGATCGCCGCCGCCCACGGCGGAACTGCCGTGTTCGAACAGAACCACCCCCATGGAGCCAGAGCGGTCATCCGCCTCCCGCTGGGGGAGCTGACGCGAAGCGCCTGAGAGGGCCATACCTCACCATTTCAGCTTTTCTTCGATCTTCTCCTTCTCCAGCCCCTCGCCAATGACGATGAGCACCTCCTGCCCATTGGGAATGCCCGCAGCGGTCAGGCCGTCGGCGGTGGCGTTCAGCTCCACCCAGCCGCCTGCATCCCGCACGAAGCCCTTCACCCGCAGCACATGGCCGCAGGCGGGGTCGGTGAACAGCGACGGGATGTTCCGTTCCAGCTGCTCCCGCGGCAGGCCCAATTCCAGAAAATAGGCCGAACCAAAGGCCCTGTGCTCGTCAAAATGCAGCTTTTCGCAGCTGGCCTGCCGATAGCCGCAGCAGTCGAGGGCCGCGAAGTCGGCATCCGTCAGGTCGGCCCAGTCTTTGGTCAGAAACTCGCCGGGTTGAAAGCTCCGGCTGCACTTGCAGGCGGTCAGTGCACGGCGCAGATGTTCCTGTGCGGCCTGCATGTCCGCAGCGTCGGCCAGCTGGCTCCGGCTGAACACCACCCTCCCTGCGTTGGCCGCCTCGGACGCCAGGATATAATCAGCCTGCGCCGAGAGAGTCTCCGGCAGCAGCGCATCCACGATGGCGATGACATTGCCCAGCTGATACCACCGGTCCAGCGGGTCGTCCCGCAGGACATCGAAGAACTCGTCCACGTCAAAAATGCCGCTCGGCTCCACGAGCACCCGGTCAAAGCCGCGCATCGCCATGGAGATGAGCTTGGTGCGCATCCGGCGCTGGTGGGTGTCGCAGTCGCACCCGCCGCTGATCGTCTCGATCTCGCAGTGGTCGCCCAGAAGGTCCTGCACCAGCATGGCGTCCACGTTCACGGCGCCGAAGTCGTTTTCCAGAATGCAGACATTGTGCCCCTGTGCCACCAGATATGCCGCGTACCGGCGCAAAAATGTGGTCTTTCCGGCTCCCAGAAAGCCGGTGATGAGATCTACCTGTACCATCATTGTCCCCTCCGCTGTTTTGATTTCAGGGTCAGTATACTATAACCAGCAAAAACAAGCAAGGGGAAGGCGTTGTGCCTTCCCCTTGTCTGGTCCTTATAGAAACTCTACGCTTCCATCCTCGATGTGGTACATACCGATTCAGCGGCCCACCGGATCGCGGCCGAAAAAAAGACGCCGGTGCAGCGCACTGCATCAGCGTCCGGAGGATTATTTTCTCTTATGCGTGGTTGAAGCCCTTGCCGAAGACCTCGGTGGTGCTCAGCATGGACATGAAGGCGTTCAGATGCTCTTTGTGGATGAACTCCTGCAGCTGGTCGGCCTCGTGGCGGGTGAGGGTGGTGTAGATGATGTAGTGGGGCTTATCGGTGTAGGCACCGAAGCAGGGCGTATAGGTCGCGCCGCGCATCAGCTTGCGCATGACGAAATCGCAGATAGGTTTCTTTTCATCACAGACGATGAGGATGGCCTTGCACATCTTGATCTTTTCCAGCACAGCGTCGATGACCAGCGATTTGACCGTCAGACCCACGAAGGAATAGAGCGCCGTGTACAGGTCGAAGACGAAGCAAGCTGCGATGACCATGAACAGGTCGGTGATGAACAGTGCGACCGCGATGCTGTGGATGTGGGTGTATTTTTCCACGATGAGGGCGATGATGTCGGTGCCGCCGGACGATGCGCCCACATTGAACAGCAACGCCGAGGCGATGGCCGGCAGCGCAATGGCGAAGAGCAGGTCCAGCATGGGCTGGTCGGACAGCGGGCCGCTGAGGGGGCAAAGCTTTTCAAAAACCATCAGCTCCACCGACATCACAAAGGTCGCATAGCCCGTGGTCATGGCGAACTCTTTGCCCAGAAAGATGAGGCCCACCACCAGCAGCACGAGGTTCGCCGCCGAGGAGAAAGCCGAGGCCGACATCGGGGTCAGCTTGGCCACCAGAGCCGCCGTACCGGTCACGCCGCCAAAGACGAAGTTGTTGGGGAACTTGAAGAAGTACACGCCCACCGACATGATGGAGATGCTCAGTGTGATGAGGACATACTGCTTGACGTACTTCATCACCTTTTCCCGCTGGGTCATTTCCGCAGATGTTTCCATAAACTCTCTTTTCCTTTTTCCTAATCAACCAAACAGTTTTTTCGTATTGTGGATATAGACTGACAGCACCAGCCCGACACAGATATACAGCATCATCACCGAGCTGCCGCCCGCCGAATAGAACGGCAGGGTGACGCCGATGACGGGCAGGACGCGCAGGTTCATCCCCACATTGACCGCGATCTGGGCCATGAGCGCCCCGCCGATGCCGGCGCAGATGAAGGTACCCAGCAGATCTTCGCTGCGGGCACCGGTCAGGAAGGTCTTGATGACGATGGCGAACAGTACCCCCAGCACCACGCAGCAACCCACAAAGCCGGTCACGTTGCCGATCCAGCTGAAGATGAAGTCGTTGTGGGCGTTGGGCACACTGTAATAACCGCCGCCAAAGAGGCCGTTGCCGAAGATGCCGCCGCTGCCCAGCGCGATCTCGCCGCGCTGCTGCTGGTAGATGATGTTCTTCCAGATGGCCTCGCTGGGGGCCCAGCCGGTCTTGTTCTCCGGGTCCAGCACAGCCAGGATGCGGTACCACTGGTAGCCCTTGCCGATCTTATCGCTGAAAAAGGCAAAGGCCGCCGCCATTGCCATGCCCGCTGCCGCCAGTGCCCCGATGATATACTTCCAGCTCAGGCCCGCTGCAAACATCATGCTGCACCCGATGATGGCATAGATGATGGCCGTGCCGTCGTCGCCCTGCACATGGATGATGAGGATGGGGACGGCCAGATGCAGCAGCAGCTTGCCCAGCTCCTTCGGCTCGTTGATGCGCCCCCGCACATTGTTCAGGTGCATCGCAAAGGTCAGGATGAAGCTGATCTTGGCCAGCTCGGTGGGCTGCAGGGTGAAGCCGCCCAGCTTGTACCAGGAGTAGTTGTCGGTGTCGCCAGCATTGTAGCCGATGGTCAACGGGCCGACGGTCACGTTCCGGATGAACAGCGTCGGCAGCACCAGACCCCAGGTCAGGGCCACATGCACCGGCCACACCTTGACGAGGCTGCGGTAGTCGACATTGGACAGCAGCAGCGCCACCACAATGCCGATGAGGGCCGAAACGCCCTGCACCAGCGCACGGCGGTAGTCGCCGATGCCGGCGATCTGGCCCGTAAGCTCATCCACGGCAAATCCATTGCCCTGCTTCGCCGCCCAGGACGACAGCGCCACACAGGCCATTACGCTGCTGAAAATGCACAGCAGCAGGTACACTTTATCCGTTCGTTTGAAATATCGTTGAATGCTCTCCAAAGAAGCACCGCCCTTTCGTGTTCCAGCAGGGAGAGCTTTTTTCCGCTGCTCCCCCATTTTAGTGTATTATACAGCAATGCGTGATTCTGCGCAAGACGGGGTGTATTTTTCACAGATTTTTCGTGCGGCTGTGACAGCTTTGCAAAATCCTGCCGACCGACCTTGACAAAGCGGAACAGACCCTCTACAATGGACGTGGAAGCCCTGCCGACCGGCAGGCCCTCTGGAGGACTTTTTGCATGAAAGCACCCGTTCAACGATTTTTATCTGCGCTCTGCGCATTGAGCTTTTTGCTCGCTGCCCTCTTCCCCACTGCCGCGCTGGCAGCCGGGGCGGACGACCTGGCCGTTTCCAACACCCTGACCCGCGAGGATGCGGCCCAGATGCAGGAGGCGGACAGCGCCGTTGCGGCCCTGACGGACAGCGGCGATTTTGCTGCGCTCTCCCGCGCCGAGCGCTTTGCCGCCGCACAGGCCCAGCTCCAGCAGCTGGCGGAACAGGGCCTTGTTTCGGTGCGCTCGATCTACATAGACGAAGCGAACGGCATGGTCAGCTTCTCCTACAGCTGCGGTGTGCAGGGCGGCATCCTCGTGGATGACCCGGAGGAGGAAAACGCCGCCGTGACCCTCTCCCAGACGCCCTCGGTCGATCTGCAGGAGATGTCCAATGCCCCCCGCGGAAATCTTGGCTCGGCCATGATCTACTATGCCTTCGACAACACGGTCAACAGCTCCCGCTATCCTTATTACTCTTATATGAAAGGCTTCTGGACGGCCATGGGGCTGAACACCCGCATCGACACGATGGTCACAGTGGCAGACCTGCGCCGGATGGACCGGTACGACCTGTGCATCCTGAGCGCCCACGGTGCCTACTACACCTACGCGCGCGGCCTGTTCCGGCAGCTGCGCACCGAACCGGTCATCCTGCTGACGGAGGAATCCAGCATGACGCGGGACCTCTTCTACGGCTTTGACCTGCTGACCCACCGGGTCATCAAGATCAACGGCCGGTACTGCGTCACCGCGGGCTTCTTCAAGAATGCCTACCGCTTCGGCCAGCTGAAGGACACCCTCGTCTACTCCGAGACCTGCGAGTTTCTGGGTGTGGACGACAGCATCGACCTCTCGATGGCAAACGCCCTGCTGGCAGGCGGAGCCTCCGCTGTGGTGGGCTATGTCAACAACGTCTACACCGTTTACTCCCGCAGCATGCTGTGGGACACGGTCAACCACCTCATCCTGGGGCAGAGCATCGGGCAGGCCGTAGCACACGCGCAGGCGACCTATGGCACAGACGACCTCGTCTGGTACACCGCGCAGGGCGGCAAGCGCCCCCATGCGGCGGCGGCCTACACCATGCTGCTGGGCGATGCCGATGCGGCCCTGCCCATCATCGAAGCGCCTGCCGACGAGACGCCCGTGCAGCAGGCCGCGTAAGCGTTGCACTTTGAGGCGATTTATAGTATACTGGGGGATGGCAGAAATCTGCCATCCTCTTTTTCAAACCCCTCAGTCCTGCCTTCGGTCCGCCGGGGCGGATTGAGCCTCCAGATGGGAGTGCATCTTATGTCTCAATTCATCACGACTTCGCGGGAGGAGACCGTGGCACTGGGCAGGCGGCTGGCCGCTGCCCTGCCGGACGGCTCCCTCATCGCGTTTACCGGCGGTCTCGGCGCAGGCAAGACCGCTTTCTGCGAGGGCCTGGCCGAGGGCCTTGGCTGCACCGACCCGGTCAGCAGCCCCACCTTTGCCATCGTGAACTATTACCGCGGCCCGCGCCCGTTTGCACATTTTGACCTCTACCGCATCTCCACCGAGAACGACCTGTGCGCGGCCGGGTTCTACGATTATCTGGATCAGGGGGCCATCGTCGCCGCCGAGTGGAGCGAGAACTTCGCCGACCTGCTGGCGCTGGAAGACCCGATCCGCATCCACATCGAGCGGCTGGACGATACCACCCGCCGCATCACCATCGAGGGGGTCGAACTATGAACATTTTAGCCGTGGACACCGCCGGAAAGACCGTCGGCGTGGCCCTGATGCAGGGCGACCGCCTGCTGTATGAGTGCTATCTGGATGCCGGGATGACCCACAGCGAGACGCTGATGCCCCTCATCGACGGCTGCCTCCGGCTCTGCGGCCTGACCTGCAAGGACATCGACCTGTTCGGCGTCAATGCCGGCCCCGGCAGCTTCACCGGCCTGCGCATCGGGCTGGCTGCGGTCAAGGGCCTTGCCTTCCCGCGCGAAACGCTCTGCGCCCCGGTCTCGACGCTGGAAGCGCTGGCCGCAGCCCACACCGGCGAGGGCACCGTGCTCTGCGCACTGGATGCCCGCCGCGCACAGGTATACAGCGCTGCGTTCGACCTGGCCACCCACGCACGGCTGCTGGACGACGACGCCCGCGCCGTGGCTGACCTTGCCCAATTTGTAGAAAATTGCAAAAAGCCCCTGTTTTTTGTTGGTGATGGCGCATCTCTGTGCTATAATAAATACAGCAATGTTCCGGGTGTGCTCTGTGTGCCGCCTGCCCTGCGGGGCGGGCGGGCCGCAGCCGTTGCGCTGGTGGCAAAGCAGATGGCCGAGCGGGGCGAAGCCGTCCTGCCCGAAGCCCTTCTGCCGGATTATCACCGGCTGAGCCAGGCCGAGCGGGAACGCGCCGAGCGCCTTGCCGCCGAAGCCGCCCAGAACGTCAAAACGGATAATGGAAAGGACTAAGACCATGGCAAAACCCATTGCTCTCGCCGCTGACCACGGCGGATTTGAACTGAAAGAAGCCGTCAAGGCTCATCTGGACGAGCTGGGGCTGGAGTACATCGACTTCGGCACCCACAGCACCGCCAGCGTGGATTATCCCGATATGGCCCTGCCCGCCTGCGACGCCGTCGTGAGCGGCCAGTGCAGCAAGGCCCTGCTGTTCTGCGGCACCGGTGTCGGCATCAGCATGGCCGCCAACAAGGTCAAGGGCATCCGCGCCTGCTGCTGCTCCGACAGCTTCAGCTGTGAGTACACCCGCCGCCACAACGACGCCAATGCCCTGTGCATGGGCGGCCGCGTCGTCGGCCCCGGCCTGGCCTGCCAGCTGGTGGACCTGTTCCTGAACACCCCGTTCGAGGGCGGCCGCCACGCCAACCGCATCGCCAAGCTGATGGCGATCGAGAACCGGTAAACCTGTCCGTTCGACCTCTCCGTCATCGCTGGCGAGCCGAAGGCGAGACTGAGAGGTTTTATCCAATAAAAAAGGAGCGTTTATTATGACCCCTATGATCGTTGAGCATCCCCTGCTGCAGCACAAGATCAGCCTGCTTCGCAACAAGCAGACCGGCACCAAGGAGTTCCGTGACCTCGTTGGCGAGATTGCGACTCTGCTGTGCTACGAAGCCACCCGTGACCTGCCTCTGGAAGAGGTCGAGATCGAGACGCCCATCACCATGGCAAAGACCAAGGTCCTGGCTGGCCGCAAGCTGGCTCTGGTTCCCATCCTGCGCGCAGGCATGGGTATGCTGGACGGTATGCTGACCCTGCTGCCCGCCGCAAAGGTCGGCTTCATCGGCCTGTACCGCGACGAGACCACCCTGCAGCCCGTGGAGTACTTCTGCAAGCTGCCCCAGGATATCGCTGAGCGCGACGTCCTGGTCCTGGACCCGATGCTGGCCACCGGTGGCAGCGCCATCGACGCCATCAGCCAGATCAAGAAGCACGGCGCAAAGCGGATCAAGTTCATCGGCCTGATCGCTGCTCCGGAAGGCATTGAGGCCCTGCACAAGGCACACCCCGATGTCGATATCTATCTGGGTGCCAAGGACGACCACCTGAACGAGAACGGTTACATCGTGCCCGGCCTGGGTGACGCAGGCGACCGTATCTACGGCACCAAGTAATTTCGCTTGCATGAAAAAACTCCTGCACAGATGTGCAGGAGTTTTTTTCATGCTTATTTAACGCCCGCGTCCACCGCCGCCGCCGTGGAAGCTGCCACCACCGGAGTGGAACGAGCCGCCGCCACCGGAACGGAAGCTGCCGCCCGAGCGTCCGCCGCCCATTCCCGGGCCGCCGAATCCACCGCCCCGCGGAGGCCGGGGGCCTCTGGGGCCACGCGGGCCACGGGGGCCATAGAAACCACCCGGACCGGGGCCGAAATCATCATACGGCGGGCGGCGGGGACCACGGCGGTGCCGCCAGCCAAACCAGCCGAACGGGCCCCAGTACCAGCCTGCAGAGTGGCCGAAAGGAACCACGAACATAAAGAACAGGGCAATGATGACGATGCCGTAGGCCAGGATGGTGAACAGGCCCTCCACGGCTGTCTCCCAGAAAGCGGGCTTTGCCACCGGGGCTTCGTAGGAATTGTCGGTATAATTGTAATTTCCGCCAGCCACATTACTGGTTGTAGAACCGCTGAGACTCACACCATAGATGTCCGCAATGGTGTTGGCCACGTTCCGGGCACAGGTGGTCACGGCGCCATCGTAGTTCTGGGAGGCAAAGTCATCCTCCATGGTCTGGGCGATGGCACTGGCCTGGCTGGCCAGCGTTGTGTTGCGGAAGCCGTCGCCGTAGGTCAGGTAGTAGTCGCCGTCGGCGTACTCGGGGCTCTGCATCACCAGCAGGATGAGAACACCGTTGTTCTCAGAGCTGCTGCCCAGGCCCCAGGTGTTG
>ERZ1108170.1943-NODE-1943-length-11745-cov-4.018135_pt1 | contig 11745 bp, 6 predicted proteins | sample MGYA00403705_ERZ1108170 | MGnify/ENA primary metagenome ERZ1108170 (study PRJEB35170, sample SAMEA104062422) | human gut metagenome | biome: human gut; feature: human-associated habitat; material: faeces | place: Denmark | collected 2012-06-15 ...
CAAATAGCATTCCAACGAGTTATATGATACTTATTGTATCATTTTTATCCTATTACCACAACTGTCCAAAGGTGCCAGATACCGTAGATTGATTTCAAAAGAAAATGAGTACCACTACAGGAACTATCCCATAGTGATACTCATCTGTACCTAGCCTGTTTACTAACTTAATTTATCCGCTTCTTAATACATTTCCTAAAGCATGATAATCAAGCAATCCGGTCAATTTAACCAATTAAATATTCAGCAGCTCACTGTAAACCTTCAGTGCTCCGTCTGTATCATGAGCCAGTACGCGCTTTGCCAGCACCTTGCCAAGCTGTACGCCTTCCTGGTCGAAGCTGTTGACATTCCATAAGAAGCCCTGGAACATAATCTTATTTTCAAAATGCGCAAGCAGAGCGCCCAGTGACTTTGGTGTAAGACTGTCACCAATAATAATGCTGGACGGACGTCCGCCTTCAAAATTCTTGTTGCGGTTGTCATCTGACTTACCACAGGCAAATGCAACAATCTGTGCGGCAACATTTGCACACAGCTTCTGCTGGCTTGTACTGCCCTGAATTTCAATATCCGTGCCAATCTGGCTGTTTCTGAAACCTACAAACTGCAACGGCACAATATCCGTTCCCTGATGAAGCAGCTGATAGAAGGAGTGCTGTCCGTTGGTTCCCGGTTCACCAAAAATGACCGGACATGTCGGATAATCCACCGGTTCGCCAAAACGGTTCACGGACTTACCGTTAGATTCCATGTCTAACTGCTGTAAATGTGCCGGGAAGCGGCTTAATGCCTGTGAATACGGAAGTACTGCCGTACCCGGATAGCCCAGTACATTGCGCTCATATACGCCGATAAGTGCATCTAACATTTCAGGATTTTCCATAACATTTTTATTGGCTGAAAGCTTGTCTTCTGCCGCCGCACCCTCTAAGAACTGTGCAAAAACGTCCGGTCCGAATGCCAGTGACAGTACAGCGCCGCCAACGGCTGATGTCGATGAAAAACGACCACCGATATAGTCGTCCATGAAAAATGCAGCCAGATAATCATCACTCTTTGCAAGCGGTGAAGTTTCGCTTGTTACGGCAATCATATGCTTTGAAGCATCTAAGCCTGCTTTCTTTAACGCTTCCTTTACAAAGGATTCATTGGTTAATGTTTCAAGGGTTGTGCCGGACTTTGACACCAGTACGAACAGGGCATGTGCCACGTCCACTGCATTTAAAACTGCGGCGGCATCATCCGGGTCTACGTTGCTGATAAACTGCGCCTTCATCTTTAACGTATTGTTCTTCTTTGCCCAGTTTTCCAGTGCCAGATACATCGCGCGCGGTCCTAAATCGCTGCCGCCGATACCAATCTGTACAACCGTTGTAAACTTCTCGCCTGCGGCATTGGTAATTTCACCATTATGTACTTTATTGGCAAATTCCGCAATCCGCGCCTGCTGTTTTACATAAAATTCACGCTTGTCCACGCCGTCTGCTTCTACTGCATTACCCAGCTGTCCACGGGTCAGCTGGTGAAGTACCAGTCTGTTTTCTCCGGTATTTATTACCGCACCGTTGTAGAGTTCTTCAAATTTTTCTGCAAGCTGAGCTTCTTCTGCCAGTGCCTTTAACGCATTTAACACTTCATCATCCACCTGCTTTGCGGCAAAATTATAAGAAAATCCCTCTGCCATCGGTACACTGTACTTCTTTACACGCTCTGCACCTTCTGCCCCTGACATTGCCTCTGCCAGCTTCACGCGTTTTACCTCTGAAAGTGCCTTAAAAGTTTCCAGTGTGTCTAAATTCTTCCATGTAGCCATAACCATGTCCTCCCCAACATTTCATAATATAATATGCGTATTTCAGGTAAAATAGAAACATTCCCTGATACCTTTGATACATATGTTAAATTATACTCTCAAACCTATTGAAGTTCAATGTCATAAATCGTAAATTTAGATGCATTTTTATTTTGACCACGTCGATTCCTGCGTATCTTTACTGTAATCAAATTTTCCGTCATTTTTTTCTTCTAACGCTTTGATCATGTGATAGGTAAATTCATTATACGGTGTGGGGATTCCTAACTCTTTCCCCATGCGGATGATTGCACCGGCAAACATATCCACTTCCGTATGACGCTTTGCATCAAGATCCTGCAGTGTGGAATATCTTGCACGATCCATAACTTTGCTGCCAAATGTAGAGGATGTATCCGATTTGCCAAAATCGATTTCCTTTGCCTTTGCGATCAGATCTACTTCCTCTCTGAGTCTGTCGCGTAAAAATGCCATATGTTCGCTGTCTCTATATGCACCAACACCACAGCCAACCATAGCCTGTGCCTGATTATTCGGCACATTGAGCCGGAATTTACTCCAGATTTCCGTAAGAATCACATCAGTTGCCCGGTAATGAAGCCCGGTATCCGCAAAAAGATCATTGAGTGCCTCGACTCTTTCCGTACCCCTGCTAAGATCTGCTTCCCCGTAGACAATGCCGATCGTTGTTTCAGGATCAAATTTCACATGGTTTCCATCTCTCTCCGATGCCACTTTGATCAGAGAATGGACAATTTTATCAGGAGATACCACCTCCGAGATGATTTCTTCACTGTCCACACCATTCATCAGGCTGATAACGGTTGTTCTTTCTCCCACCACCGCCTGAATATCCTTTAATGCCGGACGAAGTGCATTGTACTTGGTTGCCACGATCAAAAGATCCACGCCATATGCCTCTTTTGGTGTCTTTACGACCGGATCATACCTTTTGTCATTGATAAAAAATCCATCTTTTTCATAACGCGCCTTGCGTTCTCCTGACGCGACCACGCACAGATCGATATTTTTCTTTTTGGTAAGTCCCCAGATAATATAGGAACCTACTGCTCCGGCTCCAAGTATTGCGACTGACTGATATTTCATCTTACTCTTCCTTATTCACTCTATTTTTTTCTTTTCATTTTTCATGACTGCACGGAAAATGCCTGATACTGCAGCAAAAAGTACTCCTGCCACAGGCCAGATGATCCATGTAAACTCCCAGCGCATTGTCCAAAAACTCCATCCCAGATAAATTGCAGTGGCAATACACCAGTAAGCACCGTTAAATGCATCTGACTTCTTTTTCATTCTCTTTTCATCTAAAGCGTAATCACCCTCCTGTAAAAGAATGTCATAGCTTTCCTTTACCACACCGACACGAATCATCAGATACACGCCACATGCTACCAGAATTAAAAGCAACGATACAAAGCTGGTACATACAACATCCGGCGCATCCATACAGGCTGCCACCAAAAGCGGGATTGCCGCAACGATGCAGAGTACCACGCCAATGGCAATTCCTCTGGTAAAAGTTCCCTCATATTTTTTTAATTTTTCTCTTGCAAGACCTTCTACTCCATAGGCAGTCTCAAAACATTCATTTTCCAGAAACTCGAATCTTTTTGTCTGCATGCCGCAGGATATAAAAGTAAATACCGCTGCCGCCACAAATCCAAGAAGGCATACCAGTCCAACCGATGCAGCCACACCCTCGGAAATATTTCCAATCTGCGTCTCCGACAATCCCGCCAAAAAGATGAGAACTACCGGGCTGACAATGCAGGCTGCAACCGCCGCCGCAATTTTCGGAGCATTTTTCTTCTTGATTTCCATAAAATCATTTGCCTCTTCCATTGAGACCTTTTTTAATGGGTAATCCTTATCCGATGGCTCTACGCCCTCAACAGACTGTGACGCCTCACATTCATCCTTTAAAAGGTAGTCTGTGCTCACTCCAAAAAGTTCTGACAGCTGGATCACTCTCTGCAGATCCGGTATCGACTGGGCACTCTCCCATTTAGATACCGCCTGTCTGGAGACAGAAAGTTTCTCCGCAAGTTCTTCCTGGGACCATCCGTTTCGTTTTCGCTCTTCCATAATTTTTTCAGCTAAAATCATAACTCTTCCTCTTTTCTTTTTCAATGATGTGATCTTTGTTACGCGTCCATCATACCCATTTTTACCGGTTGCATGCTACCAAATATGCCTGTCAATCTGTCCACTGGCGGTTGCAATTTCCCACAGCAAATCTAAAAACTCTCTTTGTTGTAAAGTTCACTGTCTTTTTCTTAGAATCATAGTAGGATTTTGAAATCTTTTTGACATTTCCTTTTTTATTGATGGAATATGCAAAAAGGTTTTTCTTTTTCTCTTTCTTAGAAATCTTGTAATGAATCTTTACCGTAATCGTTCCCTTTTTCAATTTGCTTAACTGTTTTTTCTTTGCCCCTGTAATTGACAGTTCATACATCGGTCGTTTTTTTACAATTTTGCCCGCTTTTGAAGAAAGAATTTTTCTATCTGATTTTTTGATCTGAAAGGAAACATCCGACTTCATTTGTTTGTTAATTTCTTTTATGGCATTGCGATCCATAATAACCGTAACATTTCCAAATTCCAGCTGTAATGCTTTTGCTTCTTTCTCGACTAAATCATTCATTGCCGGTTTATCAAGCTTTATAACCTGTTTTTTACCTTTTCCTGATCTGCATTTGATTCTGACTGTCTTATTCTTTATTTTATTCTCCGGCTTGTTTTCCGTTGTTGGTTGTTCCGGTGTCGGCTGTTCCGGTGTTGGCTGCTCCGGTGTCGGCTGCTCCGGTGTCGGCTGTTCCGGTGTCGGCTGCTCCGGTGCCGGCTGTTCCGGTGTCGGCTGTTCCGGTATTTCCCCAGTTTCATCTCCAGTCTGCGCTTTTTTTTCTTTCACATCAACCTTGCAGACAGCTTCACTTCCCTCATAGTTTGTATTACCATGATAACTGGCAGTAAATGTATAAGTCTTTGTCTCATTTGGAAGTGATACCATCCACTGATCATTTTCCTGCTCAACCAGTATAATGTCCGGATCATTGCAAAGAAGCTCCACGGATTCATCTGCACGGATGCCCTGTTTTAAAACTTTAAGCGTTATGCTGCCAGCGCCCTCTAATCCCTCTGGTGTTGCAAGAAGATTTAATTCTGTAACCGCTTTTGTAATTTCCAAAGTTGCCTCTCCATAACAGGATTTTGCAGAATCAGAAGATGCCTCAAAATAAATGGTATATTTTCCTGCATCCGTATAGGCAGGAAGTTCTTCGATCGTATAAGGACCGTCCGCATTCATACTATAACGAAGCTCCACACCTTTTCCTGGCGTAATATCAAATGTATGGGGATTCGAATCATAAGGTACTATAACCGGGTTTACCGTACACTCTGCAGGATCCTTATCCTCCATGGAATCATTTTTCTCCTGATAATAATAAGTAATATCCATGCTGCTTTCCGTGATCTTTACCTTATCCTGATCCAGACTGTTTCCAATACAGGTATAACCGGCTAATTCCGGATTTCTTAAGGTATATGTAGAGTTTTGCGGTACATATACAATGGATGTTTCTGTATTCGGAATATTTTGTTTTGTTCCATCTTCTGACTTTAACTGGTAATGAATATTTACCGTGCTCCATGCCTGATTCGCTGTTTTATCGGTAGCTAAAACTTCCTGCGTATCCATGTCCACAATTTTTCCATCCAGTCTGTCACCTTTTGTCAGACCATACACATCATGAAGTACAATGGAAAGAGACTCTCTTGCAGCATCCGGGTTATATGAATTTGTAAGGGCAGGAATGGTAAATTCTTGTTCTTCACTATATTTTACAGTTATGCCATCTGCACCAATAATGCGAAAACTCATCTTAAGATGTTGTTCTTTATTTACCATATTTTGTACAACCGTGCGAAATTCCAGATTATGATCATTAGCTTTTGTGATATTAGACTCGGTAATCCTGTATTTTTCACTATCCCTGTCAAGTGTCGCGGTTTTGTTATGAGGAATGGAAACTTCCGGATCACTGATATAAAGAGCTGCCGGTCTGCTGACATAATCCGTATTATTGAGTTTTCTTGCCAGTTCCATCTTGCAGACCTCGCAAAACGGCTGTCCAAGCCTTCTCATCATACATTCACGGCTGGGCGCAAATGCGGTATCCGTTCCGGCGGTAGTGATTCCGATTCCACGAAATCCTAACATTTTACTCCACTTGATCGTATCCGGATTCGCTGTATCGGAAGTATTTGGTTTATTGGTGTATCTCTCATATTCATCTCCCAGTCTACCTATACTATGGGCGATTTCATGAGCCATGGCTGTTCCATCACTATTATCCTCAGAATTTGTAGAAAAAGAAAATAATGGATTTACTGATGCACCATAGTTTCCTGTATCATTACAGAGTATATGAATCGTTCCAACATTTGCGCCTTCATCCAGATAATTTTCCTCCAGTTCTGTTCTCAATGCTTTTGCTCTTTCATCTCCACCCTTGGTAAATACGGCAGCTTTTCCATACACTGTAACATGAAAATATGTATCCGGACTCTTACCACCATACACCCCGATCCCCGACTCGTTAGAAACTGCCTGCACTGCGTAGATATTAATACGGTCAGAATATTCCTTATATGGAGACCATGTCAGCATTCCCTGCGCCTTTTTGGTGGCATCCTCCAAAAACTGATCCTGCTGACCGGCGGTATAGCCGTCTCCCATGATCACAATCACAAAGTTTTCTTTATCATCACCAGTCTTATGAATTACCTGAACCGGAAATGTGGTTTTGGATTTTTCTGTATTTTTTGCCATTGCTGTTTGTGGCAAAAACAGCAATAAAAAGAACATCATCATATAGATACATACTGCTTCGATTCTTTTTGTTTTTCTATTCATATCTGATTTTAATTTTTCTCCTTCTCATGCTTCTCATTTGCCGGCTTTGCCTCCACCGTATGTGTTGCCTCATAGAGTGACGCCGTCGGTGCAACCGGGCTCATGAGCACTTTTCCGGTTCCGCGGTATACATTGACGAGTCCCTCGCCGCTGACTGCAGATCCCACAAGTGTTTTTGTTGATCTCTCCACAGTAAACTCCAGCCCTGAGGACCAGCAGACTGCAAGATTTCCGTCAATTTTTAATTCATCATTGTCAAGTTCCACTTCGATCAGTTCTTCATACGGCACGTTACTCTCCAATGCTGCGACACCTTCCCCGACCAGACTTAAGTTGAAAAATCCTTCTTTGCCAAGCACGGTCGATGAGATTGTTTTCCGCGCCGTCAGCTTGTTTTTTACGGTTCCGGAACAGGCATAAAATATGCCATCCTCGATCGTCATGCCCTTTTCACCCCAGGATCCGACATCCACTAAGATCAGATATTTATAGGTAGGTTCTAACACCAGAATGCCGTTGCCGACGTATTCCGGTTTAACCGCTGTCTCCTTTGTGATTGCACCTTTGACCATCTTGCCGACAAGGTCACCGACTCCCTTGATTCCTGTGGTCGCTTTCACATGACCCGCCATCCACTGCATGCTCCCCGCCTGTATAATGGCAGATTCTTTTCCGTTTAGTTCAATGACGATCTGGCGTCTGCGAACCCCCATTTTACTCATAAAATACTCGTCTCTCGCGTTCTCCGGCGCAACGGAGGCATCAGACTGATACTCTAATACATGAAAATTTCCAAGGCTGCTCACATATTTTCTTGCGTTGTTTTCTAAATTTTTTATGTTCATTTTAATTTCCCTTCCTGTGCTGCTTTCTAATGAAAACAAGTTTTCACACTTATCTCCATTCTTTCTTATCCACTCCATTATAAAACAAACCACATTCCTTATTCAATCGGTATCCGTATCATGTTTAAAACTTCGGTTGTAAAGTCAATGTTTTCTGGTAAATTCCAACCATTTTTTCACGGTTCTTTTCGCTGATAAAATAATAATCGCTCTGGATCCCCTCCGCCATAATATAAGGTCCAAAAGTCCGGATTCCACAAAACAGCACAGTTCCTTTCGATGCCACGGCAATTCCGTACCCTTTTTCCGATAAAACAAGCGGCATTCTTAATCTCTTACCTCCATAAGAGATATATTTTGCTTTTGCCGTCACGTCCATAAAATCCGTGGCAAGCAGTCCCTTGGCTTTTAAATGTTCGAACTTTTCCCAGTCAAAAAAAGTCCAGTTACAGGCTCCTTCCTGGAGCCTTGGTTCTTCGGCTTTTTCGGCAAGCAGCAACTGTTTTTTCTCATTATAAAAGCAAACCGCACCATTATTTTTTGCAATACGCACAGTAACTTTTTCCGTTGCAATCTCTACGACCGTTTTGGATTCTTGCGCACTCCACGGAAACACTGTATCTGCCTTCCCCTTCCACGCAGTATCACTGATTTTTTCTGTCACACCTTTCACAAAACTTACCCGGATTACTTCCGGCGTGATCGGCGTGATGCGTAAAAGTCCGTACATACTGGAAAGTTCCACATAACTTTTCGTCTTTTTGATCCATTTGATGGAAACATTGTTTCGGGAGTGTCCTTTGACACGGAGAATCTCATTGTCCGGTATCGCACCAAATTCGTACGGAGAGATGATGATTTCCTCTTTCTGTCCTGCTGGCATGGACATTTTTGTCCGCTCCGGCTCCTGATATTGTTTTACTGCTGCACTATTTCGTGTCTGCCCTGCATCACGTTTTGCTATGACATTTGGGATGGTTTGTTCTGTCTCATTCTCTTTTCTCCGCGGTTCAATGACAATGCGCTTTGGACCGATGTACTCACGCTCTGCCATATCTTTTGCACCCTCGACTCTGCGCTGCTGTTCAATCTCTTTTATCGTATGCTGCACTTTTTCAAATTCTGCTGCTTTTGTCAGTGTTTCCGCCGCAAACTCTTTCATATGTTTTCCTTCCGGAACTTTATCGGCAAGGATTCCGGTCATTTTTCCCTGATACAGGACTACAAGTTCATGCAGGGCACGGGTTGCTGCCACATACAGAAGTTTGACATGTCCGTTATCCGATGGGTATTTTTCCTGCGTCGGGTCAAATAAAATCACAGCATCAAATTCCAGTCCTTTCGTGTAGGAAACAGGAAGCACCATGACGCCGTCCCCGAACTCGGCTTTTTCCAGATCTGTTTCCACAATTTTTACATATTTCTTTAGTTTTTCCGCAACCCGCTCTGCTTCCGCCTCATCACGACAGATCACGGCGATTGTCTCATAACCATCCCGCTGCCATTTTTTGATCGTAGTGACGGTATCTGCAAGCAATTTATTTTCATCCGGACATGCCACCGTCTGAACCGGATTTCCATGACGTATAATAGGTTCCACCGGATAAATAGAAAAATCCCCATGAAGCAGGATCTCATTTGCAAATTCAGAAATTTCCACTGTATTACGGTAACTTTTCCGCAGAAGTCCAAACGCATCGAATGTCCCGGTCAGGATCAATTTTTTTAATTCATCCCAGTCATTTAAACCATACTCAAAATGGATGTTCTGGGATGTATCACCCATGATCGTGTAGGTACATCCATATAGACAGTAATGCAGACATTTATATGCCATCATACCGAAATCCTGCGCTTCATCAATCACCACATGGCTTGCCTCACGCACCGGATCTGTCTCCTTGATCCTCTTGTAAATATAGGCAAGTGCCGCAAGATCATAGACATCAAACGAATTTTCCGGCACATCGGCTTCTTTTCCTGCCTCCCGCTGTGAAAATAAAAACTCTCTGTAAAAATCAAATACGGATTCTCTCCATTTCCCGTCACCAAAATAAGAGGCATATTTTTTATCTAAAATCTTTTTTTCTTTTGGCGGAAAAGTCACAGATTTTCCAGAAACCTCATTTTCATATTTTGCATACAAAATCTCGTTTAACATGAGCATCTTACTCTGCATGGAGACTTTCGGATTACTTTTTAAATAGCGTTCAATCTGCTCTCTGGATAAAAGAAGATTTCCTGTCTTTTCCATATAAATATCTTCTTTTGCAACGGACTGATCTTCGTATTTCTGACAGAATTTTTCCAAATCCAAAAACCACGCCAGGCTGCCCTTGATACTGTTTTTCACATCCGTCTTATCAATACTATGATAAAAATACTTTGTCTCATCCCAATCCTCATACAACAGACGGATAAAAAGCTGCTCCATCGTCATCTGACGGATTCCATACACGTCTAGTTCCGGCAGAACACTCGTGATATAATTCAGCAAAATCCGGTTGCTTCCTATAATATAGAAATTCTCCGGACGGAAATCGTCCTTATAATTATAGAGGATATATGAGATACGATGCATCGCCACCGTCGTTTTCCCGGAGCCTGCAACACCCTGCACGATAATATTTGTTTTCGGTGAACGACGTATAATAAGATTCTGTTCTTTCTGGATTGTTGCGATGATCTCGCCTAAAACTGCCTTTTTATTTTTGGCAAGGTATTTTGTCAGCAGTTCATCGTTGGCAACCACATCTGAATCAAAGAAATCTTTCAGCCGGTCATTTTCGATTTCATAAGTGCGCTTGCGTTTCAGGTCGATCTCGAATGTTCCCTCCGAACTCACGGTATACCGGCACGGTCCCATATTACTCTCATAGTATACTGATGCAATCGGCGCTCTCCAGTCAAGCACAACCGGATCTGAATTGCCGTCCGTGATACCGACTCGTCCGATATAATAAGCCTCGTCCGATTTTGCTTTTGAATCTCTAAAATCAATGCGTCCGAAATACGGCTTTTTACGCGCCTTTTCATAGCGCACCAGCTCCCGTTCATCCTCCTTCAACCGCGCTGTTGCATTGTTCCAGAGTGCAAGTCCCTCCTTATCCTTTGCATCATAGACTTCGAGAAGATCGGCAAGGTCTTCGTTTATCTTACGGATATCTGCTTTTGCATGTTCCAGGTTATCCTGTGTGATTCCTATGATTTTACGAAGCTGCTGTTCCTCGTCTTCTTTTGTCAGACCGGGGAATTTCTTAAACAGCTTTATGATCTCATTTAACGAATCCACCATCGCTGCCAGCTTTTCACGCAGTGCCTCATCCGGTTCTGTCTGATCCGGCACCATCACAACGTTACAGCCCGCATCATAGGCACTGCATACACCGTTTGGCGAATCCTCAACTGCAATACATTCTTCCGGTGAAAGTTCAAGCTGTCTGCATGCATACTGATAAATATCCGGTGAAGGCTTGCCATGTTCCACCATCGTTGCACAGATGATCTTATCAAAATAATCATAAAGACCAAGCTGCTTTAAATACTGCTCCGTGCGCAACTGATCTGTCGCCGTCGCGATTGCGCGATGAATCCCCTGTGCCTTTAAATAATCAAGCAGTTCAATGGCACCTTTTTTGATCTCAATTCCGTTTTTCTCCAGATATTCTCCCATAATCTGTTTGCGGTAGTTTCGGATCGCAATATAATCCAGATCCGGATCATGAAACATTTCTTTTAAATGCTGTGGTGCATACGGCTGTCCGAGTGACCGCATGGTAAGTGCCTGCTCGTCCGTCATCTCATATCCAAAATGCGCTAATGCCTTTGGCCAGAACATGCGGTAATATTTTTCCGTATCGATCAATGTGCCGTCCATGTCAAAAATTACTGCTTTTACCTTTTTTGTATTCATGCTTTTCCTCTTCTATCCCGAACCATTGACTCAATCATGCAGTAATTTTCTGCATGATCCGCAGACAATCCTGCTGCCGTAGACAACGGACTGCACGCATTTCGCACAAGCCTGTTGTCTTGAATTAGAATAGTTTAACATATTTTGTTTCGGGCGACAATGCTATTTAGAATGACTCAGGGATTTCGCTTTTAACTTTTTTATCTATGCATTTTTATAAATAATCCAG
>ERZ1108170.1946-NODE-1946-length-11738-cov-2.580416_pt1 | contig 11738 bp, 9 predicted proteins | sample MGYA00403705_ERZ1108170 | MGnify/ENA primary metagenome ERZ1108170 (study PRJEB35170, sample SAMEA104062422) | human gut metagenome | biome: human gut; feature: human-associated habitat; material: faeces | place: Denmark | collected 2012-06-15 ...
AAGTAGTCAAAAAAGACATAGTTGCTGTTTACAATGTCTTTGATGCTCATAAAGGAGCTCTTGCAAAGGCGATTGAATCTCTGAAGAATGAATCAGGAACGACCAATGCTATTAAAGCTATAGAGAAACAAGAGGAAAATTTTTTTAAGACCTCGATGTTGTCATATCTTGCTGAAAATTCTTTTCTGCCAAGTGCAGGTTTACCCTTAGGACTAGTTGAGTGTCTGCTAGGCGGTAAGGAAAAGGTTGACGGTAACTCACCGACATTGCATATAAGTCAGGCCATCTCCTCTTATGCTCCCGGTAATCCAGTAGTGAAAAACGAATGGGTCTATGAGACCAATGGTATTCGTCTGAAGACAAAATACGATGACAGCACTTCAAGGTATATCATACAGAATTGCACTCATTGTGGTTATACAACTATTATCTATGGAAGTGCTAAGACGGATTGTCCCAAGTGCGGTCGGCATGGAACTATGCATGGCATAAAGGACATCTCACTATCGACAGATCAGCGTTTTACAGAGGTCGTTGAACCTGCTGCGTTCTCCGTAGCATGGGATTCGACCCCGACTCGAAAAATGGACTCTCTCGGCAGTATGAATTTCATTCAGCCTATTTTGCTTGAAATGGATGCCTGGCTTCTGAAGACAAATTCTGCAAAAATGTCTATCCGCTGTTCAACGCCAAGGTCTGAGATTCTCTTTTATAATAAAGGAACGAATGGGTATGGATATGCTTTCTGTCCTTATTGCGGTAGAATGAAATCAGAAAAATCACCAGACACCACAGAGCGGATGCTGTCGCACCATAAACATCTTCTAGCTTCGACCTCTTGTCCCGGTGGCGAAAATGACGGTGCTGCAGTAAGACGTCATGTGTTGTTGGTCGGAAGATACCAGACTGACTTTGTTGAGATCAAGTTTTATGACAAAGACAACAATCTGGTAGAAGACACTGAGACACTCTATTCTCTCGGCGTGATTCTTAGCCGTAAACTCACGGAGCTGCTCGGTGTCAACGATGGAGAAATTGAATTCGGCTATGATGGCATAAATCATTCTATTTTCATATATGATACTGCTCTCGGTGGTGCAGGTTATTCATTGCTCTTCCGAGAATATAAAGATGAAGTCCTAAAAATGGCTTTGGAGACTCTTGAAAGATGCGACTGTGAACGGTCTTGCACGAAGTGCCTTATAGATCGCAGATCGCAATGGTATACGAACTATCTTAACCGGCCTAAGGCTCTAGAATGGTTAAGACAGGAAGTCAAGGCCCGTGTTGCCCCAAAGGAAATTATTTATTTAATGCCTGATTCTCATGTTGTGACATCAGACATCACGACCGAGTTTTATCAGCTCACACGGAACAAGGACATCTCTGGTATCAGAATATTTGTCAACGACAACATTTCTCAATGGGATGCGGAAACATTCCCATTTAAAAAAATTCTCACAGAACTATCTCTAGAAGGAGTTGACGTTGCCTTTATACTGCCAAGCGTACCAGATGTAAAATCGCTCTCGTCAGCAGACAGTGCAACTTTAATTGCGGAGGTATTTAAAACCAACTTTAAATGTCTTGAAAACACACTGCCGACAGGATTATTTCCGTTGATGGTCGTGATTATGAATGACGGAATCGTCAAAACATACTTTGGAAAAAATATTGATACATCCTATTCTAAGAATTGGGGAAGTGGAGATGTATTCATAACCACACAGCCAAATTCATTGTCCTATGCCGACATAAATAGAATGCAACTGTTGAGCGCCTTTTCATCGGACGATTCTTCCTTTATGTTCGAATATAGAATAAGAGAACACAGCTCGTTGGGTCGTTTTTTTGATTCTCTGAAAGCTCCGGAAACTGGTAATTGGAATAGAATAATATCTAACCTACGAGGCAAGGCTGTTTCTATTGAATATTCTGATAGATACCTAAAAACGCCCTTAGGCTGTATGCTTTTGGCAAAAATGATTTGCAGTCTGAAGAATGAAGCAGATTTAGTTCTGGTATCAATTAAAGTTATTGTCACAAATATCGTCTCAATTAATGACCCAGATATGGCAGTAAATGCTATAAAAGATTTTACCAACGGTAAGAAGAGAAATCATTTCCTGAAGGATGCTATATTTGAACTGACCGGGATAGAACCGGAAATTCAAGATACAGGTTATGTTGAGCATGAACGGTGTCTGACGGTTAAAGCGGATAATGCAGAAATCTGTATACGTCCAGACGCAGGTATAGCAAAAGGATGGGCACCATTTGGAAGAGATAACGCTGAATGTACCGACCGCGATTTCAGAGAAGATTGGAATATAGATCTCGAACTGTTCAACAAACAGCAGATAGGAAACGGAATACTTTACACCATCTCATATAAGCAACTCTAACAATGTCAGAAAATAGAAACGCTCAGTATCGTTATCAAGTGCTGGACAGATGCTTCAGTGATTGGAATAAGAAATATACTATCGAAGATCTCCTTGAAATAGTCAACAATCATCTTTATGAATTGGAAGGTTCAGACTCCACCATCAAATTGCGTCAGTTACGAGGTGACTTAAATGCCATAAGAAAGATGCTACCCGATAACATCTATCTTGATGCCAAACCATTTGGAGGAAAGAAATGCTACTACAGATATTCTGAGCCAAACTATTCAATCTTCCAGAATGGTCTATCGGTTACCGAGGTTAACTCTTTACGCTCGATAATTGAAATGCTTAGTAAATATCGTGGAGTTACTGGTAATGCTTGGCTTGAAGATGTTATCTCCAATCTAGAACTTCGTTTTGGAGTAAAATCGGATAGAGAAAATCTTATTTCATTTCAGTGTAACTCATGTTTAAAAGGGCTTGAATACCTTTCAACTCTCATAGACGCAACAATCAATCACCAGCCCCTCGAAGTAAGCTACACAACACACGCAGGCATTAGTTCAACGAATGTGCTTCATCCATATTATATGAAACAATATAATAACAGATGGTTCATATTCGGACGTATTAATGGGAAAGATTATATTGTCAACCGAGCCCTTGACCGAATTGAAGGGATAACTAGAAGTGATGTTCCATTCTGTAAAAATGATCTTGTGGATTTCAACTCTTACTTTGATGATATTGTAGGGGTATCGGTGCCTTATGAAGTACAGGAAGCCGAAACAATTATTTTGCAATTTAGTTCAGAACGATTTAAATACATTGTTTCAAAGCCACTGCACACCTCACAGAAAATTATTGATGAATACAAGTGCATAGTTACTATTAAAGTAATACCAACACGAGAACTCGACCAATTAATTCTAGCTTTTGGACCTGATGTTGAAGTCCTAGCTCCAGATAGATACAGAATGAGCATTAAGACTAAAATTGAGAAATGTCTCAATAAATATCGCTCTGTGCATTGCGATTGCATATAAAATTATACTTTTAATGATCACATATATAACAGAGCAGATATTAACCAACATTATATGGAACATGATAGTGTGCAAAATATTAAAATTGAACATTCTAAAAGAAAAGGCGTATCAAGCTTTGTATTGAGTAATGATACGCCTCTTTAAAAGTCCTTTAAATCTACTCTTCAAAAAGCGAAAGTATATAAAATCTGATATATTTTTATCTGATTACGAATTTTGTATGGTAAAAACGGAGCAGACTGTTACAGCAAAAACGGCCATGCTGTTACAGTTCTGACGAGGCAAAGTTATTGTTTTTTTCTTAAACTATCTCCTTTCAATGCAAATCTCGATGCGGTATTTACAACTCTATCCAAGATAGCATCCGCTGCGGAGACATTACTATCGAGCGTTTCATACCAGTTTGCTACGGGCAACTGGCTTGCAAAGATGGTAGATTTGTTTCCGTGTCTGTCTTCTATGATTTCCATCAGGTCGAGTACCTGTTCTGCGGTTAGCTTCTTTATGGCAAAGTCATCGAGTATCAGCAGGTCATACTGAGAAAGCCGTTCGAAGAGTTTAGGAAGCCTGCTTTCTATGCGGGCCATTGTAAGCTCCTCGAAAAGTTTCATCACATTGTAGTAGCGAACCTTGTATCCACATAGGCAGGCATGGTGGCCAAGAGCTGAAGCCAGCCAGCTCTTGCCTGTACCTGTAGGACCTGTAATGATGATGGGATAGCCATGTCTGATGTAATCGCATGTGGCAACCTCATTAAGCAGTGACTGATCTATGCCGCGTGCCGAATCGGCGGCTATTTCACCCAGCGCTACTGTATAACGGAAGTGGGCATTCTTGATGAGCCGGTGCGTACGGTTGGACATACGCATGTCGTTTTCCCCCTGGATGAGCATGCGTATTCCGTCAGCCATTGAGATTGAGTTGATTTTGTGAGCCTCCATGAGGTTTTGCCATGTCTGGGCCATTCCTGGCAACCGCATAGCCTTGAGGTCTGATAAGATTTTTTCCATTGTTGTGCCGTTTTATGGTGATATAATAATATATTACTTGTAAGCTTGCGCTCCCCTGATATTCTCATGCAATGGCAAGGTGGATGTTTGATACTCTGCATCCTTTTCCTGCCGCATCAGGTATCCCTGGCATTTGGACTTCACCAGATTGCTGATGAATGGATAGTTGCATTTTCCGTACTGGACGGATATCTTGCACGCAAGAAGAAAAAGCTCAGGCTCTGTCTCACGGGCGAGAGCCAGGATGCCCTGCGCGGAGCGGTAATACACTTCTGCGGGTCTGTCAGTGGCAGAGAAGAGCTCACGCAGGACATGCTTAGCCATAGGCCCATACTTGGATCCTTTGTCTATGAAGTACTGCGGGGAGTACCCGTAATAAGCCTGTGTCTGTGAAGGCAGATGCTCCTTTACCCAGGTGTAACCACCGTGTTTGAATGAACGCATGTGGGTCGCAATGCAGTTGCCGTCATGATAGATCCTGACCTGTGTATCCGTAAAGATGACTTCCACCTTGTTGCCTATAAGACGGCTGGGGACAGAGTAGTGGTGCCGTTCCCTTCCTAGCTGCACAAAACAGTTCGGAGCGACTGTAAGCAAGGCATGCCGTTTCATCTGGTAACGTTCTCCGGGTAACGGGAGCAACTCGGGTTTCTCAACAGCCAGGAAGCGTTCTACCCGCGAGTAGTCGCATCCCTGCATGCGTCGGCTGTTGTATTTCTCAAGCAGTTCTCCCACTGCTGTATTAAGTTCCTGCAAGGAATGGAAGAGACGGTTCCGCAACGGAGCGTATATGCGCTTGTAACTCTTGTGCACGGCATCTTCGACCAAGGCCTTGTCCTTGGGGCGCCTTACTCTGGCAGGCTGCGCGCAGCATCCGTAATGCGTGGCAAGGTCATTCAGTCCGTCCGTCAGACCGGGAGACCACCTGTCGAAGGATTTTACGGCCGAACGCAGGTTGTCTGGTACCAGGATGCGCGGTGCGCCTCCGAAGAATCGTATGGCGGCATCCACAGCTCCAAGAAAATGTTCTATGCCTTGCGACGGAATACAGGTAATAAAGGTGTAACCGGAGCATGGCAGAACCGCAGCAAACGTCTCTACAGGAACAACCTCGCCGGTTTCCATATCGACGTAGCTCATCCTGTCGCCGGCAAAGTCAATATACATCTTCCCGGCAGGCTGGTGCAACATCTTGAGCACTGTGGAAGGTTTCACTGCTACCACATTCTGTCTCAGATGGAAACGGAATTAGGTCAACCCGTAACCTTCAGGAAGGTCTTTGCGGTATTCTTCCCAAAGAAGATGTGTTGTCATGTGCGGCTTTTTAAGCTCCTGCTCAAAATGAGGAAGTCGTTTCTTGAAGTCCTCAAAGCGCTCATCGCAATAGGCTGGATTTCCGCCATTGAACCGATGGTTCAACTCGGGGTCCTCCAACTTCAAGAGACCATCGACACCTAATGAGTCTTCATTGGCCATCTTGAGATAGCGCTGCACAGTTGTAGGACTCATTGAGTACATTTCGGCCATTCTCCTGACCGACAATCCGTTTTTGTGACCCGTAAGGACCTGCTTGATGATATTCATTTTTTTAGGTTGAGTAGCCATAGTCTTGAAGGATTTTCCTTCAAGATAATAAATTCATCAAAACTGTAACAGCATACTCCGATTCAGCTAGCATTATTGGGCTGTTTTGAGCGGAGTGTAACAGCATGCTCCGATCTTAAAAGAAAAACGGCCTAATCGCTGCTCGTAATTGCCTGATAACCAATACCTGTAAAATGTGATATTTACATGATATTTGGCGTTTCTTTCAACTTCGGTACTGTAACAGCATACTCCGATTTTTCCATTTTGTATAGAAGATTGATTACATATACACTTTTTATCTACGGCAGTATTATGGCTCTTTTATTTAAATATAAGCCCCATCTTTCAGGGAAGTATTAGTATAAATGAAAGAGCTATATGGCTGTATAAAGTCTAATTTTTATCTTAACACTGGCCGTAAGCTTACTTTTTAATTGACTTGTCCTTGATGGACTTCGCCTTGCTGTCCAGTTCTCTTGCAGCCTGTTCTTTCAGCCGTACCTGTTCGATCAGGGTGGCCTGTCTCCGTACCGCTTCCTCGTAGGCCTCCACGTCCTCACGCATCTGCTTGATCAGTCCGTTATCCCGATTCGGTCCAAAGAGATTCTCTAGTTTCACAAGTTGCTCGGGGGTAGCATCTCCTTTCATCTTGACATAACGGTACTTCAGATCATTATCGGCCTGTACATTGTCAGTTCTCACCGAAAAATAGAGAGCCACGGACAAGACCACGATTGTTGCAAACATCACGAAAAAACTCCAAAGAGTGTAAGGGGATTCTATACTCAGGCTGAAATGATGGTTGATGTTGCTTGTCTTGACGGCATTCTTTCTGATTGTGTCATTGGTCTCACAAAACAAGGCTTCCACTTTCTCCTGGTGCTGACGCTGTTCATTACGCATTTCAGACAAGACCTGTCCAAGTCTTTCCTGTGACGAGTTTTTCCTGTCCATGGAAACCATATCGTTCTTAATGGCAGCAAGTCCCTCGTACAAGCGAGCCAACAAGTTGCGAAATGTCTCATGACTTTTCAGGACTTCATTCAGCACGGAGTCATCCTTTTCATTGTTAACTGTCGGGCTGTTACCTTCCGGTAAGGGAACGGACAGCCCGTTGATTTTGTTTTCGATTCTTTCCAGGCATCCAAAGATGCTCTCGATATATTCTTCCAATTTCATATTCCTCAATTTTAATGTTCATAAATAATTTGAATGAAGAAAGGACAGGCTACAGCCCGAATCCTTTCCTCCTTTTCTTTTTCCTGCGTCTGCGCAAGAGTTCTTCCTGAGGTAACGGCTCTTCGGGAGCGGTGTCGCTTTTTGGACTGAACAGTCCAGGTCCCGTACTTTCCAGAAGATGGCCTCCGTCCGGTATTCTTTGCTGCACTTTGCGTTCGGATGCCTGTTGGGATTCCGAAGTCTTCCAACTCAATTGGGCATTCAGCCTGGCAAAGCTGAACTCCCGGCTGATTTGCGAAGCCTTGAAGGTTTGTCCGTCCTTGGTGAACCGGATTCCTTGTATGTCCTCCAGCTTTTTTATCTCCCTGGTACGTTTTACAAATTCCAGCCTGATACCCCGGCGAAGCAGGTAATCGTTGAACTCTTTCCATGTTTTGGAATGCTTCAAAGCTGCCTTGACGGCATTGAAGATTTCGTATTTCACACGCTCCGAAGCATGGAGTTTCTCCACATTAGTCTTGCCCTTGCCCTCCGCATATGTCAGCCCGTACTTGTCCTTAAGCAATTTTGTGGCGATTTCATTACGCTTGTAATCGCTTTGGGAAGAGATTACCTTGCCATCATATCCGATGCGGTTATAGACCAGGTGGCAGTGCGGATTGTCTGTGTTATGATGCCTTACCAGGATGAACTGAGTGTTCTTTATTTCCATCAGTTCCATATATTCCTGGGCTATTTTAGCCATAAATTCATCTGTCAGCAATGCCTTGTCTTCCGGCTTGAAACTCAATGCGATGTGCCCGACAGGCTGTTTTATCTTCGGATTAAGCTCCCGCTGGTAGTCGAAACTGTCCGTTATTTCCCGGATATTTCCCAGCAATACACCATCTGAGTCAATGATTTCCGCGTTGTCCTTGCCCATCACGTAGCGGATACAGCCGCCGAAGGATTTCCCTTTCTTGATCTTTCCAATCATGACGGCCTCCTTTCTCCGTGCCTATACCGGATAATAATCTCCTTGAGTTTCTGCAGAAGTTCTGTTACCGTCCTTTGGGTACGGTGGAATCCGGTCTGATGGGACAGCCGGGTCAGCTGGTTCAGGTTGTTCGCCATACCCGTAAGACTGCGTATGACGGCCGTCTCCTCGGCAGAGTGTCTGGCCGTTATCGTCGTCTCAAAGGCTGATACGCGGAGAAATTCCGCCAGCGTGAGGTTAGCCTGTCTGCTGCGTCGGCATAGCCGCTCGTAGTCTATCTTGGAGAATTTCACTGTAACGGCTTTGCTGAGTTTGCACACTCCGCTTATTTTGGGGCGTCCCCTCGGTCTGTTTTTCTTTCTGTCATTCATATTTTCTTCGTTTGATTTCTGATTATTCTTTTTCTCACAATCTGCGACCACCGGGAGCGGATTGCCTCCACTCTTCGGGAGTGGAGCGAGGTTTTTCGGGATGCCCGAAAGATAACCTCGCTAACTCCCAAAACTGAAGTTTTGTCCGTTACCCCCCCAGGTCGGCTGCTGACAGTCTGAATACTGTAATGACTGAAGTCAGTAAGCAAGTCTGTCATTCAGGAAAATGTTACAGCTTTCGCCACTGCTCGAAGTCCTCCGAATAGATTTCAAGATGTTGCCGGGCGATGTTCTCAAGCAGTCCTGAAACGCTCATTTTACGTCCTCCCAACCTGCGGACAAACTCGTCCAGCCTGTCACGTACCTCGCCGCTAACAAATACGGGCTTGCGGTCTTCGATTCTCGGAACCTGAAGAAAGGTTTTCCTGTATTCGTCCAGAGAAAGTTTCCTCTGCCTAGTGCTTATACGACGTTGAGACGTTGGAACGGCTTCCTCTTTTCCTGTTGACGGTTGCAGGTTCTCGGATATGAAGTCGGTCTGTTCTACCGTTCCTTCTGACTTCTCTTTCCCGGTATCATTCAAGGATGATTCCAGGACAGTTTCAATGTTGCCATCTGACGGGAGTATGAGTGACATGTCCGTACCTGTCATGGCCTCCCATTCTTCTTTGGTCAATTTCTTTTTTGTTGCCATACATTTTTGATTTTAATCGGTTTACTCACTGGTCTCGGTGCGCACCTTGACTCATTGTTGTGAGCAAAGGAAGTGTGTATAGTGAACAGAATCAAGCAAATGGAGATACCGTGACAATTATGTAATCTCGTGCACTATACCGATTGGGCGGTCGGTGCTGACTGCCGTGATTTGCCGGAGTGATTTCTACATACCGGATTGTTCAAGAAGATTCTGTTTATAAAGAAGGCTCATTGTATACAGTTGATATGTAACATGATGTCATTTCGGGCAACGCATCGTCACCGGTCTGAAAATCCATTGCAGTGTGATTTCTACTGCTTTTATTTGCAGTGGAAACAAGATAAAACGGTCACATTTCCTGCCGAGAATAGGACTATGAGACATGATGGCATATCGGCTGTAAAAGACCTGTTCTGTTCCGGAGATATGAATATATGTTTAACTGAAAATAATGAAGACAATGGAAATCATCAGCTTTGAAAAAAGGACTTTCGAGGAGATTGCCGCCAAACTGGATCGCTTCGTGCAGCGAGTGGAAAGTCTGTGCCGTGAACACGGCGGAAAGGAAACAAGTGAATGGATGGACAACCACGAGGTCTGCCGCAGGTTGCGTATCAGTCCGAGAACCTTGCAGACCCTGAGGGATAACGGGACACTTGCCTTTACAAAAATCGGGAACCGGACTTACTACCGTCCTGACGATGTAGAGCGAGTGGTCGGGAATGTAGAGGAAAAGCGTAAGGAAGCCCGCTGGAAAGGCAAGACCATTTGAACGAGTTTCAAGAATAATGTATAACCCTATATCAAACGCGTATGAGTAATGAAATCAGAGAAAAGGACCATGAGTGGGTAAAAACGTTCCACTCGAATTTCGACAGGCTGCTGGCCCTGCTCGAAAAGTTATTAGAAAAACGGCAACCGTCCGCCTATGGCGATGAACTGCTGACGGACAAGGAAGTGGCATACCTGCTGAAAGTGAGCCGGAGAACCTTGCAGGACTACCGCAACAACGGCATTCTGCCTTACACGCAGGTAGGCGGCAAGATTCTCTACCGGGCTTCCGACATAGAAAAGGCACTGATGAAAGGGTACAAGGAAGCGTACAGATACAAAAGAAGCTGACACGCAAAACGCTCCACAAAGGACACGTAGGGATTTTGATTTTTCTGGAGGGAGTGCAGTTGACCGCCTGCCCATTTTATGTGTGTTTCTAAAAAACAGCCTTTCCAAATGATAAAATAACAGCATATAGAATTAGGCCCTATTTGAACCAATCTATATGCTGTTTTATCTTTTTTTGACTTTTCCGTCAGTCGCTTGTTTCCGCTGCCGTCGGCGTCCATTGTACAGACGTGAAAGGGGAAAGGTTTTCGGGCTGAATACCCTTTGCCCGCAAAGGAAGATTCTGCCCGAAACGGCACAGCCGCCTGACCTTTCCGCTTTCAGAAAAGTCTGTACTAACTTCCATGGACGGCGAGGAGACAGGCGGCTGCGAAACTGTCATTGGTTGTCATGGCCGGAATGTGTGCGGTGTTTGCTTCTTTTTTCCATCAGTTTGTCCATTTCCTTTGAGATTTTGTCCTCCGTTATCCTGGCATATCCCTGGGTCGTGCTGATATTCGAGTGCCCCATCATCTTGGCTATGCTTTCGATTGATACGCTCTCTGAAATAAGGAGAACCCCGAACCCGTGACGGGCCTGGTGGTAGGACAAGTCATCGTTCCTGCCCAGAATCACGCCGATTTCCCGTATCTCGTGCCAGATGGAATCCCGGCTTGGCAACGGGAACACGAGATTGTGCATGTCGGTGGTGTTGTACAATGCCAGTATCTGTTCAGCTATCGGGTGTAAGGGGATAACGGCCTCCACGCCGGTTTTCTTGCGGTTGATGCGGATAAACCGCCTGCCATCCGCTGTCGTTTCGATATGGCGCGGATGAAGCTGTTTGATATCGGCATAGGCAAGTCCCGTCAGGCATGAAAAGATGAACGCCCGTCTGCCCAGTTCCGCGCGTCCGTCATTCAAGGGCATGGCCATGATTCTTTTCATTTCTTCACGTGTGACGTACTTGTGCCTGGGTGCGGGCTTCTTTTCATATTCGACATCCTCCACCGGATTGGTACGCAGTATCTCGTTATCCACGGCAAGATAAAGCAGCCTGTTCAGCCAGCAGAGGCAACGGTTGGTCTGCGTGGAACTGAAATTCTTGTTCCGTACAAGAAATGCCTTGTAACCTTTGCCGAAGTCTTCCGTTATCTCCTCAAAGGCAATGTCCTTCCTGCCCAAAGAGGTAAGATAGTCCGTCAGGTATTTCTGGAAGTATCGGGAATGGCGGTAGGTGGAAATGGAATTTATCTCTTTGCTCCGTATTCTGAGACGTTCGCGCTCTATCTCACCCATCTGCAACAAATGGGTGGGAACCACGAACTGTCTTGTCACCCGGGTCTTGATGATTTCCGCGCTGACGATACCCTGTGTC
>ERZ1108170.1949-NODE-1949-length-11723-cov-20.322249_pt1 | contig 11723 bp, 9 predicted proteins | sample MGYA00403705_ERZ1108170 | MGnify/ENA primary metagenome ERZ1108170 (study PRJEB35170, sample SAMEA104062422) | human gut metagenome | biome: human gut; feature: human-associated habitat; material: faeces | place: Denmark | collected 2012-06-15 ...
CCGGACTTTCCTCACCTGCGGTCTTTCGACACCTGCAGCCGCGATCACCTGTCCTCCATCTTAAGATGCTTTTCCACTATAACACAGTTTCCAGTAAGGTTCAAGCCGTAAAGTTTACCGTGTTTTTATACATTAAAACAACTTCCTCCGACAAATTCCCGCACCAGAGAACTCTGTGCAATTCCTTCCGTCGGAAGCGGCAGAAAATAGTCCAAAAACTTAAGCAGACGCTTCGCTTCCAGATATTCTGCACTGTCACGCGGAATCTGAAACAGAAGCGGTTCCGCATATACTTTAAGCACCGCAACCTCATACAGTAAAGCGGAATTAAACATGACATCCGCACTGTCCTGAAACGGGAAAATATTTTTTTCTTCTCCCCTTCGCACAGATTTCCACATCGCAATCGTCTCCTGTGCCGTCGTTCCACGGGTTCTGGCATCTCTCACGATCCGGCGTAACAGACGGCAGTCCGTCGTGGACAGCGGATTGTGTTCATCAATATTCAACTGTGTCAGCGCAGAAATATAAATCTTAAATTTACTTTCTGCGGGAAGTGTATACGACAGCTTATCGTTCAGACCATGAATTCCCTCTATGACAAGAATATCATTTTCTTTAAGCTGCAGGGTCCTGCCACGGTATTCCCTCTTTCCCGTCTTGAAATTGAAAGAAGGCATATCTACTTTCTCCCCTGCCAGAAGCCGGGTCATATCTTCATTAAACTGTCTGACATCCAGTGCCTCCAGACATTCAAAATCAAGATTTCCGTCTGCATCCCTCGGACACCGCTCCCTGTCATCATAATAATCATCCAGACTGATCGGATGCGGTTTTCTTCCCTTTGCCAGAAGCTGAATCGACAGGCGGTTGGAAAATGTCGTCTTTCCGGAAGAAGACGGACCTGCAATCATGACAAATTTAATTCCTTTTTTTGCTGCAATCTGTGCTGCCAGGGAACCGATCCGTTCCTCCATCAATGCTTCCTGAAGCAGAATAATCTGTTCGCCCCTGCCGGATGCGACTGCATCATTGAGCGCACCGATCGTTCCAACGTCCAGCATACGGCTCCAGCTGCGTGATTCTTTTAATGTGTGGTACAGTTTATTGGAGGTATGAAGCGGTTCCACTTCATCTCCCTTTTTATTTGGGAACAAAAGAACAAAGCCGTCTTCATATAACTCCAGATCAAACACTCCGAGGTATCCCGTGGATGGAACCATATAACCGTAATAATAGTCCTGATGTCCGTCCAGCTCATAAATATTGACACGCGAACTTCTGCGATAATGTAAAAGCCGCTCTTTGTCCTTCATTCCCTTATCATGAAACAGCTGTTCCGCATCTTCTGTTTTTACACTGCATTTCTTGATCGGTAAATCGGCCTCTACCAGACGCTGCATCTCTGCACGCAGTGCCTGCACGGCTGCTGTATCATTTGCAGTTCCATGCAGTTCACAGTAATAACTTTCTCCCAGAGAATAATATACCCTGATTTTTACCTGATCCTTCCACAGATTTTCTGCCGCCTTCTGCAATAAAAGCGTCATACTTCTGCGATAGGTGCGTTTGCCGTCCCTGTCTGTCATCGTCAGAAATGAAATTTTACCGGGTGCCTTCACCACTTTTGAAAGTTCCCGCAGTTTTCCATCTACACATGCCAGTACAATCCTGTCACTGTAATTTTTCTGATATTGTTTTGCAATCTGTTCCAGTTTTGTCTGCTCCGGAATCAGAACCAGTTCGGTTTTCTCCGGCGCAGTCTCCAATGTGATCTCAAATTCCTGCACTTTTTATCGCCCCCAAAATCGTATACGCAGATTCATTCTGCTGTAATTTTTCCTGCACTTCTGCAATACGTCGTATGATCTGTTCCGATTCTTTCTGTGCTTCAAGCGTCTGCAGAATCTGTGTCAGCTGTCCATGCTGACGCACCAGAAACCGGCGCAGTACCGGATTTCCGTTTCTCAGAAGAAGCGGTCCGTAAATATCACAGACTGCAATTGTCTGATCGTTCAACCGGTTCCACGTTTCATCCTGCTCCGTTTTTACGGCACGCATCATCGGATAATATTTTCCTTCTTCACAGACCATATCTTCATCTTCAATCTTATACTGATGCCGGCGCAGATATTCCCGGACCTTATGTATTTCAGACTGCGGCTGCAAAATCAGTTCTTTCGCTGTACTGCAGACGGATTCCCCTTCCGTCAGAATATGCAGAATCAGTTCTCCACCCATTCCTGCAATCAGAATGGAATCCGCTTCATTTGGAAGCAGTGCCTCTGCCCCGTCCGAAAGCCTGGTCTGTATATATTCCTCCAGCCTGGCTGCCCGGATATGTTCCTGTGCCCGGGCAAGCGGTCCCTCATTAATATCCATTGCAATGGCTCCCTTTATTTTCTGCCTCTGTACCAGTGCAATCGGCACATACGCATGGTCTGTTCCGATATCCGCAAGGATACCGCCGGTTGTAACCATGGAAGCCACTGCTTTCATTCTCCTCGATAATTTCATCATGTTACTCTAAATAATCCTTTAACTTACGACTTCTGCTGGGATGGCGAAGCTTACGGAGCGCTTTTGCCTCAATCTGACGGATTCGTTCTCTGGTTACATTGAACTCTTTTCCGACTTCCTCAAGGGTTCTCGCCCTTCCATCCTCCAGACCAAAGCGAAGCGTCAGCACTTTCTGCTCCCGCTCGGTCAGTGTTCCGAGTACCTCTTCCAGCTGTTCCTTAAGCAGCGTAAAAGTTGCAGCATCTGCCGGTACCGGTACATTATCATCTTTAATAAAATCGCCCAGATGGGAATCTTCCTCTTCTCCGATTGGTGTTTCCAAAGATACCGGTTCCTGTGAAATCTTTAAGATTTCCCGCACACGTTCCACCGGCATCTTCATCTCTTCCGCGATTTCTTCCGGCGTAGGTTCCCGCCCGAGTTCCTGCAGCAGCTGTCTGCTGACACGAATGAGCTTGTTGATCGTTTCCACCATGTGCACCGGAATACGGATGGTTCTTGCCTGATCCGCAATTGCACGGGTAATTGCCTGCCGGATCCACCATGTTGCATAAGTGGAGAACTTATATCCTTTGCGGTAATCAAATTTTTCTACCGCCTTGATCAGTCCCAAATTTCCTTCCTGAATCAGGTCTAAAAACAGCATGCCCCTGCCCACATAGCGCTTGGCAATGCTGACTACCAGACGAAGATTTGCCTCCGCCAGACGTTTTTTGGCATCTGATCCACGGTCGACATCCAGTTGCAATGCTTTGATCTCCGCTTGTATTTCTTCTTTTTCCTGTTCATCACCGGTTTCTGCCAGACGCTCTTTGAGCAGTGGAATTTTTTCAACTGCCACACTTCCGGCCTCCATCTTCTGTGCCAGCTCAATTTCTTCGTCTGCAGACAGCAGCGGCACTTTGCCGATTTCCTTTAAGTACATGCGTACCGGATCCTCGACACTTACGCCCTCCGGAACCGAAAGATCAATCTTTTCTACTTCTACCTCGTCTTCGTCATCCAGAATGATATCATCATCCTCATCATCCCCGTCACTGATCCTGAGGACATCTACTTTATTTGCTTCCAGGAAATCCAGAACCTTCTCCATCTTTTCTTCGTCAAGATTCATATCCCTGAAAAAATCGCTGATCTCCTGATACTCCAGAATGTTCCGTTTCTTTTTCCCCAGTTCCAGCAGACTTTTCAGTTTTTCTCTGAACTTTGCCTTTGTTTCTTCCGTTTCCACTGCTGCATTCTCTTCTTTTTTCTTTGCCATGTCGTTTCGTCCTCTCAGGTTACTTTCTATTTTGTCCCTAATCAATAGAAATATGCGTTTTCTTCAGCTTCTCCAATTCCTTCTGTTCATTGATCAGCTGCATAACGACCGTCAGATCATTCGGATCTGACTGCCGGCTTCGAACATCAATACTGTTTTCCTTGATTCTCTCAATTGTTTCCTTTAATGCTTTTTCTTTGTCCTGTTTTGTCTCTACTTCATGAATTTTTGCATTAAAAAGCCCCGCAATTTCTTTTTGTTCTTCCTCCTCCTGAAACCGGCTGATAATCTTTGCCGGATTCACCTGTCCGCTCTCCCCATACTGAGTGAACAGCTCCTGTGCCGCTTTGCGATACAGCGGTTCCGTGAAATCTTCCTCCGTGATCCATCCTTTGATGCTGTCAAAAAGCCGCGTATCCTCGATTAGCCAGGTCAGAAGCAGCTTCTGTGACTGTTTCATGCCATCTTCTTTCTTTTTTTCATGGATACCGCTCTTTAACGGAGCCGCCTTTGTAATCCCGCTCCCTGCCATTGCCAGATTATTCACAAGCTTCCGCAGATCCTCAAAGCCAATCCTGTACTTATCAGCGACCGCCTGGATATAATTGTTGCGCTCAAGCTCCTCCGGAAAGGCTAAAAGCCGCCGCGCCGTCTCATTATAAAATGCCGTCTTGGACTCCGGATCATTCATATCATAATTCTGCTCCAGCATACGGATTTCAAACAGAAAACTGTTTTCCGCCTGATCAATCCGCTTCTGATATTCTTCGGCCCCAAGTGCTTTGATAAATTCATCCGGATCTTTGTACGGCTGCATGTTTATGACTTTCGTGATAATTCCAACTTCTTTTAAAATCGGAATTGCACGGAGTGCCGCCTTTACCCCAGCCCCATCACTGTCATATGTCAGATACACTTCTTTGGTGTAGCGTTTCAGCAGACTGGCATGTCCACTGGTAAGCGATGTGCCAAGAGAGGCCACCGCATTGTCAAAGCCTGCCTGGTGCAGTGCAATGACATCCATATATCCCTCACATAAAAGCAGCTGCGGTTTTCTGGTTGTCCTTGCAATATTTAATCCATACAGATTCCGGCTCTTGTCAAAAATCTTCGTCTCCGGCGAATTCAGATACTTCGGTTCCCCTTCGCCCATGACACGCCCTCCAAATCCGATCACCCGGTTATGTACATCCATGATCGGAAACATGGCACGATTCCAGAATTTGTCATGACCTCCGCGCACCTCATCGATGGAGACAAGCCCCGACTCTTTCAGCAGCGCATCGTCATATCCCATATGTCTTAAATAGCGATAGAGATCATCGCTGTACTGATCCGAATAGCCCAGGCCAAATTTGCGCATCGTTTCATCCGACAGCTCCCGCTTACGGAAATACGCATATGCTTTTTCCCCTCTCGGGCTGCGCAGAAGTTTATAAAAATACTTTGCGGCTTCTTTGTTAATCTCCAGCAGCTTCGTGCGCTTGTCTGCCTCACGTTTCTGTGCACCTGTCATCTCCTGCTTGGGAAGTTCAATTCCCGCACGATCGGCAAGTACCTGCATCGCTTCGGTAAAAGTATAATTCTCATACTGCATCAGAAATGTAAAAACATTGCCTCCCGCTCCACATCCAAAGCAGTAATACATCTGTTTATTCGGAGAAACGGAAAATGATCCCGTCTTCTCATTATGAAAGGGGCATAACCCAAAATATGTACTTCCTTTTTTCTGCAGACGCACATACCCGCCGATCACATCCACAATGTCATTGCGGGAACGTACCTCCTCAATCAGATCATCTGAAAAATACGGCGTGGAAATCCCCTCCTTTCTCTAGTCATCAATATCCATCCACTTTCCATGCCTGCGGCATAAAATTTTCTTTAAATTTGGTAATCGCATACTTATCTGTCATACCGGAAATATAGTCACAGACGATGCGCCCTTTGTCTTCGCCCTCATCCAGCATTTTTAATAACTTTGCCGGCAGCTGCTCGATATGGTCCATATAAAAATAATACATCTGTTCCAGCATGGCCTTAGCTTTTACTTCCTCGCCTTTTGCGACCGGATTCCGGTATACATGTTCAAACATGAACAAGCGCAGATCCCGCAGCGCCTCCGCGGTCTCATCCGACATAATGATATCGTCTCTTCCCATACTGTTGCTGATGATATCGTGGATCAGGTGATCCAGGCGCTCTCTCGTGGTAAATCCCAGCGTACGACGCAGTTCCACGGGAATATCTTCCTCATCCAGAATCATTGCACGGATCGCATCGTCAATATCGGAATTGACATATGCAATCTTATCGGACAGGCGCACAATCTTTCCTTCCAGCGTGTGCGGAATCGTCCGTGTCTGATGGTTTAAAATTCCATCCCGGACCTCCCAGGTCAGATTCAGTCCTTCTCCGTCTTTTTCCAGTTTTTCTACAATACGTACGCTCTGTTCGTTGTGGCGGAACCCGCCTTCATACACCTGATTCAGCAGAAATTCTCCTGCATGTCCAAACGGTGTATGCCCCAGATCATGCCCCAGTGCTATCGCCTCAACCAGATCTTCATTCAGCCGGAGCGCCTTCGCAATGGTTCTCGCATTCTGCGATACTTCAAGCGTATGTGTCAGCCGCGTCCGGTAATGATCTCCCATCGGTGTGAGAAAAACCTGCGTCTTACTTTTCAGTCTCCGGAAAGACTTACTGTGCAGGATACGGTCACGGTCCCTCTGAAAGACCGGACGAATATCACACTGCGGTTCCTCCCTGTCTCTGCCCTTTGAATTTATGGACAGACAGGCGTACGGACTTAAAGTATCTGCTTCTATCTGTTCTATTCTTTCCCGAATTGTCATATTCTGCTCATTTCTGCGGCACAAACCGCCAAAATCCTTACAACATTTCAAACAACTCTACATATTATATATTCTGCGTGAATTCCTGATTTCCTTTTTTATTTTGCATTTCCTCCGAGTACTTTCCGCAGCTGTTGCAGACAGATACCCGTAATCTGATTTTCGTAGCTTCCAAAATAAAATTTGTTATCTTTCACCAGAATACATCCGACCCAGTCTCCATCCACAGGATCTTCCTCCAGCGCCTGCTCCATGTTCTGATATCCCCGAAGTGTAAAATAGGCATCATAATCCGAAAAATCCGCTGTGCGGTAGGTCACATCCGGAAACTGCATCCTAAGCCCCTGTATCAGATCCGCCGGACATGCCACATAGCCTGTCGGCTCATGCGAATATGCCGATTCCAAAGCCCAGTCTTCATCCCAGAGAAGAAACACATCATCCGTTTCCCATGCCTTATCTGTTTCCACCGATGCCACCGGTGCATATGTTCCTCCATCGGTTCCGGCTGTCTGTACGAGATTTGTTTTTCCGGTCGGATCGGTATACAGAAGATTTGCAATCGCAAGCTGATAAAACCGACTGTCGCAGCGCTCTCCACGCTCTGCCAGATAGCCCTGGGCAATTCCGTTTTTCTCCAGATCCGCTTCCTCATTTACCGGTACATAAACCGCATCTCCATATTCCATCGGTCCCATCCGCGTATCCTTAGTCAGAAATTCCGCAACCTTCGTATAATCCCCTGCGGTATCTTTTGGCATCAGAAGTACTATCACGACAACAATTGCAGCAGCCGCAATACTGCAGCCAACCGTCACAATCTTTCTGATCATCCGGTGTCTGCGCGATTCTTCTTCCCCGGCGGATGCCGGTATTCCATCTATATTTTTAACCGCATACTGTCTGGATGCATAGCTAAATACAAATGCACCGATGACAAGAATAAAAACAACCATTGTCAACAGACAGGTGATTTCCTGCCAGGTCCGCATCCGGCCGCAAAGCAGCAGATGATCGATCAGACATGTTGCTCTGCCTGATGATTTCTGTTCAAATTTCAAACGACAGACGCCGTTCATTCCAAGACATACCAGTGCAAACACCGCACCATCAACCAGTGCATAGCGAATCCACCGCACCTTTTCCCGGATTACAGCAAGCGGAAACAGTGAAAGCACAAACGCAAACATGATCATCCCCGCAAAAAAATATGCCCATTTTTCCAAAAGCGATGTGTTCCACATCTGCCGTACATATTCCACTGCGGAAGCTCCATTGATATTTCCCCAGCCGGTGACCCGGGAGATCAGAAACGCAATTCTTAAAATTCCCCATAAAACCAGATAACCAGCAGCATATTTCCACAACAGCCGTCCTGTGATCTGACGATCTGACAATTCCTGCTGCATCCCTCCGTTTTCCATTCCCGCACGGGTCCGTATCCGAAAAAATACCAGCGTAAATGCAACAAACGCAGGAAATCCACCCATACTTCCGACAAACCCATTGATAAAAAGCATCACCGTAAATGCCAGTATGGCGGAAACCAAAAGACGCATCGGATCTGCATCCATCGTTTCAGGTTCTTTCTTATCATACTTCATGCCATATCCTCCTTTTTGCGATCTTTAAGAAGTGCCCATGCCGTAATTCCTGCCGTCAGTGCTTCCGCAGCCATAAATGACAGCCAGACACCACGGATTCCAAACATACGTGATAATATCACGGAACACACCGCGATAGCTACAAATCCTCTGCAAACCGAGGCCGTAAATGCCTCTTTTGCATGCTCCGATGCACTCAGATATCCGGTTCCGATAATATTGAAACCGGCAAACAAAAATCCGATCACATAAAGCCGCATTCCTGTAAATGCATATTCTGCCATCTTTACCGAATGTTCACTGTTAAACAAGGCTACCATCGGGTCTGTAAATCCCCAGACAAGCGAAATAATCAAAAGACTGAAAGCAACGCCCGTAGCCAGTCCCAGATGCAGAATCTTTTTAACTGCACGTTCATTCCCTTCTCCGTAATAACGGCTGACCAGTGGCTGGGCTCCCTGGGAAATCCCGTTAAAAATACAGGTAAATATGAGTGCAAAGTTGGCAATCACGCCATAGGCAGCCACTCCTACATTTCCGGCAAGCCCTAAAATCAGGTAATTAAAAAGCGTTGTTGTCACTCCGGAAGAAAATTCTCCCACAAATGCCGGCACCCCCAGCTGGCAGGATGCTGTAAGCATCCGTACCGATGGTCTGGTCTTTGCAAACTGTATTGTATTTTTCTTCTGAAAAAAATGAATACTGCAGATTAATATGCTGACGATCGGAGAGGCTGCTGTGGCAAGTGCTGCTCCTGCCAGTCCCATCCCCATTGGAAACATAAACACATAGTCAAGGACAACATTGGAAAAACTTCCCATCATCGTTCCAATCATGGCGAGGGTCGGGGCATTGTCATTTCGTACAAACGCAGAAAACACATAATTCATCATAAAAAACGGTGTAAATAATAAGAAAATCCTCGTATATGTGCGGCCCAGCTGCGTGATCCCGGCATCTGCCCCCATCATATGCATCACCGTATCCGGAGAAAAAATGCCAGACAGGACAAATGGAATGCTGATTATGAGGATACACAAAATCGCATTTGCAAAATATTTCTTTGCACTGTCATCTTCCTGTGCTTTTAATATCGTATACCGGGTTGCCGATCCTACCCCAATCATCGATCCTATGGCAAAAATCAGGTTATATACCGGCAGCACCAGATTCAATACGGTAATCCCGTCCGTTCCCGCTGCCTGCGAGATAAAGAATGTATCCACGATAATATAGCAGGAAATCCCCAACATTCCACAGATATTCTGGGAAACATATTTTATAAACTGTTTTTGAATGTTCATATTTATATAGTTATCCTTTTTGTTGTGTGCATCAGCATGCTTCATTATACATTGTCACCAGGCGGAGCCTGATGACCTGCGCATGCATCAGCATGCTTCATTATACCATATTTTATATAACAAAAAAGCCTTGATTTCTCAAGGCTTTCTCACATCTTAGTGCGGAAGATGGGACTTGAACCCACACGATCGCAATGATCACAAGATCCTTAGTCTTGCTCGTCTGCCAGTTCCGACACTTCCGCATGTCTGTCAGCGACTTAGTTATAGTACCAAACAAACACATATATGTCAACACCTTTTTTTAATTTTTTTTATTTTTTTTGATTTTCTTTAAATCTTTGACAAGTTTTTCAATATCTCTGACGCTTAATTTTTCATCAAAAACTTTCTGTGCAATTTCATATTGTTGATCTTTGTTTGTAATTGCTAATAATGCTCTTGCATGTCCTGTACTGATCATTTCTTCTTCCAGCATTTTTTGTACTCTTGGATCAAGTTTCAAAAGTCTTAATGAGTTTGTGATCGCAGCACGGCTCTTGCTAACCTTGCCTGCAACTTCATCTTGTTTTAATTGAAATTCTTCCATTAGGCGTTTATATGCCATAGCTTCTTCAATTGGATTTAAATTATCTCTTTGAATATTTTCAATTAAAGCGATCTCTACAACTTCATTTTCATTATACTTACGGATCATGACAGGGACTTCATTAAGGCCTGCTAATTTTGCTGCTCTCCATCTTCTTTCTCCTGCAATGATCTCATAGAAGTCATCTTTTGGAGTTACCAAAATTGGCTGCAACATTCCATATTGTTTAATTGAATCTGATAATTCCTGTAATGTATCTTCATCAAACTGATTACGTGGCTGATCAGGATTAGGTTCAATCTTGTCAATTGGTAATGTCAGTTCTTTCTCTGGCTCAGCTTTTTTCTTTGATTTCGATGATCTTGATACTTTTTTCTTTACTTGTTCTACATCTTCTTCATCGACAATCGGTGCTTTTGGAATCAGTGTATTCAATCCTCTTCCAAGTCCCATTTTCTTTCCTGACATTATTTTTTACCTCCATTTTCAATCACTTCTTCTGCAAGTAGATTATAGCTTTCTGCTCCTGAAGATCGAGGAGCATATACATTGATTGGAAGTCCATGACTTGGTGCCTCTGCCAGACGTACATTTCTTGGAATGATCGTCTTATAAATATTCTGATTTAAGTACGATTTGACATTCTCTACAACCTGCAGCGATAGATTTGTTCTACCATCATACATTGTAAACACAACACCCTCTATCTTTAATCTTGGATTCAGACTCTTCTGAATCAGGTCAATTGTATAGATCAGCTGTGTAAGTCCATCCAATGCATAAAATTCACATTGAATCGGAACAATTACGGTATTTGCTGCTGTCATGGCATTTACTGTTAACATTCCCAATGCCGGTGGGCAATCGATAATAATAAAATCGTATCTTCTTCTTACCTTTTGAAGATTCTCTTTCATGATAAACTGCATTTTATCCACAGTCATCAATTCAATTTCTGCTCCAGCTAAATTTCGATTTGCTGGAAGTAAGGATAGATTATCAAACAAGTCTTTAATGATACAATCTTGTATCTTTTCTTCTCCTGTAATCACCTCATAAGTTGTCTTATCCAGCTCGTTTTTGTCTAATCCCAAGCCACTGGTGGTATTTCCCTGAGGATCCATATCAATCGTCAAAACTTTTTTATCTTTTTCATATAACTTACCTAAACATTGCAATTATCTTTGGCACAAACACAACAAGCCACATACCTGCTGCCATCATGTCTGCTATAAAACAGGCTGCTGATGCCGTGTCTTTTGCAACTTTAGCAAGTGGATGAAACTCTTCTGTTACCATGTCAACAACTGCTTCTATTGACGTATTAAAAAGCTCTGTAACAAGTATTAAAGCTCCCATAACAAGTGTTATAACCCACTGAATTGGTGTTATATGAAATCCAAAACCACAAGCTATTATAATAGTCATTACAATAACGTGAAGAAGTAAGCTCTGTTCATGTAAATATGCATATTTAAGTCCATCAAAAGAATATTTAAAGCTCATAAAAATTCTTTTTAATCCTATTTTCTTAAATCCTTGTTCTTCTACGTATTTTCCTCTTGATATTTCTACCTTAACTTTCTTTTT
>ERZ1108170.1954-NODE-1954-length-11693-cov-4.644269_pt1 | contig 11693 bp, 9 predicted proteins | sample MGYA00403705_ERZ1108170 | MGnify/ENA primary metagenome ERZ1108170 (study PRJEB35170, sample SAMEA104062422) | human gut metagenome | biome: human gut; feature: human-associated habitat; material: faeces | place: Denmark | collected 2012-06-15 ...
CAACCCCTCAAGTTGTACCCTCACGAAACCAGCCCCTCAACAACTTTGAATACCCGATTTTATTGCCATATTTTCTTATTTATGCATTTTATATAAAATACACCGACATTAAGTAGGCATATTGTTCCCTGTAACTGATCAACCATATCAGTTCATTATAAAAATCTCAGATTTTTGTCTTGGCAATTGAGCCACTATAAGGGGTGTTTATAGGACACCATAGAGTTTATAATAGGAACCAGGATAGGGATAGTCCCTTGATTGGTTCTTTTTTTGTGTGGAGGTGCTTATGCTGGAAGAATTAAAATTTTCGATTGGTGGTATGGAAGGATGGACTAAGGTCACGGTAAAAGTTGAAGATGATATAGTTCACTATGCTGTAGATAGTCTTATGGGTGGAATTACAAGTGAAAAAAGCTAAGAAAAGCTGTTTCAAAGATATTTTTACAGAAGATAGAGGGGTTGCAGATAAATAGATGGAAATCAAAGTATCAGCCACCAGAGGAAATTATGGATATTCTATATCCATTTATTAATGCAGATTCCATTCAGAATGTTTTTGTAGAATTTAATATGCTAAATTCGGAACATACAGAGAAAATCAACATAACTTGAAAAACTGGAATTGCAATATATGAAACCAGCTTTGGAGGTGGACGTGGGATATACTCTACATATATAGATAAAAATGGCGTAAGAGAGTTCCTTGATGAATTGGGTTATTCTGAAATTCCAAAAGTAAATGCGGATGATGAGGGGATTGTAGGTAATTATGTGGAGAATATAGGAAGATATAAATATGTGATAACGTATCATGCACAAGAAGAAACTATTGTTGAGGGCATTTATGTTCGGGATGGAATACCGGAAAACTGGGGAGTTTTTATCAATGCAATTAAAGAATTTTTGAGTGGATTTGAGCGTAGAGAATTGTTCAATACAGAGCATTTTTAGTGGTAATGGCATAAAGATATAATATTTGCTACTTTCCAAAAAAAATTACGACTTCTCATAGTAATTGAAAGACGGCTATGGTATAATATTTCTGTTATGTGGATTTATTGTAGGATTCGCAAAGGAGAAATAGATGGACGTATCATATAACAAGTTTTTTAAGATACTGATTGACCGCAAAATGAAGAAAAAAGACATTTGCGAGCTGGCAGGGATTGGAACAAGTACTATGGCAAAAATGGCAAAGGATGAAAACGTATCCTTGGATGTTCTGGTCAGGATATGCCGAGCACTTGATTGTACGATGGATGACATCTTAGATGTACTCCCGGCAGAGAACGAGAAATAATATTGGAAAGGTGCGAAAAAATGAATAGACGAGAATATAGCGCAGGAGCAGTGAAGTTTTCGTTTTGGTTCATGGAATTTAAGACAGTGGTTAAGCTCTTGTCAGAGGGCATGACACTGGATGAAATTAAGGAAAAGAACCAGAATGAAAATCTCTTTGGCGCACCGACTACGCTTCGTGCAGGTCAGATTTTTTCTACTGTATCGGCAAGGATAAAGGCACTTGATGCGTCTTTTTATCCGGTATTTATGGAAAGTGACTTAGCGACACAGAAGTTGTTTGCATTAGTAGGTGCAATGGCTCATGACACACTTTTCTTTGATTTTGTGTATGAGGTCGTAAGAGAGAAAATGATCATTGGAAACAATGAGTTTTCTGACAGTGATATAAGTATATTTTTTAAGAATAAACAGTTGCAGGACGGAAAGGTTGCAAAGTGGACGGATGCGACATTGAATCGTCTGGGAAAAACATATAAGACCATGCTTTTTGAATCCGGTATGACAGATAAGGGAACTCCCCGTATTATCTTAAAGCCAATCCTTGATCCGGTTATGGAACACTGGCTTTTTGATCACGACATGGAACCAATCGCAAAAGCACTTACGGGGGTACGATAATGGCAAGCATAGAAGAAAGACTGGACATAATGGAAGCAAAAATCAAGGAACCAAAGTTCCGTGATACCACAGGAAAGGCAAATGAAGTCAATTACTGGGTATTTGATTATGCTCCGGAGAATGAGCTGATTGTCCGTGACAGAATAGAATATTTGAAAAATAAAAATTCCAGAGGGACTGATGGATTTGAACTGGTGGTATATGATTTGTATGATTTGATCATTGCGCATCTAGAGGATAAAAATTTCATGGAGAAGTGTTATCAGATGGAAGAAAAGAGGGGTATTGTAAAGGTTGCATCCGCAATACAGCGTTCTCTTAAAATCACGGATAAGGATAACATGATTGTGGAATATATTGCAGAGCATACACCGAAAAATTCCGTAGTGTTTCTGACAGGAGTGGGAAAATGCTATCCGTTGCTGCAATCACCGGAGGTATTCAACAAAATTCTTTACAATATGCCGCAGCATTTTGCAAAGGTGCCTATGGTGCTGTTCTATCCGGGAACCTATACCGAACAGGAACTCATCATATTCAACGAAGTTCACGAAGATAATTATTACCGGGCATTCCGGCTGGTACGATAACAGTGTGAAGCATGACGCTTCACACGGAAAAACGCAAAACAGCGTTTTTCTAAGAACGGATGAAAGGAAAGGTATGTAGTATGCAGATAAGAGAAATGTTTGCAAAACCGATAGATCGTGATTTACAGGGGGTTATCATTGTAGGGCAGGACGAGACTGCCAATGTCAAGCAGGAGTTAGAAGAATACGTTGTCACAAGGGAATTGCAGAAGCATTTTGCAGATTTTTTTGCGTCATATAAGACCGGAATCATAGGAAATACATCAAAAACAGGTGTATGGATTTCCGGTTTCTTTGGAAGTGGTAAATCTCATTTCTTAAAAATCCTATCTTACCTTCTGGAGAATAAAGAGATTGCAGGCAAGAAAGCAATCGACTATTTTGTGGACGATAATAAAATAGCTGATCCGATGGTACTTGCGGATATGCAGCTTGCCGCAAACACACCGACCGATGTTGTTCTTTTCAACATTGATTCTAAGAGCGATTCCAACAGCAAACAGAATAAAGATGCCATAGTGAACGTATTCCTGAAAGTATTTAACGAAATGCAGGGATATTGTGGTGCTATGCCTTTTCTGGCTGATTTGGAGCGCAGGCTGAATGAAGAAGGCAGATATGTGGAATTTAAGCAGAAGTTTGAAGAAAACTATGGAGATGCGTGGATAGATTCCAGACAGGACTTCGATTTTATACAGGATGATATTGTAGATACTTTAATAGATATGGACTTTATGAGTGAAGCTGCCGCAAGAAACTGGTGCGAGAAAGCTGCTGAACCATACAAGATTAGTATTGAGGATTTTGCAAAACGTGTAAAGGCATATATTGATCGCAAGGGCAACAATCATCATGTGGCATTTCTTGTGGATGAAGTGGGACAGTATATCGGGGATGATTCCAACCTTATGCTGAATCTCCAGACCGTTCGTGAGGAACTGGGAAAAGAGTGTAACGGTAAGGCGTGGGTGATCGTAACAAGCCAGCAGGATATTGATTCCATTACCAAGGTAAAAGGAAATGATTTCTCTAAGATTCAGGGACGATTCGATACGAGAATTTCCCTTTCTTCGGCAAACGTGGATGAAGTCATCAAAAAGCGTATTCTGGATAAAAAGGACACTGCAGCACAGATGCTCCGCCTGCTTTATGGACAGAAGGCAACCACGATTAAGAATAAGATTGTATTCAATGATGGTGTGGAGAAGAAATTATATGCAGATGAAAATGATTTTGCACTAGTGTATCCGTTTGTACCATATCAGTTCAATCTTCTTGCAAGTGTATTGACATCTATCCGTACCCATGGTGCATCCGGAAAGCATTTATCAGAAGGTGAGCGTTCTATGCTTGCTATGTTTAAAGAGTCGGCAATGGATTATAAGGAGCATGAGGAAGGCACACTCATTCCATTCCATGCGTTTTATGATGCACTGGAAAATTTCCTCGATCACAGTCATAGGGGAGTTATTATCAAGGCTTATGACAATAGCTTTATCAATCCGGATCATAAGACAAAAGATATATTTGCAATCAATGTATTAAAGACCTTGTTCATGATCAAATATGTCAATGATGTGGAAGCAAACATTGATAACATCACAAGCCTTATGATTTCCAATATTGAGGATGACCGTGTCGAGCTGAAAGCAAAAGTAGAGGACGCTCTGAAAGTGCTGATGCGTCAGATGCTTGTGCAGAGAAACGGAGAAATCTATGTATTCCTGACCGACGAGGAGCAGGAAATCAACCGTGAGATCGAGAGCCAGAATGTGGAAATGGCAGAGGTGATCAATAAGGCTTCTGAAATGATTTTTGAGGACATTTTCACAGATAAGAAGTATCGTTATCCGGCATTCAATGGCAGATATGCGTTTGGATTTAATTCGATTGTGGATGACAGACCATATAAGGCAAATCAGAATTATGATATTGGTGTGCATATCTTAACACCTGCGGCTGATATGGGAACAGATGAAACTACCCTTCGCATGGTATCCGGACAGGGCAGAGAGGTACTTGTGGTTTTGCCGGATGATAGGGCATTTATGGACGAGATACAGAGATATTTGAAGATAGAGAAATTCCTTCGTTTGAACACTTCCTCTGTACTGCCGCAGTATGAGACAATCAAAGAAGGCAAGCGTCTGGAAATGCGTGAGCGTAATGCGAATGCGAGATTATATTTATCAGAGAGCTTAAAAGAAGCTGATATATATGTCAATGGCGATAAGGCACAGATCAATGCCAAAGAGGTATCCACTCGCATCAATGAAGCACTGGGAAGACTGGTATCTACAGTTTATCATAAGCTGTCATATATTGATGCTGCCTATGGCGAGGATGATATAAGAAAGCTGTTCAAGACCACAAATCAGATTTCTCTTAATCTGGAGGGCGGTACTGAGCCAAACGTACATGCACTGGATGATGTGCTGAGCTACGTGGCAGACAATACCCGTATGCACGCAAAAACATCCATGAAAAGCATTAAGGACAGATTTATGAAAGCTCCTTATGGTTTCGTAGAGGATGATGTGCATTGGCTCGTTGCAAAGCTGTTTCGTCGTGGCGATTTAGCCTTTTATGTGAATGGATCGTCTGTATCCACGCACAATAAAGATGCAGAGGAAATCATCAATTACATCACGAAAAAGAGCTATGTCGATAAGCTGATGATGGAGCAGAAAATTCGTGTGTCAGAAAAAGAGAAAAAAGTTACAAGAGATGTTATGAAGGAATTGTTCGGTGCAACCGGAAATTCAGATGATGAAGATACGATGATGAACACCTTTGTAACTTATGCAACGAAACTGACTTCCACACTTGGAGAACTGGAAGTACGGTATGAGACCACAAAGTATCCGGGCAAACGGCTAGTAGAGTATGGCAAGAAACTTCTTTTTGGACTGACGCAGATTCAGACACCGACAGAATTTTTCCAGACTGTAAGTAAAAAGCAGGATGATTTATATGAATTTGCAGAGGATTATGAGCCAATCAAAGCATTTTTCAGCAGTGAGCAGAGAACGATCTTTGATAAGGCTGTGCTGTACCTGAGCAAATATGATGACAGTAAAACATATATCGTGGACGAAAATCTGGAGAATATAGTTGCTGAAATTAGTACGATTGTGAAAAAACAGTCTCCGTACAGTGATATTCCGAAACTGCCAGAGCTTCTGAAACAGTTCAGTGATGTATATTCCGATATATTGGACGAGCAGTTAAAGCCGGTACTGGATTCCGTTTTGGATTCCCAGAGCAGAGTATATGAGGTACTGAATACCAAAGCATACGCAGAAGAAAAGAGAAGCAAGTATGCCGCCATGTTTGATGAAATCACGAATGCGGCGAATGGCTGTACGAATGTATCCGTTCTTAGAAGCTATGCTGACAGGGCAGAAGCATTAAAAATTCGTCTGTTAAATGAAATGACACAGATGGATCAGGCAATCGCAGTGAAGAAAGCGGAAGAAGTCCGTAAGAGACTGGAAGCACAGGCAAAAGAAGTCGGAAATGTGGATCAGGCACAGATTGAAGCAGAGGTACAGAAAAAGGTCGAAAAAGTGAAAAAGACCAAGAATGTATCTATCAAGAGTATCACGAAAACTGCTTCATGGAGACTGGAAAATGCAGAGGATGTTGATAAATATCTGAATGAGCTTCGGCTGAAACTGGTCAGTGAGCTTGATACAGATACCATAGTCAATATTGAATTTTAAATTGTTATAGGCAGGAGGCGTTTCATGGAAACAATTGTTTTATATCATGGGAGCAGTCAGATAGTGACAGAACCCGAGATAAGAATAGCAAAATTTAACAAAGACTTTTATTTCGGCTTTTATTGTACATTGCTTCCGGAACAGGCAAAAAGATGGGCGACAAGGTATACTGGTGTAGGATATCTGAATGAATATGTATATACACCGGATGAATCGCTTAATATCAAAAAATTTCCTGAAATGACAGAAGAGTGGCTTGATTTTATAACAGCATGTAGACTTGGAAAATCTCATAATTATGACATTGTGGAAGGACCTATGGCAGATGATACAATTTTTAACTATGTACAGAATTTTGTAGATGGAAAAATCAGCAGAGAAGCATTTTGGAATTTAGCAAAGTTCAAAAAACCAACGCATCAGATAAGTTTTCATACGGCAAGGGCTTTGACTACATTATCTTTTTTGAAAGGAATTGAGGTGACGGATCATGAATGATAATTCCTTATTTTTCTTATGCAGCTTAATTGAATTTATTGGCAGACAGCAGAAGCAACGCCGAGGTAGGATAGTAGAACTTCTTGGGGAGAATGTAATAAAGCGGATCTATGATTACGCAGATGTTTTTCACTGCGAACCAATAGAGAAAGTTGCAGATGATTTTATATTACGTTGTCAGATACCCATGGATGATTATGATAATGTAAAATGTTGCAGATATGAAGTTCCGGATTATTGGGAGATTGGCGAAGTGTATGAGCGCCTAATCGAGGATTTGAAGAAAAGCTCTGGTAAAGAAATGATAGATTGTATAAAAGAGGTTTATGCTTCTTGGATTAGTGATGCGATATCGAATTACAATACTGACTTTTATTATCAATCCAGAGATTATATTTATGAGTGCTTCAAAGAAGGACAGGTTTGTGCATAGGTAAGAGTAATAACAGAAAAATTTGTCAAGATCAGCAGGAAGGGAAAAATGAATAAAACAGCAATTAGGAATTTTGCCATATGGGCAAGAAACAGGCTTATAGCAGATATAAAATATCGTGCCGGATTGATGGGCATTACAGAAAATGGCATTGCAGCTACCCTGCCACAGTCAAATAGTACAACCGAGTTCTACGATATAGGAACGGCAGAACCTTATGCTATTAATGGAGAGGAAATCAAACAGCGGCGTGCATTGGTGGATGTGATCCGGGCAAAAGAAAAGGATTCTGATTATGCGGTAGCATATAAATATATCATAGAAGAAGTTGCTTATACCTGGTTCAATCGTCTGATTGCAGTACGTTTCATGGAAGTAAATGACTATCTCCCTTCTCATGTGAGAGTATTGTCCTCAGAGAATGGAAAAACAGAACCAGATATTGTTACCAATCCATTCGATGCTGAACTGAATCTTTCAAGTGCAGAAGAAGAGAAAATAATCACATTAAAGAGAGAAAACAAACTTGACGAAGCATTCAAGATGCTTTTTATCAAACAATGTAATGCTTTGAATGAAATTCTTCCGGCTTTATTTGAAAAGACAAGTGATTATACTGAGCTTCTGTTAAATCTGTCTGTAATTGATCAGGATGGAGTTGTGTATCATTTGGTACATGATATTCCGGAGGAAGATTTTAACGTCAGCGCAGGAGGACAGGTAGAAATCATCGGCTGGATGTATCAGTATTATAATACTGAGCCAAAGAATGATGCTTTTGCGAAAAAAGGAAAAATCACAAAAGAGGAAGTACCTGCTGTTACACAGCTTTTTACACCGGACTGGATTGTACGCTATATGGTAGAGAACAGCTTAGGCAGATTGTGGGTAGAGGGACATCCGGATGCTGACCTGCAGGGCGGGTGGAAGTATTATCTGGAAGAAGCAGAGCAGGAGCCGGAAGTACAGGCAGAGCTTGCTAAGATTCGTGAAGAGTATGCAAAACTGAAACCGGAAGATATAAAGCTCATTGATCCCTGCATGGGAAGTGGACATATCCTTGTATATGCCTTTGATATATTCATGCAGATCTATGAAAATGCAGGTTGGTCAGCAAGAGAAGCTGCACAGAGCATTGTGGAGCATAACATCTATGGACTGGATATAGATGATCGTGCTGCACAGCTCAGTTATTTTGCTGTCATGATGAAGGCAAGACAGTATGACAGACGAATTTTCACTCGTGGAGTGCGTCCAAATGTCTATGCAATACAGGAGAGCAACGGTATCAACCGGGAGCAACTCAAGTATTTCGGTGCGGAATTGGACGAGATGGAGAAAAATACAGCCATTTTGCAGATAGAGGGACTCCTGGACACATTGATTGATGCAAAAGAGTATGGTTCCATTCTGAATGTGGATGAATATGACTGGAATTTACTACGCAGATTCGTAAACAACGCAGATATTGGTAGTCAGATATCGTTTGATACTTATGGTCTGGATGAGACGGCAGAGAAGCTGAAAGAACTGATAGAGATTGGTGCGATTATGGCGCAGAAGTATGAGATTGCGACTACGAATCCTCCTTACATGAGTCCGACTAAAGGAACAAATAAATTGTTGTCATATATAAAAAAGGCGTATTCTGATAGTAAGACAGATCTATATACAGTTTTTATGGAAAAATGTAATAGAATGTTATGTAAGAATGGTTTACAGGCAATGATTAATCAGCATGCATGGATGTTTTTATCAACATTCGAGAAAACTCGAGAATTTATTATTAATTATCAATTTGTAAATATGATTCATTTAGGCGCTAGAGCATTTGAGGAAATTGGTGGAGAAGTAGTTCAAACGACCAGTTTTGTAATCCGTAAATCTAAAAGTGAAGGGTATAAGGGCATCTATAGTAGACTTATAGATGGAACAACACAGCAGGATAAGGAAGAGCAATATCTAAAACGAAATAGAAATTATGTTGCTTTGCAAGATAATTTCAAAAAAATTCCCACAATGCCGTTTGCTTATTGGGTTAGTAGTACAATATTTCGAGCATTAAGTGGCACAGTTGCAGCGGATTTTGCTCATTTTTGTAAAGGAATAGATACGGGAGATAATAATAGATTTTTGCGATTGTGGTTTGAAGTTGAACAAAATAAAATCGGATATCCATTAAAATGGGTTCCATACAATAAAGGTGGTTCATTCAGAAAGTGGTATGGAAATAATGATTATTTGATAAATTGGGACAATGATGGTGGCGAGGTTGCTGCATTCGAAGGATCAAATATACGAAATAGAACAACATATTTGAATAGTGGAATAACGTGGTCAGCGACTTCGTCAGATTCATTTGCATGTAGATATTGTTTTGGAAACTTTTTATATGATTCAAAAGGATGTATGGCTTTTTCAGGAGAAAAAAATGAGGACTTATATTTAACTGGAGCAATGAATTCAGCACCATTTTCAGAGTTTATGAAAGTTGTATCGCCAACGTTAGATTATAATCCAGGACCTGTTGGTAGAGGGGCGATTGTTGATAAAGTTGAAAACAAGAATATAATAGTAAATATAGTTAAACAAAATATAGATATATCAAAAAGGGATTGGGATAACTATGAAAGATCTTGGGATTTCGAACACCATCCATTGATTTCAGTAATACCTAGAAATGCAACTCTTTTTGATACTACAGATAATATTGATTTATCAGAATGCTTCACTTGTTGGGAAAATGAGTGTAATGAGCGTTTCAACCAGCTTAAAGCAAATGAAAAAGAGTTAAACCGTATTTTCATTGATATTTATGGCTTACAGAATGAATTATCACCAGAGGTAGAAGATAAAGATGTGACTGTCCGTAAGGCTGATTTACAGAGAGATATAAAGAGTTTGATTTCCTATGCAGTTGGATGTATGTTCGGGCGATATTCTTTGGATGAAGAAGGCTTGATATATGCAGGCGGTGAATGGGATGAAAGCAGGTACAAGACATTCATTCCGGACAAAGACAATATTATTCCAATCACAGATGAAGAATACTTAGAGGACGATATTGTATCACGCTTCTGCACATGGTTAAAAACTGCATTTGGAGCAAAGTCTTTAGAGACAAATCTGGATTTCATTGCAAAGGCACTTGGAAATAAGGGAGATACAAGCAGGGAGATTATTCGCAATTATTTCCTCAATGATTTCTTCAAAGACCATTGCAATACCTATTCTGTCACAGGTTCTGGCAAGCGTCCGATTTACTGGCTTTTTGACAGTGGTAAGCAGAATGGCTTCAAGGCGCTGGTATATTTGCACCGTTACAATGCGGATACAATCGGCAATGTTCGTGTAGACTATTTGTATCGTATGCAGCGTGCCTATGAATCAGAGATTGGGCGTATGCAGGATATGGTTGATAACAGTAAGAACAGTCGAGAAGTATCACTTGCGACAAAACGAAAGGAAAAATTACAGAAACAGCTTAAAGAGTGCCGGGAATATGATGAAAAAATCGGACATCTGGCATTGGCAAGAATAGAGCTTGATTTAGATGATGGTGTCAAAGTCAATTACCGAAAGGTACAGACAGCCGCAGACGGCAAGTTTTATGAGATATTGGCTGATTCAAAGAATATTATGGCAAAGGAAAAATAGTTTTTAATAATTGTGTAGGAGGTATTCGTGGCAGAAAAGAAAAAACAGCAAGAAATTATCTGGATGAGCTGGCGAAAAACCGCCTTTCCTATATCGCGAAGGCAGAAAAGGTTTCCATGGAACGACTGATGCGTGCGCTGGAGGAAATCCGCTCCTGTCAGCCCAAGCCCGGCAGTGGCTTTGTGGGGGAGGATAATGTGCAATATGTCGTGCCGGATGTTCTGGTGGAGCGCAGGGGAGAGGAATTTATCGTCACCACAAACACAACCGTGATGCCCCGTCTTACCGTCAGCCATAGCTATGTGAAGCTGCTGCGCGAAAAAGCGGATGCACAGACGGAGGAATATATTGCAGAGCAGTTGAAGCGTGCCGAGTGGGCATTGCAGTGCATCAGCCGCAGAGAAAGCACCTTACAGCAGGTGGTGGAAGCCATCGTGGAAAAGCAGAGGGATTTTTTCTCAGAGCCGCAGGGGCAGCTTGTGCCTTTGCGTCTGGTGGATATTGCAGAGCAGCTCGATATCCATGAATCCACCGTAAGCCGTGCGGTCAAGGAAAAATATTTGCAGTGTGAACGTGGTGTGTTCCCGTTGCATACCTTCTTCTCCAAGGCAATGGCAAAAGCGGAAGCGGCGGAAAATGTTTCTGCGGACAGCATCAAGAACCGCCTGCGTGCCATCATTGATGCGGAGGAAAAAACAAAGCCCCTCAGTGATCGGGAGCTGACGGAGCGCCTGACCGCGGAGGGCGTACAGATTTGTCGCCGCACCGTTGCAAAGTACAGAGAAGCTATGGGCATTGCGGGGGCATCGGGCAGAAAGCGGTATGACGCAGAAAAGTAAAATGAGATTTTAATGATTTGGAGTATAT
>ERZ1108170.1968-NODE-1968-length-11627-cov-34.746543_pt1 | contig 11627 bp, 9 predicted proteins | sample MGYA00403705_ERZ1108170 | MGnify/ENA primary metagenome ERZ1108170 (study PRJEB35170, sample SAMEA104062422) | human gut metagenome | biome: human gut; feature: human-associated habitat; material: faeces | place: Denmark | collected 2012-06-15 ...
GCCTTCCTTAAATAGCTCGCTATTCGCGTCAGGTTATTCCTCGCTATGCATAAAAGTTCAAGAGTAAAATCTGACAACGATTGAATCAGTGCTTCCTTAGGAAAGGTATGCGCAGATGGTTGGAGCGTTTCCTTCATTCCCTGAGATGTCAGAGGTGCTTTCGAAGGAGAAGATGTATGGATAAGCAAGGATTTTCGGTAAGTGAGGTCAATCAGTACCTGAAGCAGCTGCTGGAATCGCAGAGCGATCTGCATCATATTCCTGTGATGGGAGAGGTATCGAATTTCAAGCGGTATATATCGGGGCATTGCTATTTCACGCTGAAGGATGAGAAGTCGGCGCTGAAGTGCGTCATGTTCAAGAGCAGTGCGGCGCACCTGTCCTTCACTCCGCAGAATGGGGAGAAGGTCGTGGCTCTCGGCTCGATCTCGGTCTATGAAAGGGACGGGGTGTACCAGCTCTATGTGACTGCGATGCGCCGGCAGGGGATCGGGGATCTGATGCAGGCGTATGAGGCGCTGAAGGAGAAGCTCACGAAGGAAGGACTTTTTGATGAGTCTCGGAAGAAGGCGCTGCCTCGTCTGCCGCGGGCGATCGGGATCATCACATCGCCTTCAGGGGCGGCGGTGCATGATATCATCACGGTGTCGCGGCGGCGGAACAAGGGTGTGAAGCTCATCCTGTATCCGGTGTCCGTGCAGGGGGAGGAGGCCGCAGGGGAGATCGTGCATGCGATCGATTTCTTTCAGCGAAATCACTTGGCAGATCTTCTGATCGTGGGGCGCGGCGGCGGCTCGATCGAGGATCTGTGGGCCTTCAATGAGGAGCCGGTGGTGCGCGCCATCGCGGCATCGAAGATCCCGATCATCAGCGCTGTGGGGCATGAGACGGATGTCACATTATCGGACTTTGCGGCAGATGCGCGGGCGGCGACGCCTTCGCAGGCTGCGGAGTTTGCGGTCATCGATGTGGCGGCGTATAGAAATGGCATCGCCTTTTATTTGGACAAGGCGGCAAAGCTGCTGGAAAAAAAGATCCATGAGAATGCACAGCTGGCAGACAGCCTGCAGCAGGAGCTCGCGCAGGCGATGGAGGCGGAGCTGGATGCGAAGAAGCACAGGCTCTCGCTCATGGCGGCGAAGCTCTCGGCACTGAGCCCGCTGACGGTGCTTTCCCGCGGGTACACCATCACGACCGCAGCGGGGCGCAGAGCCGTGCAATGCGTATCGGATGTATCAGTGGGAGACACGATCAGGACGACAGTGGCGGATGGGACGATCTCCTCCGTCGTATCAGGAATAAAAAAGGAAAGGGTGTAGATCATGGAAACGGAGAAAATGTCATTCGAAGAGGGGCTGCAGAGCTTGAAGGAGCAGGTCGCAATGCTGGAAAAGGGAAATCTTCCGCTGGATGAGGCACTGAAGGTTTTCCGCGATGCCGTCGACGTTGGACGCTTCTGCAATAAAAAGCTGGAGATGGCAGAGACGGAAGTGCAGAAGATCGTGGAGGGTGCCAATGGCTTCACGCTCGAGGATTTCGAGGAGAAATAGAGAGTCTATGGGGATACATCCTCACCCGGAGTGAGGAAAACACAAGGCTGCGATATGGGGATACCGCTATTCCCGACACAAAGCCTTCCCCGCGTGGGGAAGGTGGCGAGCGGAGCGAGCCGGATAGGGTACTAGCGGTATGAAAAAGAGCGGGGAGATCGTCCCAAGCGCGTCGTTTGCGAGAGCACCCTATCCACCGCTGACGCGGTCCCCCTTCCAAGGGAAGGGGCTCGCGTGGATACTCCCTCCTTCCTATGGAAGGAGGTGCCCCGAAGGGGCGGAGGTTGGATGGGGAAAGCGGTATGAAAGAGAGCGAGGAAATGCATCTCAAGTACGTCGTTTACGAGAGCACCCTATCCACCGCTGGCGCGGTTCCCCTTCCCCAATGGGGAAGGCAAAGAGGTGCGATGCTTTGCGCCTCTAATCCCTAGCCCCTAATCCCTAGTCCCTAGTCACTTAGTTCCCGTTTCCATCGTTATTTCCGGAGGCATGCATGAAGTCATTCAATCTGACCCGGTATTCCGTGACGCACCCGATCGGCATTTTTATGATCGTACTGTTTTTCGTGGTGCTTGGGCTGTACAGCTATTGGCGCATCGGTGTGGAGCTGTATCCGAATATCAATGTGCCCTATGTCATCGTGTCGGTGCGCTATGATGGCGCGGATGCGGAGTCGGTCGAGCAGCAGATCACGAAGCCTTTGGAGGATGCGCTGTCTTCGGTGTCGAATGTGAAGCACATCACGTCGAAGTCGCGCACGGGGCGTTCGGATGTGACGCTGGAGCTGAATTTCGATGCGGATGCGGATGCGGCGGCGATCGATGCTTCGGAGAAGGTGAACCGTATCCGCAGGAAGCTGCCGGATGATGCGGATGATCCTATCGTGGAGAAGCGCGATATGGATGCGGCGCCGATCATCGATCTGGCGGTTTTGTCGAGCCATCCGCTGGATGAGATGTATTCCATGGCGGATAATACCTTCACGAATGATTTCACGAAGGCAGACGGTGTATCGGATGTGGAGCTGCACGGGGGGCGAAGCAAGGAGATCGCGGTGAAGGTGGACCGCGACAAGCTCGCCTACTACGGCATCACGATGAATGATATCATTTCCACTTTGAAGAAGGAGAATAAGCTGGCTCCGGCGGGCTCGTCCTACACGGATACGCGCCAGACGCAGATCCGTCTCTCGGCGCAGTATGATACGGTGGAGGATATCCGTAAGATCCATCTCACCTGCGGAAATGGCGCGGTGATCCCGATCTCCGCGGTGGGGGAGGTCGTGCGTCAGGACCAGAGGGTGTCGCGCTTTGCGCGCATCAATGGACAGGATGCCATCGGGATCTCTATCTATAAGAACAGCAATGCCAATCTCGTCTCGACGGCAGATGGTGTGATGAAGGTCTTGGAGAATATGCGGGCGGAGTATCCGGACTATCAGTTCGTCGTAGTGAATGATTCGGCGGACTACGTGCGCACGGCGCTCCATAATACGCTTTCGACGCTCATCGAAGGGCTCATCACGACGGGGCTCGTGCTCTTCTTCTTCCTGCGTGGCTGGCGCTCGACGGCGTCTGTCATCATCGCGATCCCGACGTCGCTCATTTCCACGTTCTTCGTCATGTACATGGCAGGCTTTTCCTTCAATATGATGTCGCTCATGGGGATGACGCTCTGTGTAGGGATCCTTGTCGATGACTCGATCGTTGTTTTGGAGAATATCCACCGCCATCTGGCCAAGGGGGAGGACGCAAAGGAGGCGGCGGTAACGGGGCGTATGGAGATCGGCATGGCCGCCATTGCAATCACGCTCTGTGATGTGGTGGTTTTCCTCCCGATCGCTTTCATGTCGAGCATGACGGGGCAGTTTTTCAAACAGTTCGGTCTCACGATCGTTTTTGCTTCTCTCTTTTCCCTGTTCATCTCCTTCACGCTGACACCGATGCTGGCATCGAAATTTTTCAAGAACGGCGTACATGTCCCGGATACGAAGCTCTGGCGCACGGTAGAGAAGATCGAGCAGAAGATGGAGGATGCATACGGAGAGGCCATCGCCTGGAGCTTTAGGCATAAGAAGAAGCTCTTCGGCGGTGTCGCCATCGCCTTCTTCCTTTTCATGGCGATGGTGCCGCTCGGCTGGATCGGGATGGAGTACATGCCGCGCACGGATGAGAGCGGCTTCAATGTGAAGATCCAGCTCCCGACGGATGCGTCTGTCGAGCGCACGGATGCTGTCACGACGAAGCTCGAGAGCTACCTTGCCGAGGTGCCTGAGGTGAAGTCCTACATGGCGATGGTCGGCGGGGGCAGCGGGGTGAATTCCGGCCGTATCCGCGTCTCTCTTGTCGATCGGCAGGATCGCAGCCGTGATATCTGGTCTATCACAAACGAGATGCGCACATGGATCGATGACAATATCACAGACGGCGATGTCCGCATCAAGGAGGATCAGGCGTCTGTCTCCGGTACTGCCGGCGGCGGTCTGGGAAATGGCGGGGGTGCCTTCCGCCTTGAGCTGCGCGGCAATGACATGGCTGATCTCATCTCTGCTTCCGAGATGGCGCAGCAGATGCTAAAGAGCGGCGCCTACGGCGTGACGGACGTCAGCTGTACGTATCAGGAAGGGCTGCCGGAGATCTCCCTCATCCCTGACCGTGAGAAATTGAAGCACTACGGCGTCACGGTCGGCTCTCTCTATGACACGCTGTCGTCCGCGATCAGCGGCGCAGGCGCGGGCGTCCTGCCGAATGACCCGCTGAATAATGGCAATGACACGGATATCAACGTTTATTTCAAGGGCGGAGAGTCGTACAGGACAAGTGACCTCGCGGCGATCCCAATCAAAGGGCAGGCGGGCATCGTCCGCATGTCTGATGTGGCGGAGCTCAAAGATGAAACGGGGCCGATCACCATCCTGCGCACGGACAAGCAGCGCGCTGTCATCATCGGCGCGAATCCCGGCGAGCAGGATCTGAATGGGCTCATCCAGCGTTTCACGAAGGATCTCAATCAGACGGGGCTTCCGAAATCGGTGAATTTCCGCTTCTCCGGACAGGCTGACAGTATGCGTGAAAGCTTCATAGAACTTTTGTCGGCGCTTCTCATGGGGATGCTCCTCGTGTACATGATCCTCTCCGTCCTCTATGAATCGGTAAAGACCTCTTTCATCCGCATGTTCTCGCTGCCTTTCGGTCTGATCGGCTCGCTTCTCTTCCTCTTCCTTATGAATGACACCATCAATATTTATTCCATGATCGGGATCATCGTCATGGATGGCGTGGTCGCGAAGAATGGCACACTGCTCCTCGACTATACGCTGACGCTCATGCATCAGCACGGCATGGCGGCGAAAGAGGCTGTCATAGCGGCCGGCCGTGCGCGTCTGCGCCCGATCTTCATGACGACCTTCACCATGATCGTCGGAATGCTCCCGACAGCCCTCGCGCTGACAGCCGGCTCGGAGACACGAAGCTCTATGGCTTGGGTCATCATCGGCGGCCTCATCACCTCGACACTTTTCACGCTCCTCGTCATCCCGATGATTTTCCTTTTCTTCCAGAGAGAGAAGTGACTGGTGACTAGTGACTAGGGACTAGGAATTAGTAGCTAGGGATGAGTGGCTAGGGATTAGGTTTGCGATACGAGAGAACCGCTAGTTTCAAATCTCCGCGGCGCTTCTATATTTTTATGCGCCGCACCACCATTTCTCATTTCTCATTTCTCATTTCTCATTTCTCATTTCTAATTTCTCACTCAAGTGAGGCTTTCATCCCCAATCAAGGGGCGACCCGCCCCTTGGGCTAACCCTGAACCCGCCCCCTTTTTGTGGTACAATATGACCAGAAGAATGACACGATCATGATGAGGAGGTGTTTCTATGAGATCATGGAAGAAACGCAGTATCTCTGCGGCTCTGGCGCTCACTTGTGTGGCGGCGCCCATGGCGCAGCCGATGACAGCGTATGCGGCGTCGACGGCGGAGAAGATCCTGTATGGCGCGGCGGCGATGCTTTTCATTTCCAGCTACTACTCCAAAATGGACGATCACAACCAGCTGCAGCTTCTGGATCAGTGCCAGCAGGAGACGGGCGTCTATGACTCGGCGGAAGCGGATAACCGTGTACAGACCGTGTACCAGAATCTGAAGGATACGGGGCATGTGCTGCGTGACTACAAGGTCTATGTGTCGCCGAGCGAGGATATCAATGCGTTTGCCAGCTTGGGCGGTGTGCTCTGCGTGAATAAGGGGACGCTCGATCAGATGGATGATGATGAGCTGGCCTACGTCATGGCGCATGAGATCGCTCACGGCGAGAAGCGACACAGCGTGAGCGGCCTCAAGAAGCGTGTGGGGCTGGTGACGGCGCTGAATATTTATCTCGGAGACGCCTCGTATGGCGAGTACCTTCTGGGAAATATCGCGGCGAACTATGTGTCAAATGCGGTCTTTACTAAGGATCAGGAAAAGCAGGCGGATGACTGGGGCTTCCAGTACCTTGTCGAAGCGGGCTATAACCCGGGAGGCGGTGCGGCTGCCATGGAAGTGCTGCGCGCGAAATACGGCGAGAGCTCGCCGTCAGGCATCAAGGCGGTCCTTGCCCCGGGCAATCATCCCAAGACCAGTGACCGCATCCATAAGAATCTCAAATGGATGAATGCGTACTCCGGCAGGCATGTCGAGGTCAAGGATGACTGGATCGTGGTGAATGGGGAGAAAGCCTTCTCACCCGTTTCGGACAATGTGTATAGTGAGAAGGAGCGTCTCTATCTCACCGCGGGCAAGCTCGTGAAGCTCTATCACGCAGGGCATGTCCCCGATGCCGTTCTCGAGGGAGATCGGATCTATTGCGGAAATACGGTCATTTATGAGCTGTCCTCCGAAGAGGATGGCAGAGCCTATACCGAGGCGCTGAATCAGGGGATCCGGAAGGATCGCGTTGAACGTGTCGTCAGTGATTTTGATATCGATCAAAGAGTGAAGAAGGACGCCGGGAACTAGTGGCTAGACTAGTGACTAGTGACTAGTGACTAGGGATTAGTAGCTAGGGATGAGTGGCTAGGGATTAGGAGCTTCGAGTGACTGGTAACTAGTCACTTGAATACGACTTTCGGGCATCGCCCTATATATACTCGCGGCGAAGCCGCCACCTTCATTTCTCATTCCTCATTCCTAATTTCTCATTTAAGCAAAGATTTCATCCACAATCAGTGGACGGCACGCCCCCACGAGTCTAACCCTGAACCTTGAACCTTTATTTTCAAAGGACGATTTCCATGAAAAAATTACTATCCATTTTACTTTTGTTGCTTATTGTTTGCGGCTGCGGGCTGGGCGCGCTCATCTGGGTGACACCGCCGCCGCCCACACCGCCAATGATCGCGCCGCCGCCTCCTTCGAAGGCAGTCTCGGCTGCGCTGATCGATGGGAATACGGGCGAGGTGCTGGCGGATAAGGAAGGGAGTCTGCGTATCTATCCTGCAAGTACGACGAAGATCCTGACCTGTATCATTGCGCTCGAAGAGGGCAAGGCGAAGCTGGACCAGAATGCGGTGATCTCTCCGCGCGCGATGAGCCAGGATGGCACGAACATCGGTCTTCGTCCGGATATGCCGCTCTCGCTTCACCAGCTGCTGTATGGGATGATGCTGATCTCCGGGAATGATGCGGCTGTGTCTGTCGCAGAGACGGTGGGCGGCTCGTATGGTCGTTTCATCGAGATGATGAATGAAAAGGCAGCTTCTATCGGTGTGCATGATTCCCATTTCGCAAATCCGAATGGTCTTACGGATCCGAATCACTATACGACGGCCTATGATATGGCGAAGATCGCGGCGTATGCGATGAAGAATCCTGATTTCCGTGACATCGTGAAGCGTCCTGTGTATCCGATGACTTATCGGAATGGGGTCTATCGCAATGTGGAAAACCGCAATGAATTTCTGACGAGCCACTATGAAGGGGCGAATGGCGTGAAGACGGGCATGACAGAAGCGGCGGGTGATTGTCTCATCGCTTCCGCGGAGCGCGATGGCCGTCTCATGATCGTGGCACTCTACGATGATACGGATCGCTGGAAGGAAGCCCGGACATGGCTGGACTATGGCTTTGCGGAAGCGGAGAAGAAGGCGGAGTATGAAAGAAAGCTCGCCCAAGAGCCGAAGGTGTACAAGCTGGTGAACCAGCTCTTAGGGAGGGAGCCTCGTGACTAGGAGAAGGAAATCGCCGTTTCTGGTACGGCTTTTCCCGCACAGCCCGTTCCTGCGTGTCCTTTTCGTCATCGTGGTTCTTCTCTCGCTCTACATCGTCTTGCACAGCGGGTATCATTTCTATCAGATCCGCCAGCAGGAGACGCTGCTTTTGGAGGAGAAGGAGAGGCTGTCTAAGGAGAAGGCGGAGCTCTCACAGAAGCGTGAGGATCTCAAGGATGACGGACAGCTTGAAAAGAAGGCTCGTCAGGAGCTCGGTCTTGTGAAGCCCGGAGAAGTGCCTTATGTGAGATGAGACTTTGGGAGATCGGGAGAGATCAGACCGCAGAGCATGGTTTTCAAGCGGAAGCAAAGGGCTGTCCACGGCCCCGTCCTATTGCTATTCCTTAGAAAATCACGTATAATTTAATTCGTATTTATATCGCAGGCATTGGGGAGGCGGATGCCGTTTCCCAGAGAGGATTTTGTTGTTAGATGGCTTTAGAAGTCGGAAGTATCGTGGAAGGTACCGTTTCAGGGATCGCGAAATTTGGTGCGTTTGTGGAGCTGCCGGAAAACAAGGTGGGTCTGGTTCATATTTCAGAAGTCGCCAATGAATACGTGAGCGATGTGGCTCAGTATCTCAAGGTGAAGGATACGGTGAAGGTGAAGGTCATCTCCATCGATGCGAAGGGCAAGATCGCGCTTTCTGTCAAGCAGGCGCAGCCGAAGACGGAGGAAAAGAAGGAGGCCCGTTTCCCGAAGAAGGAAGGAAGCGAGCATCGTTTCCAGAGAAAAGAAGGCTTCGAGGGAAGAGCTCCTCTGCATGAAGCGCCGCGTATGACTGAGCGCCGTCCGTTTGCCGGCGGTTATCGCTCGCAGCGTCATGAAGCCCCCGCTTCTTTTGAAGACAAGCTGAACCGTTTCCTGAAGGACAGCGATGAACGGCTTCTGGATCTGAAGAGAAATGTAGAATCCAAACGGGGCGGCCGCGGCGGCCGCCATTCTGACTGAGTATGAGAGGGGATGTAACGAACAGGTTATGTCTCCTTTTCTGCTTTTCTGATGAATAGAATGTAGCGTATCCTAAGTACAAGGAGGCTCTTATGCGCGCGATCATTGATATCGGAACGAATTCGGTCCGTCTTTTGATGGCAGAGAAGGATGAAAAGGGGGAGTGGAAGATCCTCAGAAAAGAACTTCGCAGCACCAGGCTGGGGGAAGGCATGACGGATAAGGCGACCATCGGTCAGGGAGCGAAGGAAAGGACGCTCTCTGCCGTGGGGGAATTTACCGCCATGGCCAAGCTCGAAGGGGCGAAGGATATCTTCGCCTATGGTACGTCCATCATGCGCGATGCGTCGAATGGGGAGGAATTCGCTGATGAAGTGACGGCAGCCTTCGGCGTGCCTGTCCGCATTCTTTCGGGGAAGGAGGAAGCGTACTATAGCTACATCGGCGCGGCCGGGACGTCCGGTGTCATCACGTCCGTCGTCGATATCGGCGGCGGCTCGACAGAGATCTGCGTGGGATTCGGCACCGATGTCGGAGCGCGCCACAGCTTCCGCCTCGGGTGCGTGCGCTGCTCGAAGCAGTTCGATACCACCACGGCCAGAGGCCGCGGTGAGCTGAAGAAGCATTGCTTCACGCTTTTCCGTGAGACGGATCTCATGGAGTCCATGCGGAATGTCAAGCGCTGGATCGGTGTCGGCGGGACTATCACCTCGCTGGCTTCGATGCTGCAGGAGCTCGAAGTGTATGATTCGTCGAAGGTGCAGGACTACGTGATCCATCCCGAGGATGTGTCGGAGATCCTCGAAAAATTGTCCCAAATGTCCTATGATGACAAGTGCCATATGAAAGGCCTCTTGCCGTCCCGCGCCGATATCATCGTGGCCGGCGTCGTCATCTTAGACAGTCTTATGGAGTACTTCGCTCTCTCGGAGATCACGGTGAGCGACCGCGATCTCTCCGAAGGTCTGCTCGATGCGGATGTCATACAGCCGACAGAAAAGTAAGGGGCGGCTAGTGACTAGTGACTGGTGACTGGGGATTAGACTAGGAGACTGGGAGACTTGGAGACATCAGACTCTTGCGTTGTCATTTCGAGCATAGCGAGAAATCTTTCTTGCAGACCGATAAACGATGGATGTGCGAAAGCAGGGATGAGATACCTCAAGTGACTGGTGACTTGAATGCTGCTTTCGGGCATCGCCCTATACATATTCGCGGCGAAGCCGCCACCTTCATTCCTAATCCCAATTCCTAATCCCAATCCCTAATCCCAATCCCTAATCCCAATCCCTAATCCCTAATCCCTAGCCACTAGTTCCAAGACCCTGTTTTTCCCGGAGGTTTTCTATGAAAGTGCCAACATCCCATTTCTCATCGAAGATCCTCTCCTTTGCGCGGGAAAAGAAATTATGGCAGAGAGGGGAGCGGATCCTCGCGGCGGTGTCCGGCGGGCCGGATTCGCTCGGGCTCCTGCTCTTTCTGCATGACATCGCAGAGAGGGAAGGACTCTCTGTCGGCTGCTGTCTCGTGCAGCATCATTTGCGCGAGGAGGCCGAAGGAGAGGCACGGTATGTGGAGCGCATCTGTGAGCAGCTTGGGATCCCCTTCTTTCGCAGGGATGTCTATGTCGAGGAGAAAAGGCGCTTAGGCGGCGGCTCCGTCGAGACGGTGGCGCGCACGCTCCGCTATGAGGCGCTCAGGGAAGTGCAGAAGGAAGCGGGGTATACCGTGATCGCACTGGCGCATCATGCAGACGATCAGGCCGAGACGATCCTTTTTCATCTGCTGCGCGGGAGCGGCGTGCGCGGTCTGTCGGGCATGGCGCCAAAGCATGAGGAGCTGATCCGTCCCTTCCTCACGGTCACGAAGAAAGAAATCGAAGATTTCCTCACCGCCTTTCCCTATGCGCCCTGCCATGATGCCACGAATGATGAGATGGATGCGACGCGAAACCGCATCCGGCACCAGCTTCTCCCCGAGATGCTTTCCTATAATCCCAATCTGGTAGAGACGCTCCTGCATACGGCGGATATCCTTCGAGGCGAGGATGCCTGGATGGAGGAGGCAGCAGAGGCATGGCTTACTTCTCACGGGAAAGAGGGAAGCCTCGAGAAGGACGCTTTCCGCGCGCTTCCCCTCGCGATGCGGCGGCGTGTCCTCCGTCGGATGCTTATGCACATGGGAGAGTCATCCTCTGATTTTGAAAGCCTTTCGCGTCTCGCTCTTCTCGCAGAGAACGGCGAGACGGGGAAGTTCACTTCGACGGCGCATGTGGTGATGGAGATCGGCCGGCGCTATCTCTATTTCTACAAAGGCAATACCAAAAAGCAGGAGGAGAACGGTCTTTTCCTTCTCGCAAAGCATTTTTTTGAAAAGTTAACCCAAAAAGATGTGGATAAACAGCAAGAGATGGCTATAATAAGTGGCAAGGACAGCGCAGACACGCTCTGGCACATGGAGACCGTGCGACTTCAAAAGCCGCCGGAGCATCCGGCTCGTAACCAATACCTGCTGGATGCTGAAAAGGTCGGGGAGGTCAGGCTTCGTATGCCAAGACCGGGCGAGCGCATGGCGGCGCTGGGGATGGATGGGACGAAGTCTATCAAGCGCATCCTGCAGGACGCCGGCATCCCCGCTGCCCTCCGACCGTATTGGCCCGTTGCCGCTGATGAAAAAGAGATTTACTGGACCTGTCTCCTCCGCGGCAGCCGATACGGCCGTGTGACGAAGGAGACCAAAGAGTACCTGCTGCTGACGATCTGGTTTGGGCGGAAATGAGTGACTAGGGATTAGGGATTAGGAGTGCCGTCCCTTGATTGCGTTTGAAAGCCTCGCTTGAATGAGAAATTAGAAATGAGAAATGCGAAATGGTGGTGC
>ERZ1108170.1971-NODE-1971-length-11606-cov-4.451563_pt1 | contig 11606 bp, 10 predicted proteins | sample MGYA00403705_ERZ1108170 | MGnify/ENA primary metagenome ERZ1108170 (study PRJEB35170, sample SAMEA104062422) | human gut metagenome | biome: human gut; feature: human-associated habitat; material: faeces | place: Denmark | collected 2012-06-15 ...
TGATGGCAAAGGCCACGCCGGAGATGAGGCCGCCGCCGCCCACAGGCACGATGACGGCATCCACATCGGGCAGCTGGTCGAGGATCTCGAGGCCGATGGTGCCCTGACCGGCGATGACCTGCTCGTCGTCATAGGGGTGGATGAAGGTCATGCCCGTCTCTTCCTGCAGCTCGACGGCCTTGTCGTGGGCATCGTCATAGGTGCCGGGCACGAGGCAGACCTCAGCGCCCAGATTCTTGGTGTTTTCCACTTTCATGATGGGGGCACCATCCGGCATACAGACAATGCTCTTGATGCCGCGGCGGGTGGCTGCCAGCGCCACGCCCTGGGCGTGGTTGCCCGCCGAGCAGGCAATGACGCCCTTGGCGCTTTCTTCGGGCGAAAGCTGGCTGATCTTATAGTAAGCACCGCGCACCTTGAAGCTGCCGGTGGCCTGCAGATTCTCGGTTTTCAGGTAGAGCTGGCAGTCCTTGGACAGCTTGGGGGCCTCGATGAGGTCGGTCTTGCGGGCAACGTCCTTGAGCACAAAGGCGGCGTGGTAGATCTTATCCAGAGTCAGCATGACGATACTTCCTATCTTCTATCCTTGATTTTTGCATGTGAATATGCATCCCAGTATAAATTAGCAAAAGTATTTTGTCAAATGAACGTATTTCAACATTGTGTTTGCTGGGGTGACCGCCAATGGTTACGCCCGGGCAGGCGGCAGCCCTGCGGCCCGATGCACGCCCCACCTGTTCCCATGCCGTGAGAGCGGTTTCCCCTGACCCAAAACGCCCCTCTCCGACATCTGTGAGACCGGAGAGGGGCGTTCTCGTTTTTAACCTTTCATCGGCACAAATCCGACCAAATCCTTTACGACCTCGCCGCCGATGATGAGCCCGGCCACCGAGGGCACAAAGGCGTTGGAGCCGGGGACCGAGCGCCGGATGGTGCACTTGCGCTGGGTGCCCGGGGGGCAGATGCAGTGGTTCTTGCAGCTGATGGAGTCGTCCTCGATGGGGGTCATGACGGGCTCCTTGGAGTAGACCACCTTCAGGTGCTTGATCTTGCGCTTGCGGCACTCGGTGCGCATCACCTTGGCCAGCGGGCAGACCGAGGTCTTGTAGATGTCGGTCACCTCAAAGCGGGTGGGGTCCATCTTGTTGCCGGCGCCCATGGAGCAGATGATGGGCACCCCGGCTTCCTTGCACTTCATCACCAGAGCCAGCTTGCCGGTAACGGTGTCGATGGCGTCCACCACATAGTCGAACTGGGAGAAGTCGAAGCTGTCCTGGGTCTCCGGGCCGAAGAAGGTCTTGTAGGTAGTGACCTTGATGTCCGGGTCAATGTCGTGGACGCGCTCCTCGGCCACATCCACCTTGAATTTGCCCACGGTCTTGCGGGTGGCAATGATCTGGCGGTTGAGGTTGGTCAGGCAGACCTTATCATCGTCGATGAGGTCCAGTGCGCCCACACCGCTGCGGGCCAGTGCCTCCACCGTGTAGCCGCCCACACCGCCGATGCCGAACACGGCCACGCGGGAATTGTGCAGCTTTTCCATTGCCTCTGCGCCCAGCAGCATCTGGGTGCGGGAATACTGATCTTGCATTGCGTTTTGTCTCCTTGTTACTTTTCCACTCTCGTAATGATGCCGCCGCCCAGCACCACATCCCCCTGATACAGCACCACCGACTGGCCGGGCGTGGGGGCGCGCTGGGGCTGCTCAAACTCCAGCCGGAAGCCGTTTTCCGCCGGGTAAACGGTGGCGGCCTGCTCGGTCTGGTGGTAGCGGGTGCGGGCCGTGACCCGCAGCGGTCCGGTCAGCTCCGGGATGGCGATCCAGTTCACATCCTCCGCATAGACGATGCGGTCGAACAAAGCACTCTCCGGGCCGACGGTGACCGTGTTGGCCTGCATGTCCTTGCCGCAGACGTACACCGGGGCCCCCAGTGCCAGCCCAAGGCCCTTGCGCTGGCCCAGCGTGTAACGCACCGCACCGTTGTGGGTGCCCACCACCTTGCCGCTCTCGTCCAGAAAATCACCGGCGGGGTAGTGCTTGCCGGTAAAGCCCTCCATAAAGCGGGCATAGTCGCCGTCGGGCACAAAGCAGATGTCCTGGCTGTCGTGTTTGCGGGCATTGATGAAATGATGCTGCTCGGCGATGGCACGCACCTCGGTCTTGTGCAGGGCCCCCAGCGGCAGGCGCACATGAGCCAATTGCTGCTGGGTGAGGTTGTACAGCACATAGCTCTGATCCTTGCCCTCATCCAGCCCCTTTTTGAGCAGCCAGCGGCCGGTGTCCGGGTCCTGTTCCACCCGGGCATAGTGGCCGGTGACCACATATTCCATGCCGTGGGCCTGCGCCCAGCTCAACAGATGGTTGAACTTCATGTGTTTATTACAATCAATGCAGGGGTTTGGGGTGCCGCCGGCCTCATACACCCGGACAAACTTCTCGATGATCTGTTCCCGGAAGTCGGCGGTGAAGTCCAGCACCTCGTAAGGGATATCCAGGGCAAAGGCCACCTCGGCGGCGTCCTCGATGTCCTTTTCCGAGCAGCAGGTGTGGAAACCGGACTGCCCCAGCATCTCGTTGTGGGTCAGGCGCATGGTGATGCCGGTGCAGTCGTACCCGTCCCGCTGCATCAGCCAGGCAGCCACCGAGCTGTCCACGCCGCCGCTCATGGCAATGAGGGCGCGCGGGGGCCGGGGCGCAGAGTTCTGTGTGGTCATAGCTTCTCCTTTGGCGTGTTCAACACACTAAAATAGTAGTATAATAGTAACGCGGCAAAAACCAGTTGTCAAGACGCAGAAATTTGCCCTGCGGCGTCCAGCAGGCACTGCTGCTCGTTAGGCAGCTGCCCCCGGATGACCGCGTCCAGCAGGGCTTCCAGCGTCCTGCGCAGGCCGGGCCCTGCCGGGATGCCCGCCGCCATCAGGTCGCGGCCGTTCACGGCCAGCTGGCTGACCCGGCAGCACACGCCGTCGGCGTCCAGCTGTGCGGCCAATTCTGCCTGCGCGGCAAAATCAGCCGCCTGTTCCGGCTCCATGGCAGCGCCCAGCGCCGCCAGCCGCTGCACGGTGTGCAGGTCGTACCGGCCCAGCAGTTTCCGGATGCGGATAGCCGTATCGTGGGCAGCGTCCTGTCCAGGAGCGGCGGAAGCTTCCCTCACCAGCACCGCCGTCTGCTCGATGCAGGCGTTGGAGCAGCGCAGGCGTTTCAGGGCCTTGCGGGTGCCGTCCTCGCCAAGGCTCATCAGCAATGCGGCCCACCGCACGGGCAGGTCCTCTGTGCCCGCCGGGCAGGCATCCACCACCGGCTTTGCGGCCTGCAATGCCGGGGCGGAAAGCTCCGGAATAATAACTTTTAGTATTTTTTCGTCAAGATATGCCGCCGGGGCGGGTGCTGCCAGCAATTTAGACAGCTCTTCTTCGATCCGCTCCACCGACACGCAGTCCAGATGGGCACACAGTGCCCGGGCCGCCTGCCCGGTGGGCGGGTCGATGGCAAAGCCGAACCGCGCCGCGAACCGGTACAGCCGCAGGATGCGCAGGGCATCCTCTTCAAAGCGGGTGGCGGGGTCGCCCACGGCCCGCAGGATGCCCTGCTGCAGGTCCTGCTGCCCTCCAAAGGGGTCGATGAGCCCCTCGGCATCGTTGTAGGCCATGGCATTGATGGTAAAGTCCCGCCGGGCCAGGTCCTGCCGCACATCCGGCACAAAGTGTACCTCGTCCGGGTGGCGGCCGTCGGTATAGGCCCCCTCGGTGCGGAAGGTAGTGGTCTCGTACAGCTGGCCGCCGTACTTGATGGTCACGGTGCCGTGCTGCAGCCCGGTGGGGATGCACTGCCCCTCCCCGAACAATGCCAGCACCTGCTCCGGCCGGGCACTGGTGCAAAGGTCCCAGTCCTGCGGGGTGCGCCCCAGCAGACTGTCCCGCACGCAGCCGCCCACCGCGTAGGCCGCATATCCGGCCCCGTGCAGCCGGGCCAGCAGAGCCGCCGCACCGGCGTCCAATCGGATGTTTTGCATGGGTCACGCCTCCTCGTACTGCAGGGTGATCTGCATCCCGTCTGCGCCGCACACTGCCGCCGGGAAGATGCTCTGCGCCTGGGGCAGATCTGCTTCCGGGTCGGTGATCATGGGGGAATAGTGGGTCAGCCAGAGGCGATGCGCCCCGGCGCGGGCCGCCAACGCGGCGCTCTGCCCAAAGGTGCTGTGCCCCCACTGAGCTGCCTGGGCTTCCTGTTCCGGAAGCGCATAGGTGGCGTCGCAAATCAGCAGGTCAGCGCCCTGTGCGGCCTGCTCCAGCGCGGCGCAGGGGGCCGTGTCGCCGGAGAATACCATGCTCAGCCCCCGGCGCGGCGCGCCCAGCACCTCCGCCGGGGCCACGGTGCGGCCTTTCACGAGAACGCTCTGCCCCTGCTGCAGAAGTTTCCATTGCTGCACCGGCACCCCCAGCGCCCGGGCCCGGGCCGGGTCGAACCGGCCTGCCCGGGGCAGCTCCAACCGATAACCCACGCTGGGCACCCGGTGCCGGGTGGCAAAGGGGCGCAGCACAGCACCCGCCGGCCAGCCCTCCGACAGCGCATCCAGTGCCAGCGGCCCGTCTGCTTCCTGCAGGCGCACGGCATAGGGCAGCGGCCCGGTGAGGGCACGCACGGCGCTCCAGATGCCGGCAAGCCCTTTCGGCCCCACCAGCAGCAGCGGCCGGGTGCGGCCCTGGGCCCCCAGCGTCTGCAGCAGACCCGGCAGGCCGAAGATGTGGTCGCCGTGATAATGGGTCAGACAGACGGCGTCCGCGCGCATCAGGTTGACCCCGGCACGGCGGGCCGCCGCCTGGGTGCCCTCGCCGCAGTCGAACAGCAGGCCGTGGCCGCCGCAGGCCGCAAAGGCCGCACTGAGGGCGCGGTCCGGCAGCGGCATGGTGGCCGCCGTGCCCAGTAAGGTGATCGTCAGCATAAAAACTCCTTTGGATGAATGGTTCTCCCTTTATCTTACCACAGCGGCCCCGCCTGCACAATCGTCTGCGGCCCTGCATAGGATGGGCAAATGCAAAAAAGGAGGCGCAGACCATGCGATACCGGCCCGGAGCACACCGTTCCTTCCGCCCACGGCACCGGCACTGGCTGCGCGGGCTGCTGCTGGCCGTGCTGGTGCTGGCGGTGCTGTTTCTGTTGTACGGCTGCGCCGTGCAGCGGCTGATCTATTCTTCCCGCGGGACAATGATCTTTCTGCCGGAACGTCCGCTGCTCTGAACAGCAAAAGAGGGACGACTGCCGTCGTCCCTCTGGGGTGGGTCACATCAGTAATTGATCTTCTTCAGCTCAAAGTAGCTCTGGGGGTGTGCGCACACCGGGCACTTGAGCGGAGCCGACTTGCCGATGAAGGTGTAGCCGCAGTTCCGGCACTGCCACAGCTGCTGCTCTTCGCGGGCGAACACCTTCTGGTTCTTCAGGTTCTCGGCCAGGGCGTGGTAGCGCTCCTCGTGCTCCTTCTCGATCTGTGCCACCATGGTGAACAGGGCTGCGATCTGGTTGAAGCCCTCTTCCTTGGCCTCCTTGGCCATGCGGGGGTACATCTCGGTCCACTCGTCGTGCTCGCCGCCGGCGGCCATGTCCAGGCAGGTGAGCGTGTCGGGGATGGCACCGCCGCACAGCAGTTTGAACCAGATCTTGGCATGCTCCTTCTCGTTGCCGGCGGTCTCCTCAAAGATGGCAGCCAGCTGCTCATAGCCTTCCTTCTTGGCCATGCTGGCAAAGTAGGTGTACTTGTTGCGTGCCTGGCTCTCGCCTGCAAAGGCTTCCCACAGGTTTTTCTCGGTCTTGGTACCCTTGAGTTCCATACTCTCTTCTCCTTTTGTTCTTCGGTGTCTGTATCGGCAGCCCCACTGCGGGGCTTCAGGTCCTTGTCTCTGAACAGAGTATACCACAAATGGTGAAGAAAATCAAGAATCATTCCTATTTATTTTGAGAATTATTTTCAGTTATGTTGTTTCAGGGCGCACACGGCGATGCTCAGGGCGCTCCATGCCGCCTGATACATCAGCACATAGGTCACCGGCAGCTGCCAGATGCTGCGGGCGCTGGTGAGCAGCACCGCAATGGCCACCGAGAACAGCACCGACACCATCTGCACCGTGGTGGCCGTGGTCTCGGCGTTCTGGGCCTTGTCGGCTGCGCGCAGGCCGCCGGTCAGGCTGGCAAAGCCTTTCTGATGGTATATGCAGCAGGGCGCATCCTCGGCCGGGGCGGCCTCGAGGGCGGCGCACTGCTCCTGATCCAGCAGGGTGACCATGCCCTCCGGCAGGCGGTAGGCCTCGGTGATGTGCTTTGCGGTCAGGCTGGGGTCCAGACTGGTGACCAGCAGACGGATGTTCTCCTGCTGCAGGGCGGCAAGGCTGCGGGCGATGTTGCGGCCGCCCACATAGCGGATCACGAACATGGCATGCACGTTGCCGGACACCGCCAGATACAGGATCTGCAGCTCCCCGTTTTTGGAGTGCTGGTTCTCGTAGTCCTCGTCCGGCAGGGCCACGCCCTCCTGCTCCAGGAAACGGCGGGTGCCGATCTGGATGTGGTTGTTGTCGCACCAGGCGGCAAAGCCCAGCCCGCGGTGGATCTCCAGATCCTTGACCGGGAACAGGATGTCGGTGCGGTCCTCAATGATCTGACGGAACAGCCCCTGCAGAGTACCGCCGCTCTGGTTGAGCACGCTGGCCGCGTACAGGATGGCGCGGTCGATGCGGCCGCCCTTGAAGATGCGGATATCCTCCAGCACCACGCTGTCGGCGGCAAACAGGTCCTCGGCATCCACCTGAAGGGTGTCGATGCCGCCCAGTTCCTGAATGGCCGCCCAGCCGGGCACCACGGCCCCCACGGCACCGGCGGCACGCTGCAGGCGCAGCGCGGCCATGCCGGCGATGAGGGTGGAGGACAGGGGTGCGCCCATGCACAGCACCGCCGTCAGGGCGGCAGCGGCCAGCTTCACGTCACGGCCTACCACCAGACACAGCAGGGCGCTGAGCAGGGCCACGCCCAGCAGGATGTACCCGTTCTTCTGTGCACGGCGTTCCCCGGCGCGCTCGTCCAGGCTCTGTGCCACAAAGCCTTCGTCCGCCGTCCGGGGGCGGCTCAGCAGCACCCAGGGGTCCTTCTGTTCCAGATCCCGTGCCAGTGCCCGGATCAGGTCCTTGTCCCGGGTGCGATACGCTCCCTGCAGGTCGGTGGCTTCGCCCAGCAGTTCATAGCCGCCACGCACGGCAGACAGCATCACCCGGCTGCCCAGCAGCGCCAGGAACAGCCCCAGGGCTGCAACGCCGGTGAGGATGGACAGGCCCTCGGTGGTACGGTAGGAGTTGGCCGTGAGCAGGGCCGTGACGGCCTGCAGCAGCGCCGCCGCAGCGGCCAGTGCGGGCATCGTCTCTGCCGAGGGACGGCCCCGCAGGCCGTTCAGGCCGTCGCGCAGGACCGGGAAGCTCACCACCAGGCTGGCGGCATACAGCAGCAGATTGGCGGCGTAGAAGGCCGCCGGGGCGGCATCCGGGTCCAGTGCGGCCAGCGGCGGCAGCAGCCGATCGGCCACCAGGCCCACATGCAGCAGCACCACGGCCAGGATCCCGGCCAGTACACAGCGCAGGGTAAGCTCTGCACTCATGCGGCGCAGCTTCTCGCCCACGCTCTCGGGGGCTTCGTCCTCCGCCGGCAGGGCGTCCTCCGCCTCGGTTTTCAGCTCCGTCTCTCCGGCACGTTCCGCTTCGGCAGTGTCTGCGGCGGGCGCAGCCACCGGCGTTTCGGTCGGTTCCGTCTCCGGAGCGTCCAGCGGTTCCAGCGGCAGGCTCATGGTATCTTCGTCCGGTTTGGTTTCCGGCTCTGCCTCGGGGGCTTTCACCGGCGCGGCGGGAGATGTTTTCTCCGGGGCCGCCGGTTCTTCCGGGACTTCCGGCTTTTTTTCGTCATCGGCGTCGCCGAACATCCGGAACACTGATTTCTTTTCCGGCAGCGGCTTGTCGGCTGCAAACACCATGGTGGGCCGGGGCGGCTCCGGAGCCTTTTCCGGGGTCTCCGGCTCTTCCGGGTCATCCAGCGGCACATCCACGCTGCGGATGGGCTCCAGCGTTTCCTCCACCGGCTTCGGTTTTGCAGCCATGCCGTTCAGCATGTCCTTGAGCTGCTGCATCTCCTGCTGCTCCTGCTGTTCCTGCGGCAGCAGCACGTCCGGGGCGTTCTTGGGGTTCTGTGCAGCCTTCTTCCGGGGCTTTTCCGGCTGCGGAGCCGGGGCGGCAGGAGCCTTGGGCGGCTCCGGCTTGTTCTCCGGGGCAGGCTGCGGGGCCGGTCTGTCCGGCACGGCAGGTTTTTCCGGGGCAGCAGGCCCTTCGGCTTTGGGCTGGGGGAAATCCGTGCCCGGGTCTGCGGTGCGCAGGGTCAGGTCCAGATCCAGCGGTTCCTCCCCGTCGGGCTTTGCCAGGGCATCTGCGCCCAGCAGCACCTCACCGGTGGGCAGTTCCAGGTCCGTCCCGGCCTGCGGAGCCTGCTTCGGTTTTGCATGGCCGAACAGCCGCCCGAACAGCCCCTTGTGCTCTTCCGCCGCTTCTTCCTCCCGGCGCACCATCTCGGCCGGGATATCCGCCACGGTGGTGGTGAAGAAATCGCGGAATTTCTCATCGCTTGCGGCGGCACTCTTGTGTTGATTTTTTTCCTTAGGCATCCTTGTTCCTCCCGTTCTTCAGATTGGGGTTACGGATCACGCCTGTCACGCATTCTGTGCTGCGCGCTGCGACTGGATCTCGTACAGGATAATGCCGGCCGCCACCGAGACGTTGTAGCTGTCCACACCGGTGCCCTGTGCGGCCATGTCCAGCCGCACCACACCGTCGCACAACTTCTTGACCAGCTGCGACACGCCGCTGCCCTCGCTGCCCAGCACCAGCGCGATGGGGCCGGTGAGGTTGTTCTTGCGCAGGGGCACGCCATCCATGTCGGCACAGTACACGAACACGCCCTGCTCCTTGAGGCGGCGGATCGTCTCGCCGATGTTGGCCACGCGGGCCACCGGCAGCCGCTCAGCGGCACCCGCGCTGGACTTGATGACCGTGGGGGTGACCGATGCGCCGCCCCGCTTGGGGATCACGATGCCGTGGGCACCGCACAGCAGAGCGCTGCGCATCACGGCACCCAGGTTGTGGGGGTCCTCAATGCCATCGCTCAGTACCAGGAACGGCGGCTCGCCCTTGGCTTTGGCCGCCGCCAGCAGGTCCTCCACGGTGGCATACGCGATCTCGCTGGCAAAGGCGGCCACACCCTGATGGCTCTCGGTGCCGGTCATCAGGCGCAGCTTGTTGGGGTTCACCCGCTTGACGGCTGCCCCGGCCTCCTTGGCCAGTGCGGTATAGTAGGCCGCCACGGCGGGGGCCATGCTCTCCGAAATGAGCACCGTATCCACGCCGGAACCGCTCTTCAGCAGCTCGGTCACCGGATTCTTGCCGTAGACCAGGCTCTCATTCCGGGTCTGCTCTTCCGGTGTACGGCGCGGGCGACGGGGCTGATTTTTCTCTTCCATTCTATGTTCTCCTTCCGTTTCTATCGGAACGATGCAGCGCATGTTCCCCAGGGCGCGCCGCACCGCTTGCGCAGGCAGCCAGCCCGACGATTTTATCCGATGATAATCCAAGGTAAAGTATAGCATAAGCTGACCGGGTTTGCCAGCAAATTGCCGCTTTTTTGTCGGCCCGACCGGATTTTTTCGCAGCTTGCCTGCGCCCCGGCCCGGTTTTGCAGAATTGTCCTTTGCTGCTGCGCCTTCTGCCCCTGCCGGGACCTGCCGTTTTGCCGGTCCGAAAAGTTTTCCACAAAAGAGGGCTATACATTCCGTAGAAGGACCCGATTTTTTCCACATGTTGAAAACCCGGTGGAGAAAGTTCAAAAGTCCTGCTGCAAAGCCTGTTTTCCCTGTGGAATTTAACATTCTCCACTGAGTTTTCCACAATCTGGTTCGACATTCCCCCGCAGGGTGCGTACAATTTGTAATTTTCAAGTCGGAAATATGACAATTTTTTGATGCGGAACCACACACCTTTTGCAATTTTCTCCAATATCAAATTGACGAATGTGGATTTGTGTTGAAAATTCCACGTTTTCTCCCATCCCGGGGACATTCTGCAAAAGTGGTGCAGGACCTTCAAAATTGTTGCAGATTCCCGCATTTCGGACCCTTTCCGCCCGCAAATGCCGCATTCCGCCCGTCGTTTGAAGAGAAAAACCGCCTGTTTGGATTGATTTTAAGCAGGGTTTGGGGTATACTAGTTTTGTAGGTTTGTTAAGCCGTGCACAATGCGGCGCGGCATGACCGAAAACCCCGATCATATTTGGAGGTAATGAATAATGCTGGTAAATGCAACCGAGATGCTGCTCAAAGCACGCGATGGCCACTACGGTGTGCCTCAGTTCAACATCAATAACCTGGAGTGGACCAAGGCAGTCCTGACCGCCTGCGAGGAAATGAAGAGCCCCGTCATTCTGGGCGTTTCCGAGGGTGCCGGCAAGTACATGACCGGCTTCAAGACCGTCGCTGCCATGGTCAGCGCTATGGTCGATTCCATGGGCATCACCGTTCCCGTTGCTCTGCATCTGGATCACGGCTCATACGACGGCTGCTACAAGTGTCTGGAAGCTGGCTTCTCTTCCATCATGTTCGATGGCTCTCATTACCCGATCGACGAGAACGTTGAAAAGACCACTGAGCTGGTTAAGGCTGCTCATGAAAAGGGCGTTTCCATCGAAGCTGAGGTTGGTGCAATCGGCGGCGAAGAAGATGGCGTTATAGGTATGGGCGAATGCGCAGATCCCAACGAGTGCAAGAGAATCGCTGATCTGGGCGTAGACTTCCTGGCAGCAGGTATCGGCAACATCCACGGCAAATATCCGGCAAACTGGCAGGGCTTAAGCTTTGAGACTCTGGCAGCAGTCAAGGAGAAGGTGGGCGACCTGCCGTTAGTTCTTCATGGCGGTACCGGTATCCCGGCTGACATGATCAAAAAAGCGATCGATCTTGGTGTGGCAAAGATCAACGTAAATACCGAGTGTCAGCTTTCCTTTGCAGACGCTACCCGTAAGTATGTCGAGGCAGGCAAGGATTTAGAGGGCAAGGGCTTCGATCCGCGTAAGCTGCTCGCACCGGGCGCAGAGGCTATCAAGGCAACTGTAAAAGAGAAAATGGAGCTGTTCGGTTCCGTTGGAAAAGCCTGAAAATCAGTGCTTTGAAAAAAATACGGGAAAATGCAAAAAAACACTTGCTTTTTCCAACCTGATGGTTTATTTTAATTAGGGAACAATGGTGTTCTTCCAAAAAGGAAGAGCACCATTTTTTTTAACCAGATACCCAGCTTAAGAAAATTAAGTATACATAAAAATAATTTAGGGCAGGGTGAGGAGACCGGGAACGGCAATTCTAAGTGAGAGGAAGGAAAAGTCTATGAGCGAAGTTATGAATGTAGCTGAGATTTTTGGCAAGAACGTCTTCAACGAAACCGTTATGAAAGAGCGCTTACCAAAGAGCGTTTTCAAAAAAATGAAAAAGACCATCGAAGATGGTGCTGAGCTGGATCCGTCCATTGCAGATGTAGTTGCA